>Ga0123355_10017762_pt1 | contig 11250 bp, 6 predicted proteins | sample TergutEmb28metaG_3_FD_89872 | JGI IMG/M metagenome (GOLD analysis project Ga0123355, IMG submission 89872) | Embiratermes neotenicus P1 segment gut microbial communities from Petit-Saut dam, French Guiana - Emb289 P1 | ecosystem: Host-associated > Arthropoda: Insects > Digestive system > Gut ...
ACCAGAGCAATACAACCCATGAAATAACTCAACAAATAAGTCGCAAGCTCCTGAGGATGGATGTATTAACATCCAAAACATATTGAGCATTAAATAAAGAAATAATAAAGCAAGTGACATCAAGTCGGTCTCTCTTTACTCAACATATTTTTGGTTTTGAAGTTGTGCCAATATTTGAATGACTTCCACATGTTTGTATAAATGCAAATATATTTTGTATCTTCTTTGTAGACATGTGTTAATGTAATCTGAAGGATGGTGTAATTTACATTTGTAGTTGTTTAAGTTGGCTTTTTTCATATAACACTCCTCGATTCCCTGAAGATAACATTTATTTCGAGGGGTTGGGGGACTTCAGTGGTCAAACATCCGTGAAAACTGGCCTTTCACCACAAACACCACGTATGTATGGTGTGTGCAGTAGTATCAGCTTGTCACAAACACGCACGGACACTTTTTATTTTCATTTGACTGCCCAGTGAATGAGCAAAGTATTGCATTACAACAGAAGTCTCATTCTTGTCAAATTTTGGTTGTACTAACAAGTAGGTGTTTTCCTCTTCATCTGCACAGGTCAACAGCAACTTCATAATCTCTTACTCTCAACCTAATCTATTAATTCCCCAAGCTATTTTGTAAAACCTGCATAGCACAAGACAGACATCTGTGTCTAAGTGAAAAATCAAACACTGTATTTAAATGAATACAACTCCCTTCACAATTCTTATAATAAAACAAAGGAGATGTACTAATTGTTCAAATTTATTTTTGGTATAGAAATATACATGTTTCGGACAGGTTTTCTGTCCATCATCAGGAATCTAGTACTGTATGACATATACCTATTGCTGCGTATACAGCACTAGACTCCTGATGATGGACAGAAAACCTGTCCAAAACACGTAGGGTTCTATTCCAAAAATAAGTTTGAGCAATCAGTGCATCTTGTTGGTTTTACTACAAGAATATATCATGATGCACGGTACTCTGAATGTCAAATCCCTTCACAATCTTCAGTTTTCAGGAAATACCCATGCAGAAATGTTCAACTTTTATTGTACCAAGAGACCACATACTGGTCTCTAAAATACACTGACGAATGGCCTAGCATGCCAAATGCTGGTCTCTGTGTAGCAATTTAAATGTCAGGCTATGCCATCAATACATAAAACTGGCATTGAAATACATCTCCTAAAGATTAAATTTGTGCACAATTATAAAGCAACAACACAGTTTTCAGATGAGAAATTAGTACAAAATTCTCATTTGGTATTCAGATATATTGGCAATGACAGTCTCATATATTAATGTACAGCATATTGCGTCAGATGAAAAAGTTCATGGAAAAGTGGTGTAGCTCTTTTTTAATGTACTTCATCACTAAAATCCATTTTTAAAGAAGCAGAGAACATGCTGGGAAATAAGCAAAATTCACATTTTGTTACAACTTCACATTCTTAGTTCTTCTCTGGTTTCTGCAGTGAGGTGTGACACAGACATACATAAACTTACCTGCAACTCAGGGAATGCCTTCTGAAGGAAGAACGTGATACAAGGATGTTCCTTCACATTGTTCAAAGCAAGCAGCAGATTGCACACATCTTCCGTTAATGCCTGTAACAAACACATGACACATACCCAAAACTGCTCCTTGTGCCTTATGGTCAAAACCACTGATAAACAACCTGTCGCCTCTAGGTGGTTTTAACCCTTTAAACACCGAGTTAAATCCCATCTGCCAGCATTATTAGAAGCTCACCATATTCTCCACGCTAGCAGGATAAGGGTTAAACATATTTCACATACGCTCCTCCATGTGATGAAGGAAAATTCACTTTTTTAGTGATCCGGTGAATTTTGCGTGCACAGTTAAATTTACTGCACAATATCAACACTGTAATAGGCTGTGCATGTAATGCATGGGAACAACCTGTTGAAAACTTTCGAAAAATTGACAGTGGGAGGAGTGACAAAAATCGTCGCTGTCTTGTCTTTACTCTTCACACACCATGCTTCTTCCATGTCATACCAAAAACAGGTCTGCTTGAAAACAGCCATGCCTGCTCATGCATGTGCACTTGAATTACGGTATGAAACATCTGCAGCTCTGAATTTGTTGAGGATTGCTACCATTTTCCTATGACATTTTTGACATGAAATAACCTCAGGAATGAGATTCTAAAGTACCCACAAACAGCCAGTGGACGTCCTACAAACATGCAAGTATGTGCACACATGCCTACATACACACATTATGTAAATTAATAATGTTAACAAGTTGTTTAATATGGATGTCCAATGTGGCATCTTCCTTTGAGAGGAGAACATAAGTTACTGGCTTTCAAAAAAACTTATTGACCTCAGACCACTGAAATGTGCAATTTTGTGTTGTTTCTAATGAGTGTAAATCTTGGTCACTCGCATTATGGGAAGAACACATCGTGAGAAAGATATCTGGACAAAAGCGGAGGTTGGAAGAAACCGCAAACTGATGAGCTTCACTGTTTGAATTCCTCACCAAACATTATTTGGGTGGTCATGTCAAGTCATGTGGCACATGTGGGAGAGAACAGAAATACGTCAAGGATTTTGACTGGAACAGCTAAACATACAACTTGGAAGACCTAGACATAGATGGCAGAATAATATTACAAATGATCTTAGAGTAACAGTGTGGGATACCATTGTCTGTATTAATCTGCCTCAGGATAGAAAGCAGTGACAGGCTCTTGTACAAATGGTAGTGAACCTTCAGGTTCCATAAACATGGGGAATTTCCTGACTAGCCAAGGAACATTAGCCTCTCAATGAGCTCTTTGCTCCATGTAGTTAGTTCGTTAGTGAGTGACTGAGTGAGTGAGTCAGTCACTGATGATAGGAATGGGGAATGCAAAATATCACAAAATGAGGAAATTGGGTAATTTTTTTTTGTAAGGTACCAGTATTGTAGGTTAGAGGAGACAAGAAATTATGTGGAAGATTGTTGGAAAGGAGCCAACTGGAAGACAGAGTGCCCCTACTTACCAAAAACAACAATAATACTAAGGTGGATTTTAAGTTCATTGGTTGTTACTAGGTGAATTAGTTTGAAGTGACTTAACACTGTATCCAAGGGCAGGCTCCAATATAAGTGGCACTGCACATTCCAGCTATAGTATAAAACTGTTCAGCACTAAACAATTCAACAGAACTACAAATATTTAACATACTGTGAACCATTCTGTGTCTGCATTACCTCTCTTGATGGAGATAAATGCCAATTAGGGGGCTTCAGGAAGAAGCGCAAGTCTACTCCCTCACTGCGAGCAATTCCCACTGCTGTGTGAGCATCGAACATTTGGGCCAAATGTCGGTAGTCCCAATCTTAAAAGAATAATACAGCTGAAAACAGAATAAGTCTAAAAATACTTTTACTGGTACTCAAAAATCTACTATATAGGATTCTGTAAGCATTTTCTGCCAGCAATGAATTGCAGGACCAGTGGAGGTGTACGGCCACTCAACTGAAGTTAGTTTTTGTGATCAGACCTGAGGATACCAAGAAGTGTTATTGCTGCTGCCGGTTACCACAGCAACATATTCATGAGTATTTACACAAATGAGCCTGAATTAGTGAACAGTTTCTTGTTTTAATGTATTGTTTCTATCCTCTACGTGATAACGGTACTTGACGCAGATATGGAGTGTAGTACTTACTGCAGAATGTGAATTAGATATTTTATTTTCAAATCAGGCAACTACATGTAAAGTTCAGTAAAATCACACCTAAACTCTGATCTGAAAACATGTCACATGCATAAAAGCACAGTATAAACACAAATGTTTGAATTAAAACTTTGAAGACACTTCATATTTACCAGTATATAGGACAAGTATTTATCTTCCTAATTCATCATCTGAAACATGTGTTGCTTTCAGCAATACAGACCTTCATTCCTATTGCACAGGTGGCAGGGTGAGGACCAAGCCTTTATCAGTGTGGTGGTGGGGGGGGGGAACACACACACCCTCCTGTTCCTGCCAGAAATCAGGTCTTAATGATCCAGTCCCTACTCTGTGTACTGCCCACGAAATGAAGGTTCATTTCTATAAACTTGTAAGAGACAAAGCTTGATACTTTATGGATGTTTGTGTTCGAAGAGCACTTTGTGCTGCTTGTATAAATGGAATCATAATGAGAGGTACCAAATGCCTCGCACATTTTGCCCAATCAAACAGCAATAGCATAAAACAACTCCTCAGAAGGAAGGCCACAACGTTCCCTATGCCACACTCTTTACTTGTCCAGATCCTCATCTTACAAACAAGACACTATGAATTCTAAACAATCAGGGGTTGTAAAGGACAGGCAAGGTCTCCAGTAGCCTCTCCTACATGCATGCCATCTTAACTTCTCATGGTACAACCTGTCCTAATTAGCAAAGCTACTAACATAGTGGTATAACCAATCCACCATGACTGGAAAAATATAACCTGTCCAAAAGCCAATGACAAGTGATATCTCTACTAATGGACTCTGTGCTTCATGGCCAGTAATGAATTGGCAGCATAGGATGTTGCTTTCAACTTTCAAATGGATATTAACCAGACTGATAACAAAAATGACCAAGGCTTCAGTGCAGCTAACAGTAATAGGAAACAAGGACAATAGAAATATGACAAGGAACTGTGAGGGGACACACAACCTGATACCTGATAGGGTGATGACAATACATACCATTTCTCAGTGAAACCCAGCAGACACACTGGCACTAAACAGATATTTTCTGAATTATCACAAAAACTCTTCTAAATTAACTTTTTAAGGACTAATATTTTATGTACTGACACAGCAACATTTGTTTCCATTTGCATGCATCTGTGATGAGAGGCCTCCCATACACTCCTTCTGTTTATATAATTGTCAAGGGATAAGCTGGGTTTCTATAGATGAGTAGCACTAAATATGGAATCATATTATGCACTTGACATTGCAGATAGCATCACAAAGGGCATGTTACGCATAAGGAGGAATAGAGTCTTTTTTTTAACAATCACCTTTCATATTCTTCCAGTTAGCAAGCAGCCACACAGCTTTCAGTCTGTCATTCCTGTTTCCATTTTGTACCATTGCAATGAGTCGCCATGAGTACGGCCGGTTCAGTGACCTCCCAAAGCCAAAGGAAGATGAAAACAAGGATCGGTTTTCCTTTGTTCCTCTCTCTTGATCAAATGCTCGCTTCCTCTCTGTAACATAAAAGACCTCAGAGGTTTGTCCATTTACATGCAAATCATTTGGTCTCTTTTAAAATGTCTGATGAATTAGGTACAGTACAGAAATATGTTGTATCCAGTGGTTTATGTTTTTTGTCACCATGAGACAAAACTCAAACAAAACATAAGTATGACAAAACTTAAGAATTGTCATTAGTAAATTTACATATGTGCTCTTGCACAAGATTACACGGTATTTTACTTATATTTTAACAATAATTTTACATACCATATTGTTACAACTAGTGAACTGTAAACCATGGGATCCCGTAGGTAGTAATTACAGACGTACATTGTACAACACCATATTTTATAAGCCTGAAGATGACCCCATGGAGTCGAAAAATGTAGCTTTGTTAATTGCATAATTCTAACTTTGCAACACTGTGTTGTGTACGACGGACAATAAATATAAAATTTAAGTATAATAAGTTCATGATCTGACTGTACCAGCTGCAAGTCAGAAGTTTTAGCAATATGATTCTATTGTTTCATTATTTTTGTGTGCTTATAACTAATATGTTAATCAAAGACAGTGAGCTGCAACAATGGAAATAAAAAAATACCAACATAATTTAAAACATACCTGCAGTAAATGAAAAGGTTCGTTACATTCTGACATTCTTTCTGATAAAATTTTCTAATGTATTCACAGCACTCTTATGTAAGATGTGATGCAGTATAATATTAATAGAGAACAGACATCAGTTGAGTGCATATCTGAGAGGCAAGAGAATATGGTTTCTACTCACCATACATCAACTGGAAGTCAGGGTCATTGATATATATGTAATCTGCTCTCTTACTGTGGCTAATAACATTAGTCTGCACCATCTGACTCAAGGCATATCTTGTTTTGTAGATCTGGTATACAAACCATCCTCCCCTGTCAGATTTATACACAAGTGATTAAAATCCCAAACTAAGAAAAATGTCCATAATGAAGCTTCTCAAAATTTTCCTCAGTTTTTCCACATGCATGTTAGGTCAGTGCTATAAGATAATAACCACTTCCTTCCAAATCTTTTTCTACTTACCACACATAATTATCATCACACACCATTTGACAACTGTAGTTCATACACACACTTTACATATACCACAAAAAAATATGTAACTTTTTAACTTAAAAATTAATTAATTACTGCGACATACAAATACAAATTCAACTTCTGCATTTCTCAATTAAAAGTTCACATTGTTTCAAGTTCCCCCAACACAATTTGCTCGATACAAAAAATGAAAATTTGGGAAAATCCAAGTATGGAAACTGGGGTAGAAGAGAGTAAAATAAATGAAAATAGGGAACTTCCCTGGTGGAAGTGACAGTGTTAGAGATCATTAGGAACAGCAATGAGCCTGGGGGTATGTGGGACTTGCAACATAACCTACAAATTAACCTATTCTTATCAGTTATACTAATAAATATCTTTCAATTACTGATTTGAATTTACAGGATGTATACGTGACCACAGCACTGCTACTGCAAAAGAACTTCTGGCTACATAAAATTTTCCAGATTATAGATTAATTCATTAGCTGATAACATTTACATTCAGTTACACTTATCTGAAGGACCATATCAAACTGTCCTCCCATGATTTATTCTCTTCGCTCAGGTCATATTAGCACAGCACAGCTTTTATATAAAGTGGAGCATCATTAATGGAAACTGACTCTTTTACAAAATTGTTTTCTTTTATAAGCTGAGATGCAATGATAAAATATGTTCTCTTTCCTTACAATGATGAAAGAGGTTTACATCTTGTGCAGAAAACCAGACTGCCATGTTTTAATATAAATTCTTCACTCCTCATTAGTGTCATCATAAATATTTGTATACTTTTAATCCGTGTGTTTACCAATACCCAACATGAGACTAACTGCAAGCACCAATTTTCTCCAAATATGTCTTCTGTGAGGTAAAGGTAATTTAAAAACACTTCTTTCCCGAAATAGAGTAAAGACAGGATGATGATACATTACTGTGTAAGGTAAGTGCATAAGGTTAATTCTACTTGTTGCATTGTATTGCAGGAATTTAACAAAAAACAGCATAACTTTCAACATTATAGGTTATAACTGTCACAAATTAATCCAACAAAATACACGTAAGTAATGCTTTATTACTTTAAAAAACTCCTACAAGTTTTCGGCCAGTGAGGCCTGAAACATGTAAGAGTTGTTTAAAATATTAAAAAAGATTACTTACGTGCATTTTGTTGGATGAATTTTTAACAATTATATCACCATGCATGGAATGAAAATGTAAAATTATAGGTTATGTTACACCATCAGTAATGCCAGCTCTATATGCTGATTATAATGACATTAACAAATACAAAAATAAAAGTAATATATTTGTAACAACATACTAACCCACTAATAATTACAACTGACCCAGTAATTCTGAGTAAACTTATTAATTTATTGTTTATCATTAAGATTACTGCTTAGTTAAGTTCAAATATTTTAACTCTTTCATGTTAACATCTAATTACACATTGACACAAACTATATTTTTCAACAGCATCACATCTCTTTCTTTTTCTTCTATCACTTCGCTTTCGCATTTGAATTACCAGTGATTAAGCAGACTACATCCAGACAAGCGTAATAACTATTGCCAACGGAATCTCAAGAAACTGGACGTGATCGCTGTTTTGGGATGATGGGCCGCGTTGGTTTGTAGCATTGTTACTGATGTTTTGGGACAACGGATCGGTCCCATCTACCAGCGTCAATGAGTCCAAGCAGAAAATTCTCTGTGACAAATGCATTTTATAACCCGTATCCAACGCAGCCTCAGCAAGGTTTAAGGGACCTGTAAAATTTGATAGAATGCTTCTACCGTTCAGCTTAATAATATGTTGTGAAATTGTGCGTTAGATTCATACACGACATGTCTAGTAACGAGGTTTTGAGTGTCGATAAAAGTAATAAATTATTACAATAGAATAAATAACATTTTTCGTGACGAAACGTGTAAAAACAGGAGTGAAACATATTCTGTCTCAGTGCTTTTAGTGCCTACCAATATGATCATGTTGGTAGATGAACTTTCCCTGTTCGCACAGCCGAGCAGAGCGCCATTTACGAAGTACGCTGTAAGAGGCATGGTTGGGAACTAGTAAAAATACCCCCCCCCCCTCCCCCAAACATGCAGCACTTATATACAACGGCAGAGAGCTTGTAAATAATTACGACAGTTTGATCTAGTGAGAGGAAGTACACTTTTCTGTGTCACATGTAGGCTACAACTGGATATTCCCAAGTACACTTCTACGCAGTATGCTTGTTGTAACTGGTAGGAAGAACAATTTTATAAATATATTGGTGAGGCAAGATTGTTATAAAGACTTTTATAATCTTCCTGGCTTTAAGTATTATTGGATCCAAATAGGAGAGTGAGTATCTTTTTCTATCATTTCGACTGTACGTTGACTGTGAACTTACGTATGAGCCGTAAGTGAAAAAGTTCTAACCCGTGATTTCAGGGCTTCCGTCGTGAAGTAGATGAGAACTGCGATATTTTGGGCTATTACGCAGCGAGTAGTGGTAATTTCTTACCGACGTTTCGGGACACTCTATCGGTCCCGGACTTGAAGATGGGACCGGTAGGTTGTCCCGAAACGTCGGCAAGGAATTACCACTACTGGTTGCGTAATGACTCAGAAGAGCGCAGTTCTCAAGTTCTACCGCCCCCTTTCCTGCAAGTTTTCAGATATTTAGTGCCAGGAGTTTTTTATGAGGACAGACATCCTCTAAAAGCATGCACCAGACAACTATCCGAAGCTGTTTTTCAAATGTTTTGCGATGGTTTGTCATACTGATATTTCTAGCTACGGAATGCCTCAAGCGGTGCTGCAGTACGTCAGACCAACTATTTATAGCAGGTACTATGTACATTAATAAAAGTGTGTAAAAGGTACAGTCACTCCTTTAGCAACAGAATTGCTCGTTTATACAAGATAATTGAGGAATTTCAGTATTGTGATCTATAAGTATGCTCGGTTTTATCTTCGAATTTTCTGGAATGGGTATTTATGCTCTGACAACTAACTGCCGGCAGTTCTGAATTAACATTGCGCTACATGTATGGACATTAATCACTTTATCTATTGAGACATCTGGTGTGAATCTCTGTAAACATTCGGCGGCGTATATCAGTAGCTGAATGCGGGCATTTCTTGTTCTGTTTGTTTATTGTATAAGTATTTATACTCCTCCATTCAAGTACTTTTTCACAGATGTCGGTGTTAAATCTAACACAGGCAAAGAAAATCATTTTAACAGCATCAAATATGCACAATGAACGAAGCTAAATTATTCGTAAGTTTTTACCCTTGTTGTATAAAGGATTTCTTGTGAGGCCAGGGTAGATTAGCGTACAGAATGTAGTGCCTGCTTTAAAATATGGGCCGAGTAATGGGAGGACTATTTCGAAACATGAGTATGGTTTTCTTTGTCAACAACAGTATCAGTTTTAAAATAAAAAACGTGGGCTGTTCTCATATTTCGCTTATAAAAACTGCAGCCATGTCGACGTAATACGCAAATCATGGAGGAGTATTAAAGGCGTGTAGATAAAACTCCGGGTATTCCCGTTCTCGCTATTACATGGAAGTGAATGATGAGATTTACTGTTCAACCGATACACATCCAACGACAGAGCCCTCAGTATTTACCTCATGGTCCCCAAGGCCGGTTTGTATGTAGTGTAGGCAAAACTTAAACATATTTAATCTAAATAAAAAAAAACTGATATTTTAAGATTTTTTAAAACAAGAAGCCTCATAATTTGCGTTCTCAACCGCACAGAGTTAGAGTGATCATGTGAAAAAGAATAAAACGAGAGGGGGACAGCATGATTGAAATAATAGAAACCGGGTACAAAATGTTATCGGAGAACCGGAAAGAAAAGGAATATCTGGGAGACCTAAGAAAAGAAGGAAGCATACTATAAAATTAATTGAGCTTCTAGAAGTGACTAATGAGGTTTGGATTAAATGCAACTGGCGCGTGACAGGGCTCAGCAGCGTCCTTGCATTAACACGAACATATTTAATTATTTAACCATTATCTTACTCACGTGGAAAATATGGTGAGCTCCTAATAATGCCAGCAGAGGGCAAATGGGATTTAGCTCTGCGTTTAAAGGGTTAATGGAGCTTGTGATAGAAATATATATGAAGGTGTAAACTACAAATATACCGTAAGAAGCATGCGTCTGGCGTAATTCCGGGTGTTATCTAGAACTAGCACAACCATACACGACACATTCATTGTTGCGCTGTTCTCCATATTGCCGACTCGTGTTACCGTTCGGCGCGTGCTGCACTCTACCGCGCGATTGAGGTAAACACTCAAGGAAGCCAGTTCGGAAGTAAACGGTGGAGACGGCGCTACGTGGGTTGACGATTTGCGCCGTGATTTTAGTGTCCTGGATATGTTGGCAGAACATTTAGCTCACAAGAAACTCCCTGTGATGGAACATGGAGATTCATCAACACGCCTACGGGCCACAGACTGACCCAGTTCAATCCAGCTTAATGTTTGCTGTGTGTAAGTTTAATAAAATCGGAGTAAATGCTGTTTCGTCTACACTAGGAGCTCCGAAGTGACCAAGTCATCTAACCGAAATGTGTCTTTCTTGTTTTAAGGATGACGAAAATGTTAGGCGAAGAAGTCAAACGTTGAAACTCGTCGTTATGTAACTGTATCACGCACCTCACCTCTCCATAGCACTTCGTTCAGTCTAAACATTGTTCTCAAAACTTTGACCTCGAGCTACAAAATTTAATAGAAAAATGTATCTTGTTGTTAGTTTTCCATGTTAATAAGAAGATCTTCTCTTCCCATACAAGATTACCTGCAATTTCCTCTAGTTAAATCCTCCATGTCTTGCAAAGATGGAAGGAACTATCAGTTTACCTAACTAAAAGTCTAGTTTGAAACGATAAAAATTAAAAGATAATGCGCCTTTAAGAAGGTAAA
>Ga0123355_10017763_pt1 | contig 11250 bp, 9 predicted proteins | sample TergutEmb28metaG_3_FD_89872 | JGI IMG/M metagenome (GOLD analysis project Ga0123355, IMG submission 89872) | Embiratermes neotenicus P1 segment gut microbial communities from Petit-Saut dam, French Guiana - Emb289 P1 | ecosystem: Host-associated > Arthropoda: Insects > Digestive system > Gut ...
AGTAGAAGGTTGTAGCTCTCTTTCAAATTTGGTTTCTGAAGGAACAAAGTCAAAAGCATGCCAGAAAAAAAATTACAATTGGACGTGACCTTAAAGTCACACGGCCCTATAGAGGGTTAAAACAATAAATAGTGACTTCAACAAACTGTACAGTCTTACATCTTTTGTTGGTACAAGTTCATGCAAATTTTTTTATGTACTACACACTGCAAACCTGCATGAACATGGTGGTACAATCCACTGCAAAGAATTCTGCAAGATAACCAGCTAACAAAATACCTTTTATATATTTCTTGCTTTCCAGCTTTAATACGAATACAATGCTGTACTTGTGAAATCTCCAAAGAATAGATTTGGCAGATTGACCATTCATAAGAAGATTGTCTTAACACAAAGTTAGGTAAGTATGTGGTAAATAATGACAATGAACTCAGGTGGATAAGATTCTGCAATAGCAGTTTGTGATATTAGCAGCATTTCAACATTCAGCTACACTTGTTATAAAATAATGTAACCCAACAAAATAATAAGATTATATTGAATTAAGGAAAGTTAAGTACAGTAGAACACCAATTATCCAGATTAATAGGGACGGTGAGCCATTCGGATATGCTGAAAACCCAGATAATTTCAGTTTTCTTTGAAAATAGGCTATATTGGTAGTTTGAAGTTTGTCTGTTACTATTTACAGTATGCACCTGCATCTAAACCTTTTGACCACGCCTGATTTGAAGTTCTAAAAGGCGTGACACTGTACTGTACTTGATCCAATAACCAGTAATTTCAAGGCATGCTAGTTTTGTAGAATTCTTGACAAATTTACCCGAAGGGCCAAACCGATCCAGGTATTGGCAATCTGGATAACTAACATTCAGATAAGTGGAGTTCTCCTGTAATTAGGATTTAATATGGAAGAAAAAATTGCAGTTTAAATGTATTATTGCTACAATATAATGTTTAAGTATGTCCAGTGGTCCCACAATGAGAAGCAACTTGAAGGTTTCTTCCAGCTTTAGCCCTAATTTCTGTTGCATATGGGTCAGAGGGAGGTGAAAAAATGTTCATGATATGAGTCAGCAGATGTCAGAAGATAACTTTGAAACAACATATGAGGTGGTTATACAATTCTGCTAACACAGTTACGCATCTTTAGAATTATTCTACAGCAAATTAAACAGGACTGCTGTGGGCTCTCGATAACTGCCCAGCAGGTACTGTTCATTTTACAGTTAAGAACTGTTCACCCCATTTCTTCCACATTACAAAGTATATCAATTAAATGAAAACAGGACATAAATTGTATCATTTATTTTCCTTCTTTAAATTCGTACAGGATTACATAATCCATATGGGTATGGAAATCGTCATATTTGTTGGGATTAAAGGGTGACATTAACACAAATGTGTGCTGTAATTCTATGTAAACACTCTTATTCAAATGGCCCTGAAAGACAAATATTATAATCATGTTCATTTCATATCCATTTGCCAGATTCCAACCTAATTTAAATATTTTGAATTTTCTTTTATAAAACAGTCATAAGAGATTAGAAAAATCTTCACTGTGAATGGGTATTTCCATACCAAAATGTCGTTGTTGGGTACTTACAGCTCAGTCAAACGCAACTCCCTGCGGTAGACCTCAAGTAGTTGTTCCAGCTTGTCCTCTTCTAAATATATGAGATTCTCCATTGCCTTCAAATATTTATTTTCATCTTTCACGAAAGATTTCAAGCTTCATTTTACTCTTCTAAGGTTCTCACTCATTTTGTCAGTCCTGCAAATTAATTAAAATTATTACATATTTATACCTTTCAATGCCAGTCTCCAAAAAATTAGTATACTGGAATAATCATGAAAGTATGTTTCATTATTTGAACGAAAATTGTTATAACAAAGTAATGGAATGTCTTTGAATTGTGCCATCCCCAATGTGTAGTATAAACTAGTGAGTAGGTATTTAGTCAATAACACAACTGTTGTTCAATTAGGTGATTAGATTCTAGGTCAAAAGACTACATGTTACAACTGGTTGTGGCCATCATCAAGTCTTTGTCATTCGACACACTTAAGATTATTTTATATAATTGTGTGGCGGCGTGTCTGATGAGGAGATCTCTACATCACGGCCTTTGTTTGAGTATAGTATATCTATATTAAGTGTGTGGTCACACACAGCAACCCATAAGATGAATGAAGAAACACACAATAAGCCAGAACTGCACGAGGACAGTACGTAGCAGCCTCCCCACGACAGGATCTCCAGCTCTCCTCCCTTTTTATGTTTTTTGTTTTTACTTTTGGTTTTTGTTTTTTCCTGTTTTATTTTGCCTTGTTTTATTTTGTTTTTGGTTCCTTCTTGGTCTTTTAGTTCCTTTATTTCTTTGGCTTGTTGATATTATTGAAGCATACATTATGTATTATAAAGTGGTTCACCCACACACTTAACCCTTATGCTGCTAACGTGGAGAATATGGTGAGCTTCTAATAATGTCAGCAAATGGCAGATGGGATTTAATTCGGCGTTTAAAGTGTTATTATAGATATATTATACTCAAAGTCCTTGATGTAGAGATCTCCTCATCAAACATGCCACCACACAATATTAAATAATCTTAAGTGTGTCGAATGACAAAGACCTGATGATGACCACTACCGGCCGAAACATGTAGTCTTTTGACCTAGAATATAATCACCTAATTAAACATTAGTTGTGTTATTGACTTCATTCCTACTGACTAGTGAAATGTCCTTTAAACAACATTCAGGAGTGTAACATGAAACCTTGCGGCAAATTATCAGCCATCCTCCAAGAAAATTATTCCCATTACAGATTGCCATAATTAGGTTTGGCGATACAGTAAAAATGATTAGTTCTGTTTTAAAAAGTATTTACAAGAATATTTTAACCGAAATATAAAATAACCAAATTTAAATAATCTTTTTCCAGCATTATTACAGTCGAGAAATGGTGAGTACTGGACGTTCTTATTATTATTAAATTATATATTAATTACGTAATTACTTCTAAATATTAATTCAGTAACTGCTACGAAGGACGTATTAAGCAAATAAACAACGCACGTAGCGGATAGTGCCTACGCTGCAGAATCGTTGGCACCAGCAGCCGCTAACCGACACGTGTGTCGCTGCAGTCGAGGCGCTGTGCGATTTATCAAGACGGACGAAGGGCAGATGGGGTTGGGGCTATTTGTATTATTACGATTCAACATTCACTTCCTTTATTTATAAGGACGGACAAAGGTTAGACGGGTTTTACGTTATTTGTATAATTGCAATTCATAGTTTACTTCCTTTTCGTTTCATCAGGTTTTCACTTTTACACACATGTATTCTGTTCACCTTTATCTCCGCGTTTCGTATGTACCACCCACAGTGCAACAAGACGGACAAAGGTTAGGTAGGTTGGAGGCTATTTGTATAATTACAATTCATCATTCACTTCCTTTATTTATAAGGACGGACAGGGGTTAGATGGGTTTTGCGTTATTTGTATAATTGGAATCATCATTTAGGAAGTAAATGATGAATTTCTTTCCGTTTCACGAGGTTTTCATTTTTTACACACGTGTATTTCTTTCCCCTTCTTATCCGCGTTTCTTATGTACCACCCACAGTGCAACACACTCATTGTACCGGTGTAGCAGGGCTGTTACACCGGTACAATAAGTGTTAATATTTTAAATTAGCCTAACATTGCACTCTTCTATTCTGCCAAGACACAAATCCAGACGGACTATTATATATTTAAATTTGTCTCTTGCTTCAACAGCACTTCAGTGGACATTACCTCCTTGTTTTGATATTTTTGTGAGATTGCTTTGATAATTTGCAGAACTTCCCATATCACTTAGGTCTACACCTTGATCACTCAGATAACTATGCAAAATATAAGGTGCAATAATAATGTTGTCCGCATTCTCCGGCATTGGTTGTACGGTCCTCTGATAAATTTGAAATTTCTGGCTTAATATTCCAAATGCATTTTCCACCACTCTTGATCGGGAAAGCATATAACTGAAGATGCTTTACTCATGTCCCCTTTGCTCTGCGATCCTGGGTAAGGTTTTGTAACCGACCAGAGTCCGTAGTTCGAATCTCGGACTAGGCAACCAAGAAGATGAGAAGATAAACTGGTCGTCAAGCATTGACTAGTTTATATTGAAAGGGGAGAGGTAAAAGTTTGTTTTGGTGTGTGCATGTGCACCTGCCAGGCTATATGAATAAGACTGCCGAGTTGCCCTTCCCACGTATGATTTGATTGTCATGCTTTTGCGGTGTCAGCTGTGGACAGGTGTTCACTCTTACAATATCTGTGTCACTAAGGTTTAATGCAGGTGTGTAATTGTTCGTGGGAATGTTTACATTCGTGTTTTTTCCCCTTACAGTAGCTTGTTTCTTTGACATTGGGGAGAGACATAAGGATAGAATGCTGACACCTTTCTTTTCCATGTATGATTTGATGCTTTTGCTTACGGAGTAGCCAGCAGTGCTCAGGTGTACATTGTCCGTGGTTGTGGCATCTCGACGAATAACGAACAACCAGAGGAGTCAGTTCTGGAACCTCAGCGAATAAAGAGCTACTGAAAGAGTAGATCGGCTTCTAATTCCCCCCGTATATTCCTTAAGGAGATCCGTGCCTACGACAAGCTACAAATAGTTGTAACCGAAGTCGGGCAAGTAACAGAGACCGTTACAGTTTCAATAAGTAAGTTTTCAGAGGAAGGCCTTGTCACCCGTAGTAACGTGAGGGGACTAAGCATTATGTTCCGGGAAGCTGTTTATCTTCCGGAATGCCTAGATGAGTTTCAAAATATTTCCCAAGTTTTGAATGTGCAAAAATCCCTCCATCGCTATTTCTTCCATACTATCCATCTGATTTTCTGCTTCTGAGACACTTGTGAACCCACATACGCTTCTTTCTGTCACTCCGAGCAGCATTTTCTTCTTCTTCTATAAGGTGACTGAATACGATGAACAGTGTGAACACACACCATTCTGACGGAACGGCGATGGAACGGAAATGTGACGCATAGTGTGAATCAGCCCTTAAGCAGGCTACGTTCTGCGTGCCAGGGACCAGTGTGCACGCGCTCCCCCTCCCCCGCCCCATGGTAACTTGAGAGGACAAAAACATGTATATAAATGGGGCTGTTCTGCTTTGAAGCGAGTAGCGAGCGAGCGTGCAAAACGGACGCTTTGGCCCACAGACCATGTATCAGCTGAGGTTTCAATTTGAAGTCAGTGAATCATACACCAACCAAAGATGACTAAACCCACATGTCAATTGGAATTACTGTCATATTGACTGCTATCTGTGGCCAGTCATGATCGCTGTGGGACAGAATGTAAAGGCTAGTTAAAATGTGATGGCACACGCGCAGAAACCAGATTTCGTCTTTCGGCGAAACGAACGAGTCCATTTAAATCAGCGGGGGCGTCAGTTCAGTCGACTACTGGCAGCCGAGGTGTGCGCATCAGCGGTAGTAATGCTGGATGCAACATGTTACGAAGTAGTGTGAAGAATACTGCCTACCCACTACATTCGCCAGTTTCCTCTTCACTTCCCCTCCCGCGTTATCGTGTGCCATCACATTTCAACTGGAGTCTACCAAGTACGCTTTAAACCAAGTTCGGGTGTGGTCTATGCCACCACAGTCATTTAGTATGCCACAGCCACTAATGAGATATCGTGTCTGCCTTTAGCTGATAAACTGCGACCCATGGATCAGAGTTGCTTCACTGCCATGAATGGTCAATAGGCTGAACGACGAACTATGGATCATCTGCGTTCTCTGCGCGACTGCCACGGACTAAAATCAACTCGTCCAGAAATGCAAATTCGTGGACAGTGAGCTAGCCAACCATAATCATTGGAAGGATGCTCTCTGATCCATGGTACGATCCGTGTGGCTTTAATCTCTAAGTGACCGTTTCCCGCCAACCCATAATTCGAGCGGTGTGTGTGCGAGATTCTGATATTGTCTTTGAGAAGTTTATAAGTAAGGGAAAAGTTAGTGTAATGGAAGACATTGGTTGTGAGTTCGCTGTATTTAATTCTGTGATGTAGAATGGCGTGTATAGTAATTAGATATACAGTATTTAATAAAACAAAAGTGTTAGGAGAGGACAACCTCTCACACTCACACTCCTTTTAGTTGCATCACGTAAGGTTTATTATATAAGAAACCCTGCAAACTCAACATAATATTCAACAAAATGCTATGTGTTTTCCGTTTATGCGAATTCCACATTGAAGGCAAACCATTCCAACTTATCCAGCCCTAACCTGATCTGAAACAAATGCGGTGGAAGGCTAACACGTGTGTGAAGTATGGGGGGCATTTTTAAAACGTTTTAGTTCAGTATTCCTCTATGTTAGCGCCCGTACAAGTTGCAGAAAGGCATGTTAAAGGATTTATATTTGTGATGTGATGACGTACTGTTTTCTCAACTATTACTGGCACAACCGTACGGTGACCACGTACACCATTCAGTGCCAGAGTTCTCGGCATTATTTTTCGTATTACACCCTATAAAAACACGTTATTGGGGTATTTTAACATGTGGCCAAAAATAAGATTTGTTGCAATGTAAAAATTATCCATATGGGAAAACAGTATAGGCGTCTGTGCTATTATAATTGCAGGCTTTGTGTTAATGAATACTGCAATTTCCTAGGAACATCTCAGAGTCAAAGAGGCGGAAATGACTGATCATGTGTTTGTAAAGATATATTATTTAAGTAAATGTAGTCAAAATTACAGCTAAGTTTCATTTTGGAATTTATTGTTCCAGCTCCAAGGCTAAAACGTCTGAAGATAGATAAAAAGGGCCGTTCAGCTGCCTTGGAGAAACTGAAAAACCTGAAGGGTAGCAAACACAAGTATGAAGTGTCTGATATTGATAACGTGTATGATGAAGTGGATGAAAGAGAATATACGAAGAAAGTCCTGGAGAGGCAGGATGAAGATTGGATTATTGATGATGGTATGTAATTTATTTTGATGGCATGTTACTCATTATATGTCTATGGGTTGATGATGATATGGTCCTTATTATATCTGTGTATTGAAACATTTTAGTTCCATAATTATTTTATGCATCACATTCTTAATTAGTTATAATATTTCCATTATGATTCTTGTGCTTCGTAAGGATTACAGTGAAGGCTATTACAGAGGAGTGTGGGATTATAAAAATGGAATTAAGATTGAAAGTACAGGGCAGGTTGCTGATGTGTTTCCATATGACAGATATTTTGCTTTTAAAATTACTAAATATTTGTAAAGGACACCAAAGTAAATTACTCTGTGCATTTATCCAGTGATATTTACGGGCATGCATCTGTGCATAAGTGTGTGTGTGTGTGTGAAAAGAGTATTTTTTTTGCTAGATGGACCTGTTCTAGAAGTTAAATGCAGGATAGGATTTTAAATTTTATATCACACTTTTATGAAAATACAGTCAAAAGAATATTTAAATATTTACTTCTTAATGACAAAATGATGGCTGGAACTTCACTGGAGACATAAGCAAATGTGTATTTTACTCATTTCATGTGTTCGTGAAACTGAGAATGTTGGCAGGAAGTGTGAGGTACATATTTAAATTGTGTGTCATAGTTTATTATGATCATTTTGAGTACATAAAAATATTTTAATCTGAGCATCTGTGTTTGAAAAGTCATGAACACTGTCTGGTCAGATTATACAAGAAAGCGTTGAAGCATATATCATTTTATGTTTGGCTGTTATGGATGCAGATTTTTTCAAAGTGCAAGACTAGCATTAGAATTGTTTCAGTTATAAAATTTACAAGGACAGGTCTTGAGTATATTTATGACAGATTATAAGGAAGAAAAGCAGAAATTTGTGCACCACTTTAGAATACAGATATGTGTCTCTTAACGACAGGGATATGTTCTGAGAATGTGTCGTTAGGTGATTTCGTCGTGAAAACGTCATAGAGTGTACTTACACAAACCTGGATAGTATAGCCTACTACACACCTAGTCCATTTATAGCCTGTTGCTCATAGGCTACAAACCTGTACAGCATCTTACTGTGCTAAATACTGTAGGCAATTGTAACACAATGTTAAGTATTCTAATATTATATTATAATGTAACATTATAATATACTCTTACAGTACCACCATCATATGTGCGGTCTGTCATTGACCGAAACATCGTTATGCAGCACATACTTGTAGTAATGTAGTTACCATTCTTATAATGCGGTGAGGCTGAGATTAGTGACTAGCTCAGTTGGTTTAATTACTCTACTGCACACAACATATGATGTGGAAAAATGTCTACTTCATGCAGAGAATATAAGTGTTTCCTTCAGTGCATGGAAAGGTTTGGTTTAGTTTAATTTAGTTTAGTCTCATTCAGTTCATTTATTCAATCCATTTAGTCTTGTGTGTCATTGAACATGTCAAAGTCAGAGTACAGTTTGCATATCACATTGACTCAAACTCATATATATGTCAACATCAAAAATGATAGAATATGATGTAATGTAATATCAGTAGTAACTCAAACAGATAGGTGTGACAGTTTATCGAATTCACATATTCATACAATCCACATGCAGTCTATATGGCATAAATTCATGCACTGAATAAAATGCATGTTGCAACAGAAGTAACTCAGTTCTCTTTAAAGATTTGATCTTGTCCAATATTTTATTGATCTGGCACTTTGTTGTAGAGTCTAATACCCATATTCAACATACTTTTCCTAGAGATATCCATATTGCAAAGTTGAACATGTAGATCCAATTTTTTTGTGTATTGTAGTTATGATAATGTACATTTTGCTCCAATGAATCCTTATATCTTTTAAAAAAATTGGTGGGTTGCAAACGTAGAAATTCTGTGGGAAAGTTAGAGTGAAAACAGACTGTGACGGCACAAGCGCAGAAACCAGATTCGGTCTTCCAGCGAAACGGACGAGTCCATTTATATCAGCTGGGGTGTCAGTTCAGTCGAGTACTGGCTTTCTTGGAGAGCGAGTCAAGCTGAAGACTGCTGGCTACCCACTCCATTCGCCTCTTTCCCCTTCACTTCTCCTCCCGTGCGTCGCCGTGTGCCACCAGATTCCGTTTCCCCTCTACCACTGCATGTGTAGTTCATGCACTGATTCTTTTGTGTCACATAAAGGGTATCAGCGCTAGTTCCATTCACATAGTATTTGATTACCATTACAGAGGGTTCAGATGATGCAAAAATTTCCCATCACATCTATACTTCACACAGTAGGTCATTCATATCGCAGAAAGGTAGGGCTTGATGTCAGCTGTAGTTCATTTCACGCCATATTCCATTGCTGTTACACATGTGGAAGTAGGCCCACTCATATATATAAAAGTTTTCAGTGTGCAGGAATGTTGGAGTTTGGTGTCGTGAGACAGTATTTCATTACTGTTAACACAGTGTGTGAGTGACTTGGACAAATGCACACTACCTGCTACACATCATAGTGTTATGTTATTAGGATCGTCCAAACTTTTGTTTCATCGTTTGCTTCTGTGGTCTAGTAGTTAGTGTTTCTGCTTCTAGTTTGATGGGTTTCTGGTCTGAGTCCACATGGTTCCAGTCATTTCAGTTTTGTATAAACTTGTATGTTGAATAGGACAGTGATATGTTTTGTGGCACATGCAATGTGGGGTTGTAGCTGGAGTGGTGGGAAGAGGTTATTTTATCTGTTTTGTGTTGTGTGCTACACTGGGTATGGTGACTAAGTCACTGGTGTAGTTTTGTCATTTTAATGATGACCACACTGTTCACCAAAAAATCTAAAATTTGTTGGATACGGACTTTGGTTTATGAGAACTTTGGTTATTCCAGTATACGAGTATGTAACATGTGTAACAAGAAAGCAGAATGTGTTGTATATGGAAGATGTATGTTTTTAAATGTCCATACTGGTCATTACACAAACCTAAGAACCCCAAACCTAATTATGCTTGTATCTCTCGCATCTCATTGTTGTGTTGGAAGTGCTGATGACATAGGTTACAATGCTCTAAGATCAATGGCTTTGCATTGTGTTGTTTGTAGCAGATTGTATGAAATGTGATTGCTGAGAGCATTTATCTCACTTGATATCAATATCCCATATTTGATAGACAGTCAAGCGGCTTGGAGATATAGTTATGTGGAAGAAACTGTTGTTCCATTGGAGCTTTAACATTTTTCACTAAATTTTCCTCAGTGACTTTTATTTAATACAAGTTGATTCAAACTGACATGGAGGGTTGTATTTAGCATTGTTTTCATTATAGATGGCTCTGGATATGTGGAAGATGGACGTGAGATATTCGATGATGACCTGGACAATAATTCCATCATATCTGCTGTGTCGCATAGTAAGAAAGACAGAACTGGGTCAAAGAGAGGGAGGGATGGCAGAAAGGAGACAAACCAGATGTCTGCTGGTTCTGGTGGCAGGTCTAGCAACATCAGAACCATGCTTATGAACTTACCTGCAAAAAAGAAAAAAGAGGTACGGAGACATTGAGGCACTTCTGTTTAGTACACAAATGCTTTGCATTTAGTTCATGCATTGTTTTACGTCTGTAGTACAGGCAGTAACTCTTTTATTTATTAATACCATTTGGATTTAAAACAGTTTTCTTATGTGGAGAATGTTTGAAAATAAATCCTCTGGAATGTGATGCTGTGTCAGTTGGTAAATACAGCCATCTCCCACTTAACATCAGTAATCCATTCAGCATGAAAACCCTAACCAGGAGTCTGTTTCTCATTACTTTAAATGGAAGAATTATATTGCATTATGTCAATGCACGACCCTCAACCCATTTTCTAAAAGAAGCTATAACACAGTAAAATGCTTTTATATGAGTAACAAACTATCATGTTTGATGTAAAGTACTTAAAACATTACTTCATAATCACCAAAGAATTAACCCTTTCCCCGTTCAATTTAAATCACTAGTGCCTGGGCAGAAGAGCCGAGTTTTTTCACGGGACATTTAAATTTACGTACTATACCAGAAACAGGTCTCCCCTCCAGGGAAAAATCATAACAATTAAACTAAAAAAGGCAGAATGATAACTCCTTTTTCATCTTATTCATAATAAATTTCTGCATGTAATAACCTACTCACCTAATTTTGCACCTCCACATTTCACTGTTCGTGGTATTCCAAAAAGCACCCCACACGGCACAATGGAAGGTCACACTGCTTACATTTATAT
>Ga0123355_10017765_pt1 | contig 11248 bp, 8 predicted proteins | sample TergutEmb28metaG_3_FD_89872 | JGI IMG/M metagenome (GOLD analysis project Ga0123355, IMG submission 89872) | Embiratermes neotenicus P1 segment gut microbial communities from Petit-Saut dam, French Guiana - Emb289 P1 | ecosystem: Host-associated > Arthropoda: Insects > Digestive system > Gut ...
ATTAGGATGGATCTCCAGGAGATGGGATGTGGGTATATGGACTGGATTGGGCTGGCCCAGGATAGAGACAGATGGCGGACGCTTGTGAGTGCGGTAATGAACCTTCGGGTTCCGTGAAATGCGCGGAATTTCTTGACTAGCTGCAAACCATTTAGCTTCTCAAGAAGGACTCTGTACCTTGGAGCAAGTAAGTAAGTAAGTAAGTAAGTAAGTAAGTAAGTAAGTAAGTAAGTAAGTTATTGACTGACACGTTTGTATTTATACCTCTCAAAACATTTGCGAAGAAAATTGTGGATGTTCACTGGTTCAATTAATTTTATATAAAAATAAATATAAATATACTATTTATTCTAATCCTTACTGATTTATTGTTCTTGGTGAATAACCCTTTTTAAAGAGTCCGCCAGATCTGGTACATTCTTTCCTTGAAGAAGAAAACACAACCGGCTTTCTAAACGTCATTCTTAATTTTAAAAACTGCAGTTTGCAGAAAGGCCGAGAAATAAGTTGCGTCATTGAGTGAGTGTTACATTCTGTTCACAAGCCCTGATAACCGAAGCACGTCCTGGGCTTGTTATAGGGTATTCGAAATCTGGTGCCAACAGTGCGTGCTGCAGCATCAGGGCTGTTCAGTAAATTGGTCACGCCGTATGCGCTGCTGTATACTGAATCAATAACATTGGGACTGGTACTGTAGTTAGGTCGTTGTGGGGAAAGTTATTCGTCTTCACCGGAATTCTCTTGAACCGGAAATTTCATTTGCGTGTTTGCAAGACACCGTCACAGGATACTGTGTATTCTGAGCCAGATAACTATAATCCACCTTTTTAAATCATGTGTGACCGTGCGTTAAGGTGATTCGGTATGGTAACGAGACCAGCAAATGTATTCAAACTTTTAAGAGTATGTTATATTATATTTATTTTGTTATATTGTTATATACATAGTGCGATTCCCACGTGTTTCGGCCGCTCTTGTGGCCATCCTTAGGTGCATTACGAAGGATATATCCCAAAACGTTTTGAACCATTACGTAAATGTAACGTTGAAGAATAAAATACCAACTTGATGTCACTTGCTATTTTATTTCCCTTCTTATGTGCTTAACATGTTTCAGACATTAATATATCCATCATCAGGAGCTTGCGACTATTCTGTTGAATTACCACATTGGTCGTATTGTTCTTGGTTCGATGCGTGTTGGAGATTCGGTGCGGTTGGTTTGGAGTGGTATCCGTGTTGCAGGCTGCTTCAGCCTGCAACACGGTTACCACTCCAACCCAATCGCACCGAATCTCCAACACGCATCGAACCAAGAACAATACGACCAATGTGGTAATTCAACAGAATAGTCGCAAGCTCCTGATGATGGATATATTAATGTCCGAAACATGTTGAGCACATAAGAAGGGAAATAAAATTGCAAGTGACGTCATGTTGGTCTTAACTATCGCAATGATGCAGGTTCCAATAAACATAAGATTCATAAATGTAAGGTATTAAGTTATCAAATATCTCTTTACTTGGATGGTGACATACTACATAATAACTGCATAGAATTTATTAAAAAAATTCTATATTTGTTTTATATTTTAAATATATATAATATATATTTTAAACCTACGTTTTGAAACTTAGTGTCTTACTTTGTGCATTGGTTAATATACTGTTGTAATACATCCTTTTTATTGCACGTCCCTGAGTATGGCCACCGAGACATGTAGCATGCATACTGTGTATAAAATGTAAGATACTCTTAAAACTTTGTATGACTTGTTTTTGTTTCATCACCATACCAAATTATCCTCCTCTTCGCGTCCCATTTCTCCAAACCCTTGTTGCCTGAAGTTCACCTACAGAACACCTGAAGATAAGTTTTTACCTCAAAGAAGAGACATGACGAGGACCAATCGGCCAATCGTGTTTATTCTGAGAGTCGCGTTATTTAGCTAGTAATAGATGGTTGGGAGATGGACCCTCATTTGGTAAATAGCCAAATATGTATGAATATGGATATTATTTGGAAGTTGTACCTTGTACAGAGGTAAAAGTGATAGAATATATTGGTAGATAGTTGGATATGCATACATACTGAGATTATTTTGAAGTTGTAACTCGTACAAAGGTAACAGAAATAAAATATACCGAGAAATAACTATTTAAGACTCTACGTACATGGGAAAGAACAGTCATTCGCTATATGAGTTTATAGGGCAGTAGAGCAATGGCTGTAGAATTTTGTGAAAAGGAAGGGAATAATTGTGCTAGTAGTTCATTATTGTTCAGAAAACACTCTTCAGGTAGCATGAGCAGACACACCAATATAAATGTGTGAAGATATGCACAGAACAATCAGAGCTGCTTAATAACCCGCTAACACACCGACTTCAGGCACACGTGAAGTTTGATGTAATTTCTCAATAAACTGTCTTTACAGACGTGGTTATGCTGGCTGTAATTTCATATGTTGCTATGTTACCGCTTATGGTACGTATGGAAACCCTGTGTTTTAAAAACTAAATTGCATTTTAATATTATCTCTCTGTCTGTGGCCTAGCCCTAGGACTCTTGCTTGTCATGTTTTCGACTACAATGTATAAATTCATAATATCTGACGTGCTCCTTGCTCAGTCCACTCCGCCGCCCTGGACATAGTCCTTCTTATAATATTTGTCGAGCAGTTCAAACCGTGAAGCCCTTGTGTGGGCACTGCTCTTCAGCGTTCCGCCGCTTCCGTCTGCAGACCGCAAGGTACATCTCTCGGTACTTTGTTCCCCTCTCACCCTTAGTCTGTGCGCCTACCTTAATACGATGGACAACATTTCACGTCTCTAACTGAACTGACTGTTGCTTTGGTAAATTCTTCTACCTGTTTCTGATGTAGCTTATGTAAGTGAATGTTAAACCATGTTTAACCATTTAAATTGCAGTGGTTACGTTAAGCACCACAAGCTTCAGTTTTATATTATACAATTAATTTTACATTCTGTCCACAGAGTGCTTCCGTGTGTTTTGTATGGATGATTTACCTATAGAGCGTTAAATATTTGGTTTTTATAAATTAGGTGGAATATGTTTACTGCGTGGTACGTGCTGAGTCTTTAAATAAAATTCAGGCTTATCTCAGCCTTGAAAGTTACGAATAATGTGGCAGTATATTAGCGGTAATTATGTCCGCCCTTGGTCGGAAGCTGCTAGGTTCGAGCAGCAGTCGAAACGCCGGCTGCAGTGCCTGAATATTCTCGTCGTTTTCCTCAGTACTGCCACACAGATTCATTCATAGTGCCTGGTTAAGGTTACCCCCGTTTTCGTGCCGCATTCTTTCCCAGTTAATCATTGACTAAGTACCGTATCATTTGACGCTTTGTTCTGTGACGTTAAAATGGTGTCACTAAATAAGCGATACATTTTATATTGCATTTGGAAAGTAAACTTTTCATTTACGTTAGGTAATATTTAACATAATAGATAGAAACCTAATGTACGCAAAACAAAGCTGTATTTAAAACCCTCGCATAGTGCAGTCTATTTGGATGTTTGCGGAGGGACACTGTGTTCTTCTAGGGTGGTACTAAAGACTTTACAATACTGATTACAGTCAAGAAATATCTGTGCTATGTTTCAATGAGGCTTAAATTTGCATATATATTAATGAGGCGATCACTTCTTGAAAGTGACTCTGGTGACGTCAGAAGCCGTACTCAGCTGCATTCAGATCGGTGTAAGAACCACCCTCTTGTCATGACAACAAATGACAAAGGTATAAAGACACGCAAAGAAACCTTAGTACATGCAAACTAGAGGAATATTAGCGCAAAAGGCACTGATATGTAAAGGCTTGTACTGGTTTATATGCGAAACGACAATTTTATAAGTTTGCGGAACTGGAATAAAATTTTGTTTCTATGACAGAATTAACTTAGCATGCGCCTTACTTATTTATTTACTTACTTATTTAATTAATTACGTACTTACTTAATTACTTACTCTATGGAACAGAGACCTTCTTGAGAAGGTAACCGATTTGAAGTTAGTCAAGAATTTGCCCGCATTTTGCGGAGCCCGAACGTTCATTACCGCATTCATAAATGCCCGCCATCTGTCCCTTTCCTGAGCCAGCTCGATCCAGTCCATAACCCCACATCCCATTTCTTGAAGATCAATTTTAATATTATTCTCACATCTATGCCTGGGTCTCCCCAGTGGTTTCTTTCCCCCGGGTATCCCCATCAAAACCCTTTACACGCCTCTCCCTCACTATACGCGCTACATGCCCCGCTCATCTCATTCGTCTTGATTTGATCACCCGCTCAATATCGGGTGAGGAGTATAGAACATTAAGTTCCTCATTATGTAGTTTTCTCCATTCCCCTCTTACCTCATCCCTCTATATTGCTTTAAAGATTTTAACACAACCTACACAAAGAAATGTTTTTAACATTTCAGTAACTTTAAGCTCCACTTACGTACAATACAGTATACCACAGACATTTCTTTACCGCACACAATAACAGACTACCGCCCTAGATTTTACTTTTTTGACCCGTGCATTGTGATATATCTGTGTAACAAGAACCAACAAAATGCGCATTTTTACGTGTATATTAATGTTTTAATTTAATTATAGATTCTTCGACATGTTTCGAACATCAAAGTGTTCATCCTCAGGAAGACTTTTACACGCATTCTTTTTTGATTTTTTTTGCTGGCCGTGCATCTCAGTATAATCTTAGCATTTTGGCCAAATTCATGCACAAATTCTTATTTTATAATAAGTTTATTATGTATCTCTATATGTTCCGAGCACTGTTGTGCTCATCATCAGGAGGTCAAATTGTATTATACAGCATCTGGTATCGTCACACTTTGTGGGTGGCCGTCCGGTGCGCAGATTGAGAGAGGACCTGTGCACCGGACGACCTCCTACAGAGTGTGACGATACCAGATGCTGTATAATAAAATTTGACCTCCTGATGATGAACACAACGGTGTTCGAAACATATAGAGGAACATAATAAACTTATTATAAAACAAGAATTTGTGTATTAAGTTGGTCAATTGCTAAGATTAGATTGTACAGGCATTTTTGTGGTATTTCTTTCATGCACTCATATAAGCAGTCCGGTCGATGGCAGGAAGTTCTTGATACTCTTATGTGGATGCATGAAAGAAATACCACAAAACTGCACGTACAATTCTTCCTGAGGATGAACACTTGTATGTTCGAAACATGTCGAAGACACTATAATTAAATTAAATCATTAATGTAAAAATTGCGCATTTTTTTGGTTCTTATAACATGTGTATCTCCCTAGATTTAATTTATGTTTTGTGCATTTTTATACATTTCGGATATAAGCTACGCACATTTCAGGTTCCATCAATCACCACAATTCCTATGACATGGAGAGCAGATTTTGTGTTGGTGAATCACGAACGCAGATCCGAACGTTTCTAGCGAAATACTTGATCCCCGCAAAGGTTTGAATTATTTTTAGACGCCTTGTTGTGTCCGACGTATGCACATAGCAGCTTTTCATTGTGACTCAGAGATCCGGCAGTGGTATGTATATCAAGTCTGCCAAATAACTATGAATCTAGTCACAATGTAATGCTTCAGGAGGGGTGAGACACAACTCACCCGTCGTATGGGGGTGGGTATTAAAACGGGTTGCAGTAGTCGGTTTTAAATTATTAAAGTCACAGGGATTTGTTTTGGGAGGGTTTGAGATTATGCAGGGTGGATTGCCTTCGCTATGTTTTTCAGTTCGACCGACCGCGGAGGAATACCCACTGGGACCACTGCTCTGTATTTTCATTAAATTGTGTCATTAAGGTTCATGTCTGAGAGCGTATATCATGATTAAACCGATGTTAATTAAGCTCTGTTTCGTAGCTCAGTCAGTACAGTGACCAGGCGCCGGGCTGGGTAACCGGGGAATCAGGGCTCGATTTCTGAGAGGAACACAGCCTTGCCTTCCCCCAAATTGTCCGCACCAGCCGTGGGGTCCAGCCAGCCTCTATCCCATGGATAAAGGTAAAGGTAAAGCTCGCCCTATAGCAGGCCACGAAAGCCCAGAGGTGGAGTAGAGGTATAGCTCTACGCTTTATTAAACCTCGACGATAGATGGGGGTCAAGGCCACGTCCCGGTCGCTTTATCCCGGGAAAGTCCCGGTACTCATTGTATAGGAGGTAGGGTGGGCCCCAGGACAGATGCGGAAAATCTCGCCTCCACTGGATTCTACCCCCGGACCGTCAGCCCGTAGAGAGTCGCTGTTTTGCCTGAGATATCCCCGCCAACCATATCCGATGGATAACGGAGGATTTTTAATATTCATCGGCGGTAAAGTGGCCGGAGTTGCCTACTGGCCTGTATCTGTAACTGAGGGCACTCCCTCGGACGCCTTTGTCGTTTGCTGTTGCATTGAAAGAGGAGCCGTATTGACCCCATCCTTCCACGTGGCCACTTGTTCTGTGTCATACGCATTTCAAGATGAAAGTCTTGATGGATCAATACAATGTCGATACAAACAAATGCATAATAGTTTTTGATGTAGTTTTTACTACATGTTTCGGCCACCGTGTGACCATATTCAGGGAGGTATAAACAAGAATATAATTACTTTTGCAAAAAGTACCAGAACCATTTCACCATTGCAAAGAATCATATGATCAGAATCTAAATACTTCTGTGTATTTGTTGGCATTGATGTTATATTCATTTGATTAACGCACGGAATGGTACCGTATAAAATATAGTGGGATGTTTTGCCGTATAGATTGTTAGACACTGCAGGTAAATGCACTGTGAATCCTCGGTAACTATTTACCAGTGGCCATAGCGCGAACATGTCAGAACACTTGAATCCTACCGCGAGAAATCTTGCTATACTGCCTATGTCTTTGTTCTTAAAATTGTGTCCTATAGCTTCGTGGAGGCACGCAGTGGCGCAGTTGGTTGTGGCACTGCGCTTGGGTTCGATTCCCGATTGTGTCATTGGAATCCTTCCGGCCGCACTATGGCCCTGGGGTAGAATCAGCCTCTATCTGAAATGAGTACCAGGAATATTTCCTGGGGGGTTAAAGGCAACCGATGCTTGGGGCTGACAACCGTACCGCCTTCATATGCTGATCATCATGAAATCTGGGAGCCTCAACCTCCTGGAACCCTCAGGGCCTGTCCAGGTCTGTACGGGTATTGCTTTACCTTTACCTTTACCTTTACCTTTACCTTTACCTTTACCTTTACCCGTAACTTCGGAAAACTGTCATTGAAATTGTTTAATTTAGAGCAATTTGTTTTTATCACAAGTACATGTATTAAAATGTTTTTTTCCCACTTTTTATAGGCCACGAAGGCCCTTAGATTGAGGAGAGGTGTAGCTTTACTCTTTCTAGGACCTCGGTACTAGATGGGGTGGGGGGTCAGCCCCACGCCTCGGCCGCCTCTACCCCCGGGAAATACCCGGTTCTCATTATACAGGAGGCTGGGTGGGCCCCAGGGCCGGTTTGGACGGGCGGAAAATCTCGTCCCCACCGGGATTCGATCCCGGACCATTCAGCCCGTAGTCAGTCGCTATACGGACTGAGCTACCCTGCCCATATTAAAATGTATTAAATATTCGTAAGCACCTATATTTATAGAAGGCACAACACAAGGCTATGTTACGGCTTGAGGACTGACTGCTGTTGTAACCAGCGCCGTCCTAATTATTATCTTTCATGATTCGAATGGCGAAATTTTATTTCTTCCCGATAAAAGCAAATTTGCCTTCCGGTGATCTGTAGTTCTGTATCTTAGAACTGTAATGTAAACGTGTGAAGTGGGTGGGTCTGACTCAGATACCGTCAGTGGTCACTAGTTTAGGGGTTTTCAAACCGCGTCGCCGTCATTTAAGTTCTGCCGATACCGGTGGCCGTGCGGTCTAACATGTAGGTCTTCATCCGCTTTATAGTTGGGGTGGCGGGTTCGAATCCCACTGATGACATGGGTGTTCGTCTGTTTTTGTTGTGTTTTGTGTAGGTAGCGGCCTTTGCTATTATTCGATCACTCGTGGAGAGGATTCCTACCGGATGTGTGTGTAATCAAGAAACCTCAACAGTGGGGCGGTATAGGCACGAGTTTGGCTGTCGCGGCACAGGAAATAAATGACTAAGGCATTTCATTAGGCGTCATACATAGTCAGAAGGCACTAGAACCTTCGAACCGTCTGGCAGCACTTACCAACGACACAACATCGCATCAAACAAGACATCACACTTAATAATTAAATTGTTCTGTGAAATTTTATATGAGAATTTCTGAGTTGACCTTACCCTTCACGTACGAGAGATGGCCGGCACAGCTCGGTCGGTATTACGACTGTTTGGCGGTCCGGTGTTCGAATCCCTGTAGAGGCGAGATTCTTCAAAACGTCCAGACGGTCTCTGGGGCCCACCCAGCCTCCTGTACAGTGGTTACGAGGTCTTTCCCGGAAATAAAGTGGCCGAGGCGTGACGTAACCACCCACCCTCATCTAGCGCCGATGTTAAAGAAAGCGTAGAGCTGTACCTTTATTTCCCCTCATTGCTGGTTATGGTTTTGGAATGCACTTTTTCAGTTATGAGGGACCCGCGTGTATTATTTTGAGAGCGCCTGCTATAACTGGTACTCTTTTTTCACACGCTTCTTTTATGACCGTCTGTTTGCTTATCCACATCTTCCTTTCCCCGTTGTCTCTTGCTCCAATGTTTCCCTGTGATCACTGACAACATCGCATTAACCTTCAGTCACCAGGTCTCGAACCCGTGTCACTGTTTGCTATCACCTGTCAACTCGTCACTACACGTCACGTTACCAGACAGTCATTAATAATGCTTATCGTTGCTCAATAACCACAGGGAAGATAAACATCACTGGTGGTATGATGCGACGCGAAGGGAACCCCACACTTGGCAGTTTCACTGTTGGGTCGGGGATTTCGTGTTGCCTATATTTGACCAGAGGGTGGAGTAACTAATTGAAGGCAGCATCAAATTATACGCAGCTAATCCATACATTTTATATCGTTTTGGTTTTTGTAGGGGTTGGAGTGTGACACATTGCATGTTTTATACGTCTGACGTGTGCCCCAATACCAATCTTCCGTCCCTGATTTATTTCTTGCCCTTTTGCACCAGCCTCTCGACATTAAACTGGATTGAATTTTCTTCTGAATTCTGTTTCCTTCCTGCGCTGATTGTGTTGCTATTTCGCCTTTGCCATGTTTGTATTCCTTATTACTTTTAAATTGTTTTGTTGTTTTATATTGTTTTATAATGTGTGTGTGAGTGTGTGTGTGAGTGTGTGTGGTGTGGGCGAGTGAGTGTGTGTGTGAGTGTGTGTGGTGTGGGCGAGTGAGTGTGTGTTTGTGAGAGTGTGCGTGTGGGCGAGTGAGTGTGTGGGCGAGTGAGTGTGTGTTTGTGAGTGTGTGTGTGTGTGTGAGTGTGTGTGAGTGTGTGTGGTGTGGGCGAGTGAGTGTGTGTTTGTGAGTGTGTGTGTGAGTGTGTGTGGTGTGGGCGAGTGTGTGTGTGTTTGTGAGTGTGTTTGTGAGTGTGTGTGGTGTGGGCGAGTGAGTGTGTGTTTGTGAGTGTGTGTGAGTGTGTGTGTGAGTGTGTGTGGTGTGGGCGAGTGAGTGTGTGTGTGAGTGTGTGTGGTGTGGGCGAGTGAGTGTGTGTTTGTGAGTGTGTGTGTGTGAGTGTGTGTGGTGTGGGCGAGTGAGTGTGTGTTTGTGAGTGTATGTGAGTGTGTGTGGTGCCTGTTACATCTCTACTTAATAATTCTAGTGCCGTCTTTGCCGACAAGTACCTTTTTTAGTAACAGTGTAGCAACCTACACGGCGTCATATCACAGAAGATCCTGACGTTGCCGCTCATCTTTCGTGGTGCATTGTATTCTTGCATTCACTCTGGTCGTGTCCAAACATTATTAAGACCTTCGTGTCATATTCGGTTTGGCTTCATTTCGTATGCCTGCAGTAGCGGTTCGCTTCCTGTTCCTTTTCTTAAGCTGTCAAGGAGTCTGACTACAATCACATTTTCGTACTCTGACGCATGACCTACTGAAGTAATGGGATGCTGGAGAAAATTACACGACCGGGAACTTTACGACTTACACCACTAGACGAACAGGACTGTGATCGAATCGAGGAGCATCTGAGTTTATTTCTTGCACTGAAAATGAGCGACTTCATTTTTATTTATGTAATGTTTTCCATCCCGAATTGTTGTAACACATAAATACGAACGTGTCAGTCAATTACACAACAATTTATTTTATATGTAATAAAAATATGTCAGGGCGACATGTTTCGACATTTATTGGGTCATCTTCAGGCCCTCTGAGAAACAGTTCCAAGAACTATCTATATTTCAATGCATTGCGTCATCCCATATGCTTCCAGGTTATATTACAGGAATGTAAAATACACGAGTTTGTGTATATAGGGATCTATGCAACAGTCTTAGCTTTAAAAAGTTCAAAATTATCTAAGATGGTGGTATATAAAGCCAGTATTATACACAACTGGTTTTATATACCACCATCTCAGATAATTTTTAACTTTTAATGCTAAGACTGTTACGTAGATCTTAATATACACAAACTCATGTATTTTATATTCTTGTAATACAATCTGTAAACATTTGGGATCCCGCAATCATCGTTATCATCATCATAATCATCATCATCATGTTCCTGAAGGGTTAAAGTTGCAGTGCTACGGTCAGAAAACTGGCCCGTGAGCAAAGATATACTTATGAACAAATATTGTAAAAACTTTAAAAAATTCACGGACAGTCTATCCCTAGATAAACTATAGAGAAAAAAAAAATACTCACAGTAAAGTCGACAAACCTGTGCATAGAAAAAGTAAGAATTCTTAGATGATAAGTAATTGTGTAAGATATCAACAGTGCATGTAGTATTACTTACAGTAATGGAGCATGCAGAATAAATTGTTTAAAAAAGGGTTAGGCTTGTTTCCTGTTCCTTGATCCTCAAGATGAAGTTGGTACCCTCCATTTCTTTCTCGGGCGTCCTCTGTTCCTTCGTCCTTTTGGTTAAAATTGTAGTGCTTGTTTTGTTAGTCTGTTTGTGTCCATCTCCTATACATGTTGTAGCCACTTTTTCTGGTACTGTTTTATTTCCTTTACTATGTTCTGTGCTCCCGTTTTTTGCCTAATACATTGATTCTTTTCTTTATCTAGTTTTGTTATTCCAAGTAAGTG
>Ga0123355_10017766_pt1 | contig 11248 bp, 3 predicted proteins | sample TergutEmb28metaG_3_FD_89872 | JGI IMG/M metagenome (GOLD analysis project Ga0123355, IMG submission 89872) | Embiratermes neotenicus P1 segment gut microbial communities from Petit-Saut dam, French Guiana - Emb289 P1 | ecosystem: Host-associated > Arthropoda: Insects > Digestive system > Gut ...
TACTGGGATAAATAAACTAAATTTAATCTTTAATGAATTCGCGTTAATTTTTATGACGTTATGACGTAGGGAACGCTACTTAGTGAGCGCCTTTTGTACTAAAGCGCAAGAAATCGTATTTAGTTGTAGTTTGAACCTTTTGCAAGCAATAACGCTTGTACACAGGAAAATGAAAGTGTCGATGAGTGCAGCCAGCATCTTTTTAGTGATGCTTTCGACAGCAGATGTGATTTCTGCATTCATTTTGCTAATGGCTAAAGAGTCTCAACTGTTAGGTTTCCCGTGACATTAAGGCATTAATTTCAATGCAGTTCCGGCCTGCTATTTGACGATCTTGTACGTCTGTCTCCTCTATGTGTGTAGCAGTGCGTCAAATTGCGCGATATGTTTCGCTAATTTACTTCACTTTATGTAGGCACAGAAGGGCGGGCTTTTGCGGCTTAGCATGCTTTTTGAATTGCATCATGTTCAGGGATCATTTGTGAATTACGAATCCGAAAGAATTTGTATTGAAGGGATAGAAAATTGTTTGAAGTCACTCTGTTTCGCAGTTTGGCTCTAGGAAGTGACAACAGACCTCATTCCAAAAATACGCTTGCCAGCTTACTGATTCTGACTGAGGAGTTTGAAGTTGACCTTGAAAATTATTTGTGTTGGGGAAATTCGACCCTTCTTGCTTGTGACCAGCAACCGATATATTATTCTAGTTACAAATGCATTCGGCTGAAGTGCGGTTGTGTTGCGCATGTGCGACAATACAGCTATTATTTGTTGGGTTTTTGTGGTTAGAGCTATGATAAATTGAACTTTAGGCTCGTCATAAATGCAGTGGCGACCTGTTGAAAGAAGTTCATGTTGTGTCACAGACGCATGTTTTGGACAGAATATATATATGTTTCCCCCCCGACTGTCGTCTGTAATGTTAAGGGACTCTACCCACTGCATTCTGCATTCTCTAGAGTAAGGGACAGTGGCTGGTCTTCGAACCGAAATTTCAGACCGTCGGCCTACTCACCGGGTCTGAAAGGAAAATGGATGCCATAGAAAGAGCTGACACATCATGACAGCCCACGGATTAAGAATCGAGTGAATTAGCCACACAAGGGCAAATATAACTTGAATTCGGATCTGATGACGTGGCGATGATGACTACAATCTAGCTGTCTTCTGGGATGCGACGCCGTGTAATTTGGTAGGAGTGTCCCTGTTTAAAATTAATTCTATACTTGTAGCTCTCTGGGGATATGAGAGTAGATAAGGGAAGGCATCTTTCTAGCAAACTGCATGATGCCACCTTGTAGAATGCACCTGTCTTAAAATACAACAGTACTAATACTACTACTACTACTACTACTACTACTACTACTACTACTACTACTACTACCACTAATAATTATAATAATAATAATAATAATAATAAAACTAAAGGTTACGCGAAGTAAAGGAGAAAGGTTATATAAGATGTGTAGAATACGCACAACGTTCATACGAAGGGTCCCGGTTGTACTCTAGCACACCAAAATGTCTCAAAGAATGACTTCGCTTTTTTATTCAATAGCATGATAAGCTCGTTTGTCCCTACAGCATGAATTTTTTGATTGCGTAGTGAGGGCCGATGGTTAAGTTTGTGTTTATTGGGTTGTTTTGGTGAATAGCAATAACAATAACAATAAGGTTCTTCATTACTGCCTATTCAGTAAATGCTCTCTTTTACAAAATGTAAAATAAACTTCCCTGGGTGCACACCCTAATTAAATGTGCTGAAGAGATTTATGATTTTGTTATATAATTAGCAGTTTGGTGTCAGCCATTTGAAATTCTGGAGTATTACATCCATTTAAAGTGGAAATAGACTCGGCATAAGGAAGAAACAAAAACTAAGTGGATTTGAATATAGGCAAATAATATTTGGGCGTCGATGCAAAAGAGAAGATTGCAGTGCAAGGCCAGAAGTCATGCCTCGTCGTCTTGAATACACAGACGACAAACCTAGTAGACTCGCTCTTGACGTTTGTGAGACCGTGCATCATTAGAACAATGACGTAAGCAACCAACAAGATGCAACAATGCACCGATATTGCTGTCGACCGGTCGGCAGCAATATCGGTGCATTGTACCAAAAGCTGTATATACAGTCAAAAGTGCTCCTGAGGATGGGCGAGTTTGTCGCCCGAAACATGTAGAGCTGATTTAAAAAGATCAATAAACGGAATTTGTTGCATCTTGTTGGTTGCTTACATCGTCGTTCTAATAGACTCATTCGCTCACTCACGCAATATTAGTGGGAGGTGTCACACTGCAACATCGATTTCCTCAACCTCTTTCTTCGGCATTCATGACGAGGGCCACACAAGGATTTTGTGCATGCTGACAGAAATAGGGATCATAAAAACCATGGTGAAAACAGAACCCAGCTAATGAGGCTTCCGAAAAAAAAAAAAACACAATCGAACTGGGTTATGACGTCATGAAAGTGAATATTTTGTGTCTTTGTAGACCAGTGTTGTTATTATCGAGGAGTACAATGTTATGGCTCACAGTGGGGAATTAATTGGTACTGTACCACGGAATATCTGATGATATAGTCGAGGTGTCGCATAAACCGATGTCGTTATAACCGGGTCGGACTGTGTGCATGATATTACGTACCGAATCTGTAGATCACCCACTCTGAATTGTACATGCTATATAGAAATTCCGTAACGATTAAGCAATAACGAAGGTCATACTTCCACGATGTGCGCGAACAATAGCTTCTCGCGAGTCATAATTCATGTAGACACTCAGTCACATTGCAACACATAAATCACGCAGAAATGTGACACGACATGGCCAGCCAGGGAGGCTCTCTGACGAACGCTCGCAATGCAAATGTGAGAGGCCTGGGTCAGTCCAGCTCTCTGAAACAATAACATTACATTAACGAGGGACCGGAGCAGTCAGATTTATGCACAACTGGTTCACCAGCAGAATGAAGGCTGGTGAACAGGCTGCTAGTAACGACAGCACTTCACTGGCACATACAGTAGGACAGACAGGGGTGTATGAGAATTGCATGGCGTTCTGGAAGTTCTGCAGATGTCGATGTGAAGTAGAAGATTTTGGACATTTAACTGACATAAAAGTATGGGTCACAAGAAATTTAAATACCTTCAGAGAGGACATCCAATTGAGTTATAAAATTCAATGTAAATGTTACAAGTTCCCCTATCACAATTACTTTATTGTAAGCAAAGTTGTTACAAGAAGACGCTACACGTTTCAGCCGAAGGGCCATTTTCAGGCAAAGTCAATATAAATTATATTAAAGAAGGTGTGAAAAGTGGGAGAGGCCTGACCCTTCCATAAATGAATACGAGACACTTCCCGTGATTTTAGGCTTCCGCTGCGGTGTAAATGAGATCTGTGTTCTTCTGGGGTGTTACACAGCGTAGATTTGTGGTTATTTACCGACGTTTCGCGACAACCTCTCGGCCCCATCCTCGGCCGATAGGCTGTACCGCAATGCCTGTAAATAACTAACAATCTACGCCTCTTGACATCCCAGAAAAGCGAAGATATCATGACACACTGTAGCTGGAAATAGTGTGTCCCAGTTATTTCTCTGGGGGTGTTTAATACTAAGAATCGTTATACTAACCCTTTAAAGACGAAGCGCAGACTGCTTTATTTAAAGACCCAGTCCGTACCGCACAGTAAACACGTTTCATCTCGGTTATAAAAAGCAGTCAGTTTATGGTGTAAGTGGCACAAGTCGCTGTTCGTTCTAAGATAAATACAAAATACATAAATGCAGTGTGGGCAGAGCGTACAGTTGTTGAATGTTAAACTGTTGGTGCATCACGTAAACAGGAGCCTTTATAAGGTTAAAAACTTAAAATAAGGAAATGCTTAAAATCTTGTCGATTTGTTAGATATTTGGTTTTGATGTACATTCCGTGCAGTTTATTATATTTCGTATTATGAGAACAAAATTTGCACACTCCGACGAGACTGTAAAATTGTGTATACTTTTATGTGCGAATTGTTGTTCTTATAATAAGAAAAATATTGGGTTTTTATTATTCTCTTTAATACATGATGCCAGTTTTGGCAGTGAGTAGGTACGTTGGATTTGGATTCATCCGTCCGTCCCGTATTACTAATTCTCGCAGTGTTTTGAATGCGGAATTATATTCTTCTATATATTTCTAATGCTTCATAGCGTGGAGTGCATTGTTGTGTATGAAATGAAGGGGATTACGGAGAGCGTTTACCGAGTTTTCTTGCATTTCAGGTGCAGGTCAACGCAATACAATTCAAATATAAAAACAGAATGGTGTTTCACACCATTTATTTGTACTGCATATATGCTGTGTTAAAACGGTTCATCACCGAAACCTGCTATCTTGAATCTGGAGGCTTATCTGAGAGAAACGCTTGCTAGGAGTACCTGCTTTCCGTAGCCAATGTGTTCGAATCTCGGCTTAGAATCAAAATATATCTTCTAATCGGTCCAAGTTTACTTATTTTAACCCCCCACGACCCAAGAGCCACATTCACGCCAGAATTGTATTCGACGAACTCATACGGATCAAAACAAAGTGATCAGAATCTGAGCGAAATTGTGACTCTCTGCTCACCCAATTCCAAAATATAAAACTTTTATAACACCCATTTTCTACTTCTGCGGTTTCTTAATTACGTAAACTTTTCTTTTGTATGAACTTGTTGAATTAAGCACAGTTTCCTTCGCATTGTAATTACAATCTCTTAGTCAACTGAGGTCATTTTTCTTCTGGGTGGATTGCTGGGATTTTTTGACGGGCTGTGTAATTACTAGCTTACCAAGAACGGCTGCTTTCCTTGAGTTTGTCTTTACCATTCTATCTCTCTTCTGGTTTTCGGATCCACACATTAATCAGGCATATACCATAGTAATGTAATAAATAAACAATGTACTTATAAAATTCAGTTTGGAAATCAGTCGCGCATAGACGCGACAAGGCTTTTGAATGCTGACAAGAAGAGTGCACTGCACTGACATATATGTGCAACTTAGACATTGAATTTCCTTTTGCCGTAAAGTGGCGGAGTCTATGAAATTTCAGTGGCAAACAGTTTAATGCACTGAAGAATACGCATCTTTTTAGATGTGTCAGCGGCCCTACTCTATATAGTCCGCTGTAACCAGGCAAACGCCCTCATTCTCGTGGAAAGTTTGGACATACTTACGTGTTTATTCAACATGAAGTATTGTTCTGACTTCTACGCTGAAGAAGAATTTATATTATGTGTACGAGACACAGATTTATGCTGAGTATCCAAAGTGAGCTGTGTTAGACTGTTAGAAAACCGTTTTGAATTAATTTACGCGAGTTGAGCAATTTCGGCGAACAATTATTTAGGAAAATTATTTAGAAATTTATTCTAAATTTCCGGCGTGCATTGGGCTATATAAAGGAAGGCAAGACGAATATTTGGTCAACTAATAAATTCAAACCTTTTATGTGTTACACTGTGATTGTGTAAATTATGGTTGTCTGTATACTTTTATTTTTACTTTAATATTAAATACTTTGGGTTAATTATTAAATTCTACTGACATAATTGAAGCACAGTTGACCACCGATAGATGTCCCTGGAGTATTGTATAAGTTGACTGAGAATTATAGATGGGCGTATTCTATATTCTACTAGGTGGCGTGGCAGAGCAGTTTGTCAGATCCCCGACAGTCTAAGTTTAGTCGGAATCTGGCTGGTGGCAGCATTGAAATTAGAGACTTCGGCGCTGACGTTAATAGTCGCGGCCCTTTAAATTATGGTGTCTTCACGAGGCAGGTGCAGTTAGGCCAGAGTACCATCTCGGGAGGCATTACAGTAATATAAACAGCTAACTAGATGCAACAATAATAATTTTATTAACAAATTCAATCAACTCAACAAGTTTCGGACGATAATTTCGCTCATCCACAGGAGCACTAGACTGTGTTTACAGTTTGTGGTATAATGCACAGACGATGCTGCCTGCAGGCACCATCGTCGGTGCATTATACCACAAACTGTAAACACAGTCTAGTGCTCCTGAGGATGGGTGAAATTATCGTCCGAAACTTATTGAGCTGATTGAATTTGTTAATAAAATTATTATTGTTGCATCTAGCTGGCTGTTTATATTATTGTATCAATGTTGCACGGTAAAACAAATATCAAATTCAAAAGACTCTGTTAAATTCCATACTAACCTAAAAGCTGACATGTCAGATCTTGTAGATTGTGATTTTTCTCAGAATCGTAACTTGTGAATTTTTACACACTCAGACACAGTACTCTTGGTAGGACTCCTCTGGACGAGTGATCAGCCCGTCGCAGAGACCCCTACCTGTCAACACTCAACACTCACAACAGTCGGACATCCATGCCCCCGGCGGGATACGAACGCGTAAACCCAGCAAGTGAGCGGCCGCAGACCCACGTCGTAGACCGCGCGGCCACCGAGAGTGTTCGTAACACGTGAATGCTATAGCCCAATCTTGTCGCATATAGTGATTTGCTACGTACGTGCAACCTCCCAACTTACTGCACCTTATATTGCGATGCCTGCGTTGCGGCGCCACATAGTGTGGTAGCTGCGTGCCGGTGTTTCGGAGTAACTGCTACCTTATGGTAGGAGTCGCAGTTCTTCAATTCTGCCCGTCTGGCTTCGGGACATTCAGCAGAGATATATTACAAACTTTGTCTAACTTTGTGTTAGCAAAGATAGTAAGGGATGCTAATATGTAATAAGTTTTACTACGAACTTACCCCTCTGGCCTGTTACTAATTCAAGACTCGTTGCACAAGTATCATTAACCACAGGAACAGAAAATATGCTCTTACAAAGTACACAGCGAGTTTCGCGTGTTTCCTCCCTAACTCACATAAATAGAGATTTGAGATTCTCCCAGCGGTGTTGATGAAGATTCAAGTCTTCTGGGAAGTGACGCTGTATCGACTGATAAATATACCAATCGAGACGGCGTGACATCCCAAAGGAGTTGAATCCTCATATATCTTTAAATTTCGAGCTTGTGAAGAGAAAGTGAAAGAACACTACGACAGACAGCGCCGAACATATATCATTTGTTATAAAGGAAGAGAGAAAAATATAAACTAAATAATGCTACAAAAACACGTCCTAATGCTCGTTTAGGTGAGCAGTTGGTTTTCACCTTATGTAGAGTATTGTGGTGTAAACGGTTGAGGAAAGAAAATTCAAACCTGAACAATCAGACGGTATGTTCCTTCGAAATGTTGGTATTCTCTGACCGAAGCGAATGGATCTGTGGCGAAAAACAGAACTACTCAATCAGTATTACGTGTGAGAGTAGGGCTTCAGGGAGATGTTTACTAGATAGAGATTTCAGCGCACTCACAGACTAATAACAGCTGTATTAGGTCGGGATATAGCCTAGCCTAACCTAACCTAACCTGAACTAATCTAACCTCGTGTAACTTAACATAACTTGACCTGATCTGACCAGAGCTACAATAACGGAACATAACGTAACGTGGCATAACCTAACCTAATCTAACCTAACCTAACCCAGACTAACCGAATCTAATCTAATTTAACCTAAACTAACCTTAGCTAATGTAACCTAACCCAAGCTAACCAAAATTAACGTAACTGGAACTACCACGTAACGTAATCTAACAGAAGCAAATGTAACCTAACCTAACTTAACCTAACCTAACATAACCTAAATTAATGTAACTTAAACCAAGGCAACGTAACCTGCCGTAAAATAACTTAATGTAACGTAACCTAACCGAACCTAGCCTAACCTAAAGTAACCTAAGGTAACATAATCCGATCGAAAGTAACCTAACCTATCCTAACCCAAAATGCACCAGCTCATAACACGCTGTCTTAACCAAGAAGACCGACCACAAAATAGATTTACAACAACGTAAGGGATCAGATCTTACATTAAAGAGGTGTTCGATCAATTAATGTCGCCAAGTCTGTCCGGTTGCATGTAATGACGTGCACTGAATCAACGCATGTGTTTAGGTACATCTGTCATTTAGCGTCCAGAATCTGTCAACCTGAAATCACTTCAGGCCTATTCAGCAACAGGCACTGACACACTGCATGAAGTCCTCACTTCCTTCCCAGGTATATCCTACACGCACTTCTATAAATATCGACCACATCCATGCATACAAACCTAAACCTTAAATCAAGCATTTCGTGCGATAACCAATAACAAGTCTAAGACAAACAACCTTTAAACTCACAATAAATGTTTGTATATTGGACAGATTCGTTTTGACATGCACTGTGTCATACTCAGTGTCCGCTGTCCCTGACTGGCGTTATATGTATACTGTAATCTATCGGACAGAACAGAGTAAAGCAAGTGCTCGCAAGGTCACAACAGTTACTGATGCAGACTATACCAGAGAGAAGTGTAGCTAGGATACAAAGTCAGGACTCAATATCTTGGAACGGTATACAGAAAGAAAGAGAAGGGAGAGTACTGCCGTTATTAATAAAAGAATAAATAATTATTCTTTTATTAATAACGGCAGTGGATTTGACATAAAGATATCAATTTAACAAAAACAGTGTTAAATTCACTTGGTCCACTTCCTTGTAATTAATACAATTTTTGTTTCCACCTGCGCATTTCGACCCTATCACGCGCCCTCCTCAGTGCGCACCGGGTTGTCTGTAGTGTCCGTTACCTGTGTGTGTAGTATCAGGTAGCTGTGCCGTGTTGTCTTTCTACACACACGGAACGCACAATTTTGTCTAAAGGCGTGCGGTTTTGGGCGCATTTTAAAGCAGTTGGGGAGAGCGACAATTAGTTTCGGCTTGACAGTCCGGTCATTCGTCCGTCCGTCTATCTGAAGGGAACAGAGCGACACCCGATGGACGGATTTTAGTGAAATTTCGTGTTTGAGGACTCTAATGGTTTGTTGACATATTCCGATTTTGATTAAACTTGGACAAAAATAACAGACATTTTACATAAATACCTACGCAAATTTATAATAACTCGCCGTTACTGTTATCTGTAATTTTTTTACGAGGTGAGGCCGAAGAAACAGCTGAGGATCTAAACAATACAAATCAAGGTGAGAACATGAAATACGATATTCACCTTTTAAGACGTGACGTGATGAAAACTTCTGTAACTACACACGTGTCCTGTAACGCGCATGGCCGAGTTTCGTCACCTCTTGCCCCACCACTTACCTTTCCCGTTTTCTTTCTGTTTGAAAACTTGACCACCACTTTCGGTTCGCAAGTCACTATAACAACATTCTCTTAAACTTCCTTCTTGGACGCGTATTTCCAAATTTATTTCCAGCCGTTGAGATTATTCCAGAGCCCCTGCAATGGCGTTGTGATGTAAGCACTAGTAATTTCATTTCTATTCATTGAAGTACCTAAAATTCCATGCAACTTCTTCGTTTCGTTTGGAGGTTGTTATGAAGGATGAAGCGCAACGTCATGTTTCGTTCAGCTGGTTATCTTTTCTGAGCTGTATACTGTGCTGTATTTGAGTAAGTAATTATTGTTTATTTTTGTTTTTTTAAATAAACTCTTATTCTTTTTACCGTCATGCTGGCCGTAGTCTGGAATTGCACGGATATGAGTTTCTTGCACCTCAACCACCTGTCATATCTACCCCAGATTATTTTGTATTGAATGGCTTTTCACACCAGGCGGTGGCGCATCGAGATACCGGATATGAGCAATTGTAAATCTGTTGCTAGGATACGGAGACTTATTAGGGTGTTTTTTTTTGTCAAACGCGGGAAGATACCATGCAAATATTTGTATCGTCAGGATTTTTCTTGCAAATAGACATGCATTTAAGGGGCATTAACAGGTCTAACGCGCCAGAAGTGTTTTAAGGATATGTTCTAAAAATATTGTCCATGTCTATGTCTTTGAGCTATATAGGGGAGAATATAGTTCCACTCGTTATGAATCTATGCGGTAGACTAAGATGAGTGGGGACACTTCCTAACTTGTCAACATATCAGTTGCATTTTGGTTTCAAAGAATAATATTAATTACAGACATGTCACTCAAAATTGAACATTTGTTTCCTATGATTTATGACTGCATATGGTGTCATCTCTGAACTGTGGCATTGCTTTAGGGTCTAGGTACTGATTCCGGCAGCGAGTGGCAACGAAATAAAGGAAATTGAAAAAATAATTCATTTAGAATGGTCAGTCGATTGAAGTATGAATCCACCACGTTATGGGCTAAAAAACATGCACCACTCACTTGCAGCGGAAAGTGTGATAGAAATGGCGCAGCGCATATGGACCAGTCACACGTACGGTACAAACAACCACACTAAGTGGGGCTATTCTGTGTAATGTCATAAATTTCGTAACATTTATGAAGATAATCTGTACTCAGAAATATTCCATTGATTGAAATTTGAATAAATTCATTACCTTTCGTACACATTAATCAAGGCAATTAATACAGCAGCATTAATAATACACATGTGGGTTCGCGAAAAAAATTATATGTAAATTAAATTTGTGAGATTCTTACTATCACCCAGTTCAGAATTGCTATCTTTTCCGTCTGTTATGTAAATACGTACATATTAACGTTCCGAAGAGCAGTGGTAACTATACAGATCACCTTGTTTAATATTAAGAAATTGTATTTGACCATACAGCGTACTGTTTTACCCATGATTCTCACAATAAACATAAATTATTTTCAAGTTGGTCTCTCTAATACAGACGGACTGTGTTTTCAGTGAGGTAGGAGTCGACGTTTTGTATACTTAAGAAGTTCGTCACTCTTTAAAAGGTTATAATACAAAACTCTGAAATTTTGACTATAGTTTGTATGGATGTAAAAATTAGTTTCATGCATCAAATGAAGGTCATAGGTTTAGGGTGCTGAGAAGAATGTGTGAACTGAGGGCTTCATGATCTGTACCAGTCACCGAACATTATTGAAATTATAAAATCAAAGAAAAGAGACAAACAGTGCATAAGGCACACACTGGGGAGAGATCACTCGGAAGATAAGAATCTAATACGTGTATTTAATTGAATTTTAAAGAAACTGCATGGAGGAGGGTGTGGACTACATTATTTTGTATAGAAACTGCATGGGGGAGGGTGTGGACTACATTATTTGGTATAGATACTGCATGGGGGAGGGTGTGGACTACATTATTTGGTATAGATACTGCATGGGGGAGGGTGTGGACAACATTATTTGGTATAGAAA
>Ga0123355_10017768_pt1 | contig 11248 bp, 10 predicted proteins | sample TergutEmb28metaG_3_FD_89872 | JGI IMG/M metagenome (GOLD analysis project Ga0123355, IMG submission 89872) | Embiratermes neotenicus P1 segment gut microbial communities from Petit-Saut dam, French Guiana - Emb289 P1 | ecosystem: Host-associated > Arthropoda: Insects > Digestive system > Gut ...
CAAGTACTGTGATGTGACACTGTGTCATTGAACAAGTACTGTGATGTGACACTGTGTCACTGAACAAGTACTGTGATGTGACACTGTGTCATTGAACAAGTACTGTGATGTGACACTGTGTCATTGAACAAGTACTTCCTGACATTTCAAAAGACTGCAGTTCCTTCATATTCAGGATCAGACAGTCCAAAGAAAGTGGCTGTGCAGGTGGAGAGGGCACTGACTTATCAACAGTGTCAATCCTGGGACAGTGTATCTGTGGAACACGGTGGATGTCTCCTAGCAAAAGGGAGGAATAAGTGAATAATTTAAACATAAGGTAAAAGTAAAATGAAATAATACCGATTTTATTCTACACTTGTGTGTACAAAATATTCCACACAAGATATGAAACAAAATTTCCCAAATTCACAAGTGGGTAATGTACTCTTAACATATAAGCTCACGGGTCATGGCAAAAGATGAAGAGATAATAAAAACAAAAGAAAAACAAAAAAATAAAAAAGGGGGAGAGCGAGTGAGACTGACCCTAATGTGTGCAGCTGCAGCCTCGGCAAGTCAGCATCATGGTTAGAAGCATGTACTGCCTGTGGTATAGCTGGTAAACATGAAAACTTGACAGAGCTGTACTGAACCTACACACACTAAATGAGCAGGTAATAAATTTTAAGGTTTCATTTCACTCACCTCCACATACACATTAATTTGTAATTTTGCACCTGTCACCACCCTTACTCATTTAGAGTACGATATTACAAATGAAGGAGGAGGAGGACGAGGAGGACGAGGAGGAGAAGTAGGAGGAGGAGGAGGAGGGGAGAAGGATGAGGAGAAGGAGGAGGGGAGGAGAATGAGGAGGAGAAGGAGGAGGAGAGGAGGAGAAGAGGGAGAAGGGGGAGGAGGAGGAGAAGAAGGAGAAGAAGAAGGAAGAAATCCTTTTTTTTTACTAATTAAATTTCATAGTAAGAAATATTTTAAATATTTAATAAGATCAATACCTAATATCACCTCTCAAATTAACAAGACAGCCTGGAAGCTTTCATGAACAAAATGTTTATTTCACACACACCAAAAGTAAATTTGTCCCCATCGGTGTCATGAAGGTACAATACATGAGGAACAGAAGTATAGCACCACTCATTCTTAACCTCAGCACTAGATAGCAGTGAGTGACCAACTTCATTCACTGGCTGCTTTTCCTTGGGAAAAGAACTGCCAGTACCCACTGAATAGGAGGCTGGATTTAGCTGCAGAGCTGATCAGGATGTTTTGGAAAAGACAAAAATCTCTTACCCCTATGAGGATTTCAACCCTAGACCGTTCAGCCCACAGCCTATTCTCTACACTGACTAATGTATTCCATCTCAAAGGACAACTGTTTATCAAAATGCCATGAGAAGCCATGATAAGTTAACAAAGTGGCAGGCTGAATGACTGACCACCTGCAAGGTGTCTGGTGGCCACAGTATGAAGCTGACCACAATAGTCAACCCAGTGCAGAGGCTAAGAATATGCAGATATTTGAGTTAAGGAGCTGATATGCCTCCTTTGTGATCATGGAGTACTTCTGATTCAGCACTTGTGGTCTTCCACAGTCCATTCAGGTAAATGGCTTTGTCCATTTTGTTTGTAGTCATTCTTGTTGTAAGCTATATAACCTGCGGAGCTGATAAAGTGCCATGAAGGAACATAAGAACTAAACAGGTAACATGAATCAGTGGCTTTTATCTCCAAGCCTTGTCTGCACATTCATGACACCAGTCAACACTATACATGATGGTTACCATGATTCTGATGACATTTGGCAGTGATGGTTGGGGTGGTGGTAACATACAGTAATAATTATTATAAACAGATTCAAGGAAATGTAAAACTTACCAGGTGTGGGAGTGCCTGAGAACTGGCATTCAAATGTTACTGTTTCCAGTTCCACAGCCCTAAGATCTACAATTTCTTGAACAAATGTTGGTACACACTGAGTAGCTGTAACATAAATACCACCTTTCATTACAACCTCTCTACCTATTGTGTGTGTGTGTATGCGCACGCGCATACGTTAATGTTTAAATATTTGTAAACTACAGAATCACAGCAATGCTGTATGTTATGTATACGTTTCATGCAATATGGCACATTTAAAGAAAACTGATATTGTGTGCCTTTATTTTAAAAAGCAGGAAAAAATAGAGAACAAACCGATTTTACAATGCCTCTGTTTGCATAGATTGTATTTTATTTTATCACTCTTATGTCTACAGACACCTGCAACTTGACTATTTACAGTTACTCACATTACACGCAGGAGAAATGTGTTACCAAATGGGGCTGGCAGCAGATACACTGCATCAAAGTATGTGCTCCTCAGAGTTCAAAAAATTCATTTCCATATGAGATGATGTTGACTTATTTGACACATTAAGTTTGATTGCTCATGATTACAATAAAATGGACACTAATTAGTACACAACTTAAATGGACATTTATCTTGCAACCAAAAGCCAAATTTCTTCCACTTTGCAGAAATGTGTACTAAGAAAGTATATGACAGCAAGTCTAACAACTTCTTTCTAACTCAATCATAATGCAGTTTTAAAGATACAATGTTCTGTTGCCACACAGCGGTGCAAAACTAACTTCAAACATTTTGAGGTGATTGCATGATCACCATACCAACTGAACAGTCCACCTGTCATTCCCTTTGAATGATACAAAAGACAGAATATACAGCATAGAAATAACAGCAACTGTTTTGACTTCAAAATTCAACAAACACAGTGTAATGGACCCACAGAATAAACTAACTCCACATAATGTAATGTAATGTAATGCACTGAAATGAAATGTAATAGAGTCCTTCTTGAGAAACTAACAGTTCCTCAGCTGGTCATGGAAACCTCCCCCCCCCCTCCCCCTGCATATTATGAAACACAAAGGTTCACTACCACGTCCACAATGGCCGCCATCTTCCCTATTCTCAAGCAGATAAATCCAGTCCACGCCCTCCCAATCACTTTATGGTTCATCATACTATTCTCCCATCTATACCTAGGGCTTGTAAGTAGTCTCTTTCTTACAGGTTTCAGCACTAAAACCCTGCATGTTGTTTTATATTCCTTCCTGAACACCTCCTTAATTTATTGTTTTAAATGTACTGATATTTTCCACGTTTTTCTAAGCACAGTTCATACTACTCCTGTTGTATACGGAAAAATCACTCATTATGTCATCTTCATTTCTGCAGTTTTCACTGATGTTTGCTGTTTGTAAACAAATGACCTATCAAACATTACAGAAGAACATTCAGAATGTTCTTGTACAAGAAAGTATCAAATATAAAGTAACACATACATCCTGATGCTAAACACTTGTACTATGAGTTTGACATACACATGGCACATACACAGCTGATCGAACACATCCACACTTCCACAATCATCACTGCTGTTTAAAAATGTAGTTATCAAGTACCATTAACACAACTAATTATATTATATTATATATTGTATTATACAGATATGTGGTTACATGCTTCAACCATTACCTGGTCATCCTCAGGCTGTTTTAACACATAAAAACCAAAATTACAATTCCTGAGGATGATCACATAATAGTTGAAACATGTAACCACATATCCATGTAATATACCACAATAAGTTGTGTTGATAGTAATTAATAACTACTAAATAATTTATGAAATGCAACAGGATGTCCAATATAATAAATTGAAGTGTAGGTATTTGTCCAGCAGTAGACCAAGGCTTGTATCCTGGCAAAGAAGAGATTGGTGTCAAGTGTCATACGACAAGAGGTCACAGCTTACTGCATGTCAGTTTCTGTTCAAAAATGCTTGCTAGCAGGTGTTTCTTAAGGGGTACAAAGAGATGGAAATCACTAAGCCCCATTCTGCCAAACAGCCTTGCTACTGGTTACAGTGCTAGTACTAGCAGGTTATGGACCACCCCCATACAGCAATTTGCGACAAATACTTACTTACTTACTTACTCACTCCTTGGCTCTGTGGCTCTCTGACAGCCTTGGCCTCCTTAATCATGGACGCCCATACTTCCCTATCAGCTGCCATCTGTCGACATCTTTAACCTTCAACTCCTGCAGATCCTTCACCACTTTTTCCAGCCATCTCAGTCTAGGTCTTCCCCTTCTTCTATTTCCCTCTAGTTTATTCTCAAATACTTTATTCACTGTCGTTCCCTGGCCCATTCTTACCACATATCCAATCCATTCCAATCTTTTCTTTTTAATATGTCTAGATCCCTAATGAGCTCCCCCCATTCCTGATCAATTCTTCTCCATATTCCTTGCTCTACCATTGGTCCAAACATCATTCTTAACATATTACCCTCCCACATATCCCATCTTTTCATATCCACTGCAGTCATAGCCCAAGTTTCATTCCCATACACAACTGGTTTCACCACTGTTCTCTACATACTAATTTTGACTACTTCACTCATGGCTCTAGACCTAAAGGTTTGTCTTGGACTATAAAAACATCTACTACCTGCAGCAATCCCTGATTTAATTGCAACACTTGTTGAATTTTTTGAATTTAAGTTGGCAAATTTGCAACAAATGCCAACATGAAATAAGTTGTTACTTCCTGCCCAAAGACATTTCAACGTGGACTCCTTCTGTGCTTGGATACAAGCCTTGGTGCCATGGTGGGACAAATGCTTACATGCCAATAGTGACTAAGAGAAAGTCTAATGTGTCCAGTTTACTACCCATGTGCCATTTATGCACTGAAATCAGTGCAAAGCTCTCAGCATCAGAGTGCTTGTTACCTTAGAAACTCCTCCAGAATGTGATTTAGTTAACAATTACTGAATATCAACCTTATACACTGACAAAAAATTTCAGACCTCTTATGTAACTGTGTGAATTTAGGATTATTTTAAATTGAATTTGCAAGTTGTCTGTTTTACCTACCTATTGACTAGAGTTGTTTAGTAGCCTGCTTCACAAAACAGCTGCTGTTCATTGGTCTGAGTGGAACATAAAACAGCAAACATGCTATTAGTATGTTATTATTTGTACTGACACAAACATTGGCATCCACAAACATAACACAATCAAAACCAAACAAGTCCAAATTAAGAAAAAAAAAAAACAGTTTGTAGTTATGTTGTTATGTCAAGTTTATTTAGCTCCAAATATATTATTCAAATAAAGCCTGGACGGTGTTTAAAAAGCACAGATTCAGCAATATGTGGGGCAGGAGGAAAAGTATATTGGAAGACTGAAGGAAACATACCGATGCAATTAACATTATAGAGATACAATACTTTTGATAAATTCCCATGTGAGGGAGCTAAAAATTGCTCTTGTGGATGCTAGAATAATCCCCAAAATATAAGAATTAACCATTATTTTAAATCCCAACTCATCTGCACCAATATCAGCAGCTCTGACGTTGACTGCAGTAGTGCTCTGCACCCAAAAGAATGTCACTATGATTATTATACCTGACACTGCACCGCGATCATCATCTTCGCTGTGGCCGTCCTCATCGTCAGACACTATAAATGCTGCAGCCAAACCATGACCATCTAGTGTCATACACTGACTCTCCAACAGTAGGAATTCCTGGAGCTCCTCTTGACTGTCAGCCATATGCAGCTGGTGGAAGCCAGCTGGATCAAGCTCACGAGGCTCCAGAGGATACATAGTGGGATCTTCAGGTACACCATAGCATGCATTTGAACGTATGGGGTTAAAAACAGGAATCTTGGATCGAGGAAATGTCTGGTATTTAGTCTGCAAATTATGGGAAGTCATGTTGGCATCTGTACTAGATATGACTTCACATGATGCAGATAAAAACTTCATGGTTGAGTGTTCATGCTTGTCCATATAATTACGAGCACCTACGCCATCACTACCTGCATTACAACTATTCTCTGTTGAAGGCTCACTGCTCTCCTGAATTGGAGACAAGAGATAGAAACTGCTAGGTGTAGGATGACTTTTGTCACAGTTTTCATTTTCAGAGACATATACAATTTCCAGCACTTCTTCAGATTTTTCATTGCGCTCATGGAGACACAAGACAGGTCCTTCTATTGACACAAATTCTTCATTATGTTCTTTGCTGCCACTGGCATTATTCAGCACCTTGGAGGCACAATCTGACTCACCTTTCACACTACTATTGGTGTCAAGAGCTTCTATAGCAGCTGTAATAGAATGTCTGTGCAAGTTCAAATAGTCTGTCATTACAAGATGTGCATAGTCAGAGCTCGTTGAATCACTGCTGGTATCTACATCATTAATAGTTTCGTTTTTGGGTAATGCTGTTTGTACAGATGGATGTAAATTATCGCCAAGATAGGAGGGGGAGGAGTCGAGCAGGCAAGGGGTCTCAGTAACAGATACATGCACAGCTGAACTCGCCATCGCTGCACAATTCAAGGTGTCAGAATAAGAACTGGTATTGGACACAAAGACAGAATCATCGCCAATTGACATGTCTTCCAATGAAGGCATACTCCCCAGCTGGACCTCAGGTCTTTTCCTTGCAGGGCTCATATCAACATGCAGATGATGTACACTCTCTGTCTCCAAGCTGTCTACAGACATCATATCATTGTCACTAACACCATGCTCTGGCATGCAGGACATTGCAACATTGTTACCTCGTAGCTGCTCCTTGAGTTCTTCCATCTGTGTCACCCATTCTGGCTTGCGGTATTCTTTAGTTCCCATGATGCCTGCCAAGAAATAAATAAAGATAACATACAAGCATGAACTGGATGTTGGATAATTTTCCACTTCATAATCCAGTAAAAGAAAAAGCTACTCATATCGCAACCATAGGGGTTGCCTGACTGTGACACTTATGTTTGACTCAAATGCACAAGTATCAACACTGCAACTATAAATAGTTTATGGATACGAATTTAACTTCTTTTTAAAACTGATAATCATTTTTTTCATAAGTCTTAAAAAGTACAAAACTTAAATGTAAGCCACCGACCAAAAATATGCAGTTTTAGAACAAATGTGTTTTAATGTTTGCATATAAACAGAAGAGTATGACAGATGTCACAAAAAAAAATTTTGGAAGTAATGTGCAAAATATGATCATGCAAGTAAACAGAAAAACAGTGTGCTACAGAGCATGCCTTTTGTAGTTTGTTTTACAAAAAGCCCACATCAGCTGAGATCTTCTGTGACAGCTGCCATGCCCAGGCAAACCATAAAAAAGACATCCTGTATTCTTAAAATTTCTACACACAAGCTGTCATTCCTTACATTTATACATAGTCAGTGAAATGTTTTGTAAGCTGTATGAAAGTGGCTGTGGATTGTGAAAGGTACTGTGTGGATGGATCTGTTATGTTGGCAATGCAAAATGTTTGCTTGCTTGAGGAACAGGCAGAACAAGTGGTGAGGCAGGTTTGTTGGGACCAGCAGAGCAATATAAGTTATCTTCTGAACACCACAACTTAAAGCTGCAAACAAAAGCAGGAATATGATTATGAAACAAAAGAACAAAATATAATTTTAAAAGTACAGACTTTAAGAAAATATACTTGTACCATTACTGTGTTATATGTGTACAAATATCTGCAGACAAACAATACATGAGAATTGTATCAAAATATTTCAAAATTATTGCATGCATGATTTTGCAAAATAAATGTAGAAATAATAGTCTAGCTTCAGGGTGCAACACAATACTGCATACTTCAGGTAACTCATAAACACAATATAGAAAAATCTGTACATTTTAATAAGAGTAACTTGTAACCAAATAAGTTCTTGTCATTTAAGCACTACTGACACAGCAGTAATATAAAGTGACAGGAATTACAAAGCTTCAGCATGGCAGGGTCTGAATGGTTACGAGCCTCAATGTTTGGGATTGTAACTTTCTGCAGCAACACAGTCAAATGCAGCTGCTTCAACCTTTCATGAACGTTCACAGAGTACAACCACAAGATGCGATGTTTCTCAATTTATTTCTTTTTGTAAGATGCTCTACATGTTTCAGACAGTTTTTCCATCCATCATCAGAAGTTCAAAACTGCACATACAGCATCAGGTATTGGTCTGACAAATACCTGATGCTGTGTGTGCAGTTTTGAGCTCCTGATGATGGATGGAAAAACCATCTGAAACGTGTAGAGCGTCTTACAGAAATAAATAAATTGTGAAACGTCGCATCTTGTTGGTTGTACTCTGTGAATATATTAGCAATGCACAGATCTATGAATCTAAAACCTTCCCGAATGGTTCAAACTAATCAGGAAGAGACCATGAGGTTGGTGAGTCAGCTTCCTCCCCCCCCACTCTATACTGTTATTGTACAGAGCACTCTCAGCTCAGTGAAGCTGCATCCTTCATTAGTGAGGATGATTGCTCTCAAGCTTTATGGAGTGCCACCCTCCTTCAATCATTTAACATATTCAGTGCTTCCAAAATGTGTTTGCATTTTATTAAAAATAAACTTTCATGCTTTTTAGGTTATTTTATGTTTTTATTGCAGGCATTCTGTCAGTTCCTGCAACCAAACAGGCATTTTATATTAAAAATGATTTCCAATATTCATGGTAGTTTTATCTATCCAAATTATTCTCAAACATTGAGACTCTACTGCATACGAATCATGGCTATATACAGAAACAACTCTAAATGTATCACCAACACACCTTCAACCACAAGCTCAGTTGACGTAGTAGCTACTCCAAAGTCGTTCTCAGCCACACAAGTCAACTCTCCTGTATCATCAGGGAACACCTCAGGAATTGTCAGTACACAAGTTCCATCATCATGTTCTTCTACTTGGAAATCCTTCGAGGGAACAACTTCGGCTCCTTGCTTGTACCACTTAACCTTTGGCTTTGGTTTGCCATCTACTTTCACCTCCATCCTGCAGTAACACATAACTATATAAATACAGGGTCATCGAAAAAGATGGACGGGATTTGAAACTGCTATAACTTAAAAAGTACTAGACGGATTTACACGTTTGTCTTAAAATGTTCAGAAAATTTAAAGTTTTAGACTCATGTAAATTAATTATTTTAAATTAACTTTAAAATTAAGCTTAATTTAAACAGTGGAGGCGCTCGTCATTGACACGGGAACCGCAAGTGGGTGACCTTGAGACGCTGGGGTGATGTTCACACCGGTGGTGAGTCATGTGCATGTGCTGGGGAGGGGGTGACTTTGAAACAGTTGCATCACTGTCTTTCAGTTTTAATCAGTTCATGGCAGGATGTGGACGGTTCCCCAGAAGGCTCAATTTGTTGTGGTATGCAGAACTGAAATTGGTTGTCGCAGTGCAGTGTAAGTGGCGAAGTTTACATCCAGAGCTATAAACGGTGCACATATTGAAACGTACTATGATAAGTCTAAAACTTTAAACTTTTCTGAACATTTTAAGATGCCAAACGTGTAAATCCGTCTAGTACTTTTTAAGTTATAGCGGTTTCAAATCCCATCCATCTTTATCGATGACCCTGTACTGCCACAGTAACAGCATTACAACATGCATCAGGGGTCTCAAACATGTGGCCCATGGGCTAGCAGTTTGTTACTGATCTTATTCCAACTGTCAAATGTGTCCCAGCTCAATGTCGAAGGATAACATGGACATAACTTAAAGCACTAAGGTGTAAAGGGAGAGACTGAACTGGTTCTGAACAGACTACAAGGGTGGGCTTTTGGGAATATGGTAATGTACCATGGGTTTCTTAAAAGCAAGGAACTCATCAGAACCAAATAAGGATCAAAACACTTTACTGAAGTGAGATAAGCATAATTTGGCTGCATGTTTTGGCTTGTTTGGAAGGCATCATCAGACCAATTAAGCTACAACATGTAGCCAGATTACTCCTATCTGATTCCATTAACAAGTCTTGTTACAGTGATGAGCTATTATTGTACCTCTCTGGTACACACATAACAGGATGTCTTATCAACAGGGAACTTACTGTTTTTCACAGAAAATCCTGTAATATGAAATTAGTTACAGTCTCATGAATGGCTGCAACTCACACTACAAGGATAGTCACATTCCACTTAAGAACCAGTCACAAATTCTTCATAGTGTCTCATCCAAGATGGTGCCAAGTACCAAACAAAGTTCGATTGAGAGAGCAAAATTCACTTGTGTTCAGTGCAAATGTGATATGAGGACAGAAAAACCCATTGAGATTAAGCAGCGGAGTTCCGAAAGAAAAGTGATAACTGAAGACCTTGAGGATCTACAAAAGGATATGGCAGAGCTCAACAAAGTTATGAACATGATAAAAAGGTGCTCAGTGAAGGAGGTAATATTATCAGAAATTAATCTTATCTCGGCCAAGATAGACAGTTTAAAAGACCTAATAATAGTTAATGTTGACAATGCAATACCAGGGTCTGATGTAGTCACGGGAAGGAGAAGAGCATCATATAGGCTGCAGAAAAAACCTTACCAAACACTGGTAATAAACAACCGATATGATTTACTTTCTCCTAATGAAAGACACGGTAGTGAAACAGGCACTTCAAGGGCAGTGCAACAACTTAAAACCGGAGATGATTACAACAAGAAAACTTCAAACAAGAAGCAGAATAAGATCATAATTCTAGGAGATAGTCATGTGAGAGGCTGTGCTCAGGAGGTGCAACATAATCTAGGACACAACTTCGAAGTTCAGGGAATAGTGAAACCGGGAGCTAACACTGAAATAATAGTCAACACATCACCTAAAATCACCGGAACACTCACAAAAAAGGAAGTTGTAGTTGTATGGGGAGGCACACATGATGTAGGGAGAAATGAAACGAAGAAAGGGCTACTTCAGACGAAAAACTTTGTTTCAAATCATAACCAAACAAATGTTATTGTGATGAGTGTACCATGCAGATATGACCTGCATCCGAAATCATGTGTAAACGATGAAGTGAAAGTGTATAATCGTAAGTTAAAAAAACATTTGAAGATAATACATGTGTCCTAGAAGTAGATTCCAATAGGGAACTATTCACAAGACACGGCTTACATATGAACCAAAAAGGAAAATAACATATGGCTAAGAAAATAGTGATGGCAATTCAGGTTATGTTGAACAAGAAAAAAAGTGTCCCAATTAAGATGAAGAACAAAGAAGATCTAAGGACAGACAATGAGCCAGAAAAGAAGCAAACAGGTTTACACCACATCAGTAGTGAGAGGAAGAGTGCTGAAAGATTCAACCTAGATGAAGATGAGTCAACAAGAAACAATAGAAAGGTG
>Ga0123355_10017769_pt1 | contig 11248 bp, 13 predicted proteins | sample TergutEmb28metaG_3_FD_89872 | JGI IMG/M metagenome (GOLD analysis project Ga0123355, IMG submission 89872) | Embiratermes neotenicus P1 segment gut microbial communities from Petit-Saut dam, French Guiana - Emb289 P1 | ecosystem: Host-associated > Arthropoda: Insects > Digestive system > Gut ...
AGGAGGAATCGTAATATGGACGAAAATAAAGAAGAAAAAGGATATAATCTAAAAATTGTAAGAGAATTCAGTAATCTTGAATTTTCAGGTGCAGTTTTTAAAGAAATAGGTAGAGGAATAGAGTTTCCACCACGAAACTCAAAGCAAGCAAGAAAGAAAAATATGGCCGACTTAGCGGATTTTAGAGAAGTATATGAAATAAAATATAATGAAGGACCAGATATAAGAAAGACAGCAGCACAAAAACAAGCACCAAATACTCCAGCACAAAGACCAACAGGTGGAGATCACGAATATGGAGACTAATATAACTCCATACCCACAATACTAATGAAAAGGTGAAAAACGCATGGGATATAAAATCAAACACGTACTTAAAAAGAGCAAAATGATATTCATAGTAGTAATAATATTATGGGTATTTGCAACAATATTGTTTGTACCACCATTTACAATAAGCCGAGTAGAGGCTACTGTTGATGGTGTTTTTCAATTTGATTTATTTATAGAACATTTAATAGAAAACATAGGAAGTGTAGGTAACAACTTTGGAAGAGCATTTGGAGCTAGATATATTGGCACATATTTTAATACACAAATATATCTAATAATTGCACTAATAATAATGACAATAGTAGGTATGATAAAATCCATGCCAAAACATGAATATACAGACACAGAACATGGTTCAAGTGATTGGTGTGAAAGAGGAGAAGAATACAAAATACTCTCCAAAAACAAAGGAATACTGCTTGCAGAAAAAGAATACCTACCAGTAGACAAACGAGGAAACGTTAACGTACTAGTAGTAGGGCGGATCTGGTTCTGGTAAATCTGCATCATACGTTATACCAAACGCATATCAATTATTAGGTTCATACATATTTACAGACCCAAAAGGAGAACTATACGACAAAACAGCAGGATTCTTAAAAAGCGAAGGATACGATATAAAAATACTAAATCTAATAAATCCAAACAAAAGTGACGGTTACAACCCATTAATACATATAGAAAGTGAAATAGACGTAGATATAATTGCAAATACAATAGTAAAAGGACAATCTGAGATAACATCTCAAGCAGACCCATATTGGGATGACATGGCAGAAATGCTACTTAAAGCACTTATATACTACCTACTTGCAACAAGACCAGAAGAAGAGCAAAACTTAGCAAGTTGTGCAGAGTTAGTAAGAGCGGCTAATAATAGTGGAGCAGGAAACCTATTAACCGAACTTATGAATCAATTGCCATACGACCACCCTGCAAGAATGTATTATAAATCCATAGAAATAGCACCGGAAAAAACATACAGTTCTATTTTGAGTTCACTTCAATCAAAACTAGGTAAATTCGACTCAAAAGAGATAGCTGAGTTAACATCGACAAACACAATAAATTTTCCAGACATAGGGAAAAGAAAAACGGCATTATACGTTATATCATCAGACACACACGCAGCATACGACTTCCTATTAACAATATTCTTCTCACAGATGATACAACGTTTATACGACCACGCAGATAAAAATGGAGGACAACTTGACATACCAACATTCTTTATACTGGACGAGTTCGCAAACATAGGTAAAATACCAGACTTCGATAAAAAAATATCAACATCCAGAAGTAGGAAAATATCCTTCTCTGTTATTCTGCAAAACTTAGATCAATTAGAAGCAGTATATGAAAAATCACATGAAACAATAATAGGTAACTGTGATACAACACTATTCCTAGGAAGTAACTCACAAAAAACTGTAGAATACTTCTCAAAAGAGCTTGGAGAAAAAACAATAACAAGAGAAAACTGGTCAGTAAACAAAGACAAAGACATGTGGAGACAAGGATGGCAGAAATCTGACCAAATAATGGCAAGACCACTTATGACGCCAGACGAGCTTAGAAGATTAGATGGAGATATATGTATAATCTTTGAAAAAGGACTAAAACCAATAAAAGCACCCAAATACTATTACTTCAAATACGACACAGCAAGAATGGTAGACCAATACAAAATAGACCATAACAATGTTGCACCAATAGATAGAGGAGAATGGAGAAAATACAATCCATATAACCCATATGTACCAGAAGAAGAGAAAAAAGAACAAGCAAAAATAGAGTCATTAGACGACCTATTCGAAGAAGAAAATGCAGGAAACAATCCTGAAAAAACACCAGCAACAGTAGGGGCAGGAGCTGCGCCGGCTGGGCCTTCAGGAGCACCAGTATTACCACAAGAGCCACTACCAGCAAAACCAAAAACAAGCGACAAACTACCATACGATTTACAAAAAGAACTAGAAGCAAAATTCGACGAACTCTTCGGAGACTTCGACGAAGACTAGAAATCAAATATTGAAAGACGATTAAAGAATCGTCTTTTTTATATGGGATTTTACAAAGTAGCGCGAGGGAAATTGCAATATTTTTAAAAACGACCCGTTGTGGGGACCGCCTTAGCGCTGTTAAATGCGAAGCATTAGTACAGCGCAGGTGGGGAAGGGAAGTGATTTAAAAATATTAATTTCCCGACCAGAGCGGATTGCAAACTTTCTCACTTTCACTGATTAAAATTGCAAAAATTTGGATAAGATATAAGCATACAAAAACGGAGGAAAATGCATGTACGACTACGAAAAAAAACCAGGCAAAATAAAAAGAACAATATTACTAATACTGCTAATGATGATAGTGTCAGCTTCAAGCATACTACTATACAGTATGTACATAAACATAGACATCTGGCCACAAATGGGTGGCACCCATCCAGGAACACGAGTAACCCAAAGAGAAATGCTGGGGGAAGAAGAATATGTAACAGACATGCTTGAAGAAGCTATAAAAGCAGTAGTAGGAATATCTCAAATACAAAACATGGGCATGTCCATATTCTCAAACGAAAGCGAACGATTATTAGGTCTGGGAACAGGAATAATAGTATCAGAAAATGGATATATCCTAACTAATTGGCATGTTGCAGGAAACAGGCATAGCACTTGCTATGTAACACTAGAAGATGGAAGAACTTACACAGGAAGAGTGGTATGGGCAGATGCAGACTTAGATGTAGCGGTTGTAAAAATAGATGCTAATGGATTGCCATACTTTGGTTTAGCAGATTCAGACAAAATACGACTAGGTAAACCAGTATATGCCATTGGAAACCCAATAGGAATCGAGTTTAAACGAACAGTAACTTCAGGAATAATTAGTGGATTAAATAGAACAATACGAATAGAAGAAGATGGACAAATCTTTTACATGGATAACCTAATTCAAACAGACGCAACAATTAACCCTGGTAATAGTGGAGGACCACTAATAAACCAGCAAGGCGAAGTAATTGGAATAAACACAGTAAAAATAACCACAGCAGAAGGAATAGGATTTGCAATACCAATAAACATGATAAAACCTGTTGTAGAACAATTTATAGCTACAGGAACTTTTGAAGAAGCATATCTTGGAATTTTTGGAGTAGACAAAGCTGCCATTCCATTTTTAGATTCAAACATACAATTTGACGAAGGAATATATGTAATGCAAGTTGCAGTAGATGGACCAGCAAGTAGAGCAGGAATACGAGTAAGAGATATAATACTAGAAGTAGATGGGTTAAGAGTCGACCGAATGAGTGAATTGAGAAGATATATTTATACCAGAAATCCAAATGATACTATACGAGTTATAGTTCTAAGAAACAACAGAGAACACAATTTTAACGTGGTACTAGGAAGTCGATAAATGCTAAATAGTAATATGATTTCTTATCGCCTCAAACCTTGCCTCACCTATACCGAGACACGTTCTTAAGATCCTCAATACTTCTGAAATTGCCATTTGTTTGCCTGTGCTCAATAATCCTTAACGCAGTTGAAGGGCCTACACCAGTTAAGGTCTCTAACTCTGTTTGAGTAGCATTATTAATATTAATTAAGCTACCTCTTTCGGTATTGCCACCAACAACAATATTCTCACCATTGCTTTCTGTAACAATATCCTCCATACCCACTTCGTCATATATACTTGGTATATACACTCTTTGTCCATCAGAAAGAATAAAAGCCAAATTAACATGAGTCAAATCAGCAGAAGCAGTTGTTCCTCCTGCCATTTCTATTGCATCAGCTATCCTATTGCCTTCCACTAAATTAATAATTCCTGAATACCTTATTTCTCCAGTTATATGAACAATCATTGGAGTATCTACTTCAGCAGTCGCAACCAAAGTGGATGACTCCGTGTTATCAGATGTAAAATCCATAATCAAAGCATCTGTAGTTCGATTTCTTTGCATAATGTAATAGCCAATAACAAGTAGCATAAAAGAAACAACAGAAACTAAAATTATTTTTTGAGTTCTATTCAAATTTTCCATAAAAAACCTCCTTATAGGAGGTTATACCAAAAATATCAACAAAAAGCAACCATATTTTTCCAAAACATCAAATAAACAACATAATCAAAATATTATGACTATACATAAATCCACCTAATATAGAGCGAGTAACAGTCGCTATAAATGCACTACTCAGCATAGGTTCTATAATAAAGAATATCGCAAGAATGGTATATACCATAAGAACACCTTGTACTAAGCCATATACAATGCCTCCGTGCCTTATCAAACTGTTTCAAAATCGGCAAACCGGTGACTATATCTGTCAAAACAGTTACAAATCTAAGGGCAAATTTCACAATCATAAATATTACTAACAGTACAATTATTTCTACAATCTGCACAGCCAGAGCAGAAGCAAAAGTATTTACAGTGGTTTCATATGCGTCACTTACAGTATTTCTTACTATTCCACCTACATTATCCTCAATAATAACTGGGTCATCTGGGTCAGTACCTTCAGGTAAAATACTACTTACCAATCTACCTTGAACACTATTACCTATGCCCGTATTGTTCATAAGAAATCCTGCAACAGGTCTATACAAAACAAGAGCAATAATAATAGCTATAAAAAATGCAAGAATTCCTATAGAAGCCTTAATCAAACCTCGTTTATACCCTACAAAAGCAAACAAAGCAATTAATAAAACTATAACTAAATCAACCAAAATCCACATAAAAACCTGCCTTTCACAATGAAACTATTTCTAATCTATTTCTATGCACAATTGCTGCGATACCATCACACATAACCACACCTTGCACCTCCTGAGAAGACCTATATCTTCGTACTAACCATCCATTAGTATTAATAAATAATACCTCTGTACCAAGATTCACACCAATCATATTTCCATAAGTATGTACACTTCTCGGAGTACCAGGTAATTCATAAGTATTTACTCTATCTAAATTATTGCTATCAATAATTTGTAGTATAGTATCACTGTTAAACAAGCCGGTGTTTTCACGTACAACCTTTGCAATATGAGCATTCAAATTAACATCTACAAATAAAACATTTCCATAAGCAAAATCAATAAGTTTATCATTAGTATTGTTATTTTGTATGCTATCTACGCGATTAGCATACATACATATTAAATTATCTCTATTATTATATTTTATCTTAATTATTAAATCCCCAGCTTCTGCCATGTGAGCAAACACAGTCGGCTCCGACTGATTTGTTCGGGCATTTTCAATAGATATAACTCTAATATTTGACTGTATAATAATTCCCGACAAATTAGCTTCTGCTATTGCAAGATACCTATTATCATTAGATATAGCCATATCTATAACATTAGATGTAACAAGAAAAGTTCTAAAAAGTGCATTGCCATTTCTATTAAACAGCTCTATTACTGCCCTGTAACTAGCATCCGAGCGTGCTACAGCAACATATCCATTTCTATTTACAGTAATATTATCTATTCTCCCCTCTAATGTTTGTCGATGCAAAATATTTCTGCCAGATATCAAATATAAATTACTCCCATCTTTGTCTGCTACTGCTAAAAAATTATTATTAGAAGCAAATATAGGAGAAGTAACTCTTATATCAAATGAAAAAGCTTCATTTCCATTCCTACTAAATGCCCTTAAAGTGTTTTGCTCAAATGTAAATATATTTCCATTATGTGCAAAAACATGGGTGTTTCGTCCTATTTGAATTTCAGGCAAATTATTTTCATGCACTTCTCTTCTAAAAATATGTGTGTCCATAAAGCTTCGGAAATTCTCATTATTAGAATATATAAAAAGTATTACCATTATTAATAAAGCAATAAAAACAGCTATACTTATTTTTATTACTCTTCTTTTGTCAATATCATTTTTTACTTTTTCCTTTTTGGATTTATTAGGTTTACTCAAACCAAAACCATTAAACATATTATATTTCATGCTTTGCACCCTTTAACTATTTTGCATATACTATTTATATCAGTTTAATATATATTTTTCAATATTGACTTCTTAAATAAAATATGCTATTATGTTTTTCGTAGTCAAATGGTCCAGTAGCTCAGCTGGATAGAGCATGGGATTTCTAATCCCAGGGTCAGAGGTTCGAATCCTCTCTGGATCGCCAGACTTGCCAAAAATGGCAAGAGCGAAAAACGAAGAGTGAAAAGTGAACATTCACTTTTCACTCTTTATTTTTACTTTAACTGTGTGCCCGTAGCTTAGCTGGATAAAGTGCAAGGCTACGAACCTTGAGATCGGGGGTTCGAATCCCTCCGGGCACGCCAAATTGGTTAAAAATCCTTGCGCAAACAAAAAAAATATGCTATATTAATGAATAGCCAAAACAAATACTTCGGGGTGTGGCGCAGTTGGTAGCGCGCGTGGTTTGGGACCATGAGGTCGCACGTTCAAATCGTGTCACCCCGACCAATTTGCTCAAAGGCAGAGTAAAAATGAAGAGTGAAAAGTGAAGAGTAAAGCAACTAAGCCGAAACTATAGGCAAGTTCTTACTTTCCACTATTCACTCTTCTTTTTTTCAGTATTATGGGGGAGCTGCAAATGAGTGAAAAAAAGAAGAACACAATAGAAGACATGAAAGATATAATATATATAATTGCTACAAAATATGGAATAGAAAAAGTTGTATTGTTCGGTTCATATGCAAGAGGAGAAGAACATCAAAACAGCGACATAGACCTTCTAATCGATAAGGGCGAATTAAAAGGATTATTTCAATTTTCTGCATTCAAAAGAGAACTAGAAGAAACTCTTCAAAAACCAGTTGATGTAGTGACAAAAAGAGCAGTAAGTAAAAAGTTTTTAAAAAACATAAACGGTAAGGAGATAATATTATATGAAAAATAATAGAGACAACGAAATACTAGAAAGAATTATAAACTACTGTAATGAAATTGGTGAAGCTAACTCACAATTTGGAAACAACTTTGAGATTCTAGACTCTAAATCAGTTTATAAAAATTCTGTAGCAATGTGTATTTTGCAAATAGGAGAGTTAACTACGCATCTTTCAGAAGAGTTTAAAGTAAAATATAATGAAATGCCTTGGAGAGATATTAAAGACATGAGAAATATAGTAGTACATAAATATGGAGCTCTGGATACAGAAATTCTATGGGATACAATGGAAAACGATATTCCAAACTTAAGAGAATATTGCGAAAAAATTTTTGAGTCTGTAGTTGAAGAGTGAAAAATGCAAACAAATTAGGAGGTTTCAAGATGTATGATACAGAAAGCTTATTAGATTTAGAAAAAACAATTGCTAAACCGCTATTTGAAAAAACTCTATATCCATATGAAGTTTTACCTAATATAAAAGACTACATATTATTGTTAGGAAAAACGTTATCATTAAGTGAATATAAATTGGTTAATGATAATATATGGTTATCAAAAACAGCTAAAATACATCAGAGTTCAACAATTGAAGGGCCAGCCATTATTGGTCATAACACAGAAGTTAGACCTGGTGCTTTTATACGTGGAAATGTCATATGTGGAGAAAACTGTGTTATTGGAAATTCTACAGAAATTAAGAATTCTATACTTTTCAACAATGTTCAAGTTCCTCATTTTAATTATATAGGAGATTCTGTATTAGGATATAAAGCGCATTTTGGAGCCGGTTCAATAACCTCAAATGTTAAATCAGATGCAACTCTAATCTCAATTAAAATAGAAGACCAAATCATTAATACTAATCTTAAAAAAATTGGGGCTATCGTTGGAGACTATGTAGAAATAGGCTGTAATGCAATTTTAAACCCAGGAACTATTATTGGACGCAATAGCACGATTTATCCCCTAAGCTCCATAAGAGGATGTGTTCCGGAAAATTCTATTTTAAAATTGATTCAAGAACAGCAAGTAGTTTCGAAAAAAACACCATAATTATTGACAATAGTATAAACTTTTTAAGATAAAACAACTTAGAAAGGGGAACTATGCAATTTATATATGATGTAAAAGACAAAAAATTAAATAGAGAAAAAGTAGAGGGTAATCCTAAACTAGACCTAGAAAGCCACAATGTTTTTGAACCACAAATGCCGGAAGACTTTCTATGTAATTTATTCGATTTAGAAACTTAGCCCAGAAAGGTATAGTGTATGAACATATTTAACTTATGGTACGTGAACATTATAATTTCCTTATTCTTTATAGTTATATGGGATCAATCCTTCAAAGTGGTAACCAAAACATCAAAAAAAGATGGAGCATTAACAATTCTAGTACAATTACTAGTAGGCGTAATGCTATTAATTTGGGTACCGTTTTTTGAAATGAGATTTCCGACTGACCCAAGAATATATTTCTTTTTAGGTTTAGCGATAATATTCTATACAATAAATGATAGAGTAGGCACAACTGTTAGAAGGGGAATCGAAGCATCCACTTTTAGCATGTTGTATCAAGCTAGTACTGTGTTTTTAGTAATAATAGGATTGTTATTCTTTGGAGAACCGTTTGTTTTTACAAAAATAATAGGAGCAATATTAATAATATTTAGTAACATATTAGTCTTTTATAAACAAGGGGAAGTAAAATTAAATAAGTATATAGCAATAGGAATATTGGGACAGTTATCACTTGCAACTGCAATATCTTTAGATGTAGGAAACGCAGAGAATTTTAATATTGCATTCTATATGGCAGTTACATATTTTGTTCCTCCAATTCTGATATATCTAATTGAAAGACCAAAAATATCTGATATAAAATCAGAATTCATAAATGGAAATAAAAAAGCAATACTTCTAACAGCGTTTGCTTGGAGTATCACGGCACTAACTTCTATAAGAGCGTATATACTGGGGAGTGTAACAATGGTTGCTCCAATAGCGGCAGTAAGTGTTATATTAAACGTATTTGCTGGATACATATTCTTAAAAGAAAGAGACAATTTACTCAAGAAAACAATTGCCGCAATAGTAATAATAATCGGTGTAGTTCTAATACAACTTTGATAAGAGCCTATTACTCCATTATATAACTTCCGTCGAACAATGTCATACGATAATTGAATTGTAAAATCTCCTTTTGGAAATACTTTTAACACAAAGGAGGTTTTAAAAAATTGATTAACAAAGTAGAAATATGTGGTGTAAACACCTCCAAATTACCAGTACTAACAAACAAAGAAAAACGAGAACTATTCGTAAAAATAAAAGCAGGAGACATGAAAGCAAGAGAAGAACTAGCAAATGGAAATTTAAGATTGGTCTTAAGCGTAATTCAAAGATTTACAGGTAGAGGAGAAAACATAGACGATTTGTTCCAAGTGGGATGTGTAGGGCTAATAAAAGCAATAGACAACTTCGATACTACACTAAACGTGCAATTCTCTACCTATGCAGTGCCAATGATAATAGGAGAAATACGAAGATACTTGCGAGACAACAATCCAATAAGAGTAAGTAGATCAATAAGAGACTTGGCATACAAAGCACTACAAGCAAAAGAAAAGCTCACAAGGCAAAACTCAAAAGAACCCACTGTTGAGGAAATAGCTAAAGAGCTAGAAGTGTCAAAAGAAGAAGTGGTAATGAGTCTAGAAGCAATACAAGACCCAATGTCTTTGCAAGAGCCAGTATATAATGAAGGAAGTGAAAGCATATATATAATGGACCAAGTTAAAGACTCAAAGAATACAGACGAAAAATGGGCGGAAAACATAACAATATCAGAAGCAATGAAAAAACTAAGTCCAAGAGAAAAAAGCATAATCTCTAAAAGATTCTTTGACGGAAGAACTCAAATGGAAGTAGCAGAAGAAATAGGAATATCCCAAGCGCAAGTATCCAGACTAGAAAAGAGCGCAATAGGCAGGATAAAGAAGCTATACAAATAAAAAAAGAAAAATTCAAATTAATAGAGTTGTACAAATTGCAACTCTATTAATTTGCAAAAAAATTAAGGAAAAAGTTGTTCAAAATCAAAAAACTAAAAATACAAATAGTATAAAAAAGCATATAGTTTCCCTAGGAAAAAAGGGTCATATTTTTTGAAAGTAAATTTATATAACAAATTAAAACATTGAGAGTATAGCGAAAATCGTCAAGAGGTTTCTTGCGTTAAGACATAGCGATTTTTGTCGAATTTGTCATAAAAATGTCATATTTGATAAAAAAATAACGAGAAATGAAAAGCCCTAATGCGAAACAAAGGTAAAATTACAAAAAGCACTTAATTGGTTAAAATTACCTCTTGACAAGATTTTGAGTAGACGGTAATGTAACGGTGAATATGGAGAAAATTTGGAAAATTCTAAGTATTAGAAAATCCAGTTTTCAGAAAAGGAGATAAACTATGAAACTAGTTTTAACAAAAGAAAAGGAAATTACATTAAGAAAGATTTTGGTAATAATAATGATAACAATTATGCTATTACCATCTTTAGGACAAATCTCATATGCAATTACAACAGGAGAGGATAGTATATTAGAAGAAACAGAAGGTACTATTGAAGATATGGAAGAGGATATAGTAGAAGAAACTGAGGAGACACTACTAATAGAAGAACCATATTTAGAAGAAGATGATGAGTATTACACAGAGGAAGAAGTACAAAATGAATACTACAACATCTTAATGGAAGAAAATGAAAACATGACAGACATTTCGCCAACCGGTGGATTAGTGTTTTCTGCTAGCATCTCAGGAGAAGGACAAACAGTAGACTTTACTAATTCAGGACATGCACCGTTTACTGGAGACATCCGTCGTTCAGCTGCAATAAGTCAAATATTAGAAATTAATCCTGTATTTAGTGATAGTGATACAACACAAAGAATTGTAATGGTTGAACTAGGTAATGGATTAGGTTTTTCAGGAATTGCTGGTAT
>Ga0123355_10017770_pt1 | contig 11248 bp, 9 predicted proteins | sample TergutEmb28metaG_3_FD_89872 | JGI IMG/M metagenome (GOLD analysis project Ga0123355, IMG submission 89872) | Embiratermes neotenicus P1 segment gut microbial communities from Petit-Saut dam, French Guiana - Emb289 P1 | ecosystem: Host-associated > Arthropoda: Insects > Digestive system > Gut ...
AATGCATATTGGATAACTTCCGCTGGAGATATTGATAGAGCCTTTGCTTTTATATTAACAATTCGAGCATAATCCGGGGATAGCAACTCCGTAACGAGAGCTTGCTCACGCATGTTGGTTAGAAAACCGGGATTTCCGGACAGGTCAGGTGGGCTCTTCTCGTATTCAAGACTTAACTCTTCATACTCTTTATCCGATAATCTTTCATTTGCTTTCATTTTACTTCCCCATCCTTTCGATATTTGTTATATCACAACCATCAAGAGAAATCTACTTATCAGTTACTCGCCCCACACAATCACCGTTTTAATGAAACCATATCTCATAATACATATGCCGCTCTATATGGCAATGTTTCTTAAAGACGGTTGGTAGGCACATGTACCTGTTGGTAATGTTCCTCCCCGCGATATACTAGAAAAAACCAACAACATACGCCACACACGAAGCTTCACAAGATATAAAGCCATTGAATTATCTAACAAAAGCGGTTATAATACGAGTACTAGAGCAGTAATACGGATATTGATAAAGGAACTTGGTGGTTAAGATGGAAACAGTTCGTGAGGTAATAAACAGCAATGCACTTACGCAGATATTCAATATTCCAGCAAGCTTGCAAAATAGGAATGTTGAGGTTGTTATTACGTTAGCTAAAAATGAAAAAAAGACATCAACTCTAGGCAAGTCTTCGAGAGGTCGCCTTAATAGGTATGCAAACCCTGAACTGATGCATATGGAAAAAGGCACATGGGCGGCATCAGTGGGAGAAAAGTATGCAAATAGTTGACGCTAATATAATTCTTCGATATCTGCTTTCAGATAACGAGGAACTATCTGCACTAGCGGAGCAAATAATCGACAACAATAGTATTTATTTGCCGATTGAAGTACTATGCGAAGTCGTTTATGTTCTTGAAAAAGTGTATAACGTTGACAAAAGCGAAATAACAACAGAGTTAACAGGCTTTTTGAACGATATTGACGTAACTGTACCATCTAAGGAAACAGTACTCGTCGGCTTGCGGAACTATGGAACTGAAAACCTTGACTTTGTTGATTGTATCCTCGCAGGTTATTCGGAAGTAAATCGCGCTACAATCCATTCTTTTGATAAGAAGCTAAATAACTTGATTACCAAGAACAATGCCGATTAGAAAAAAGTTAGATTCAATTTTACTGTCATTCTAAAATAGTTAATACCTCAGTAACTTCTTATCGGGAAGACTGAGGTTTTGCTCTTTTTATGCGCACCCGACTTATGTTTCGTGTCATTTTGTGCGAACTCGGCTTTTATTTCATGTCATTTTGTGAATAGTTATTAATAACTCGCTTGAAATTACAAGCTTTTTCACCTACCTATTATACACAAAAGACATTATGATCAAGGACGACGTAATACATCTGCCACTCTACATGGCAATGTTCCTTAAAGACAGCTAGTGAACAAATGCGTTTGCAAGAAAAGCCACCTGTGTGATTATAGTTGGTCGATATAGCAACAATATCAGGCAACTCATCCTCCTTGGAAGTAGCGAGGTAGATCATCGATAAGAATCATACCATCTGACAAGTTGCTTACATCTAAATCAAAAACTAAATCATAGGAGACGCCGTCATGCTCCTCGACAGCGTAAACCCTGTATGTTGAGTTGTTTAAAATAACCATGTCTGTTACCACTGCGACAGGAGTGTTAGCCCATGCAGAATGCTCTACGGTTACTATCGGCTTTCCGGCAAATTCACCTCTTGCATCTATTGAAAATGTAAAGTGATAACCAATGTCGTCTATCCAAACTCCACCGCCCAGCGACTCCCAGAGTGCCAAAATCTCACCTGCACCAAGAGTGCAATACTCAACAAGCTCTCCGCTCTCATAATGCCACCGCTCTGATAAAGGGCTATTTCGTCTTGTCCAAATATCAATCCTATGTGAAAGATCGAGTTCATCCTCAAACTTTGGAAGCACGACGAACTTAAGATAACATATTGCATATACCGCTATATCCGTACAATAGCTGAATGCTGATGCTCTCGCCTCAAAACCGAGAAATGCCGAACCTTCTATAAAAGTCAGCGTGAAAATATTCAACGCAATATTAAATGTAGCGCCTGCTTCCATATTAACTTTTGCTTCAGGTTCCGCATCCCATGTACTTTGAATATTGCTCACACGTGCCGACGATCCGAATCCAAAACGCCCACTGTTAAAAACTATCTGTGATGATATGTCATTAGTAATGGAAAGGCTAAAACTACCGTCAACTCCAAGAGAAGCCGTCACTTCCAATGAAATACCCGGCTTTATTGGAAGCGGGAGCTTAAATAAGTCCATTGAGTTTTTAATTTGTCCGGCAGCGTCTATGGTTACTGTGTGTGATACATCAATTTGTACCATTGCTTCCATTGGAAAACCGATAAAAGATTGTATATGGCACTCATAAGAAAGACTATTAATTGTTATTGTTGCACTAACACCATCTCCGAGATACAACGTTGCAGTCATACTTGTAGATGCGAGTGGCTCTGCCTGAAAGCTTAGTGATTCTATTCTATATCCATCTTGCCCGGCTGACAGCACTTGTGTACCTAACTCAAATGATTCAACCGCAATGCTGTCATCCCATACGATACCTGATAAATCAGCATAAGATCTGACTTGAACATCTATTTCTGATACAACTTCCTCAATAGTGGGCACTTCATTGGCTATTGTATAAGTATCACCATTCTGACTGATACTAAGCACTTTGCGAGCCACTCCATCGAGAGAGCCGGTACTTGGTGGTAATATGTATACAGAGCCTATGTCAAGCCCTGCGGCGATTTCCTCAGTAACGAAAACAGTCATGGCTCTGGAATCATTAAATGTTATATCATCGGCAGCATGCTGTAAGTCTACAACGCCATCAGCGAGCGTCATAATATCAACGTGATTTGGGTCAATGGTTAAGTCTGTAAGTGCTCTTATCCTGTTTAATATTTCCTGGCATTCTTCAGGCGAAACAAAACCATCGGGATTAAAAATGCCGTTTTCAGACGATAATATCTCACTGTCCACAGCCAAGCGAATATAGTCGCTGTCTTGTTGCTCATTTATATCTGAGAAATCAGAAACAGGTTCACCGGTAAGCCCGAGAGCCTTTGCAGCCGTAGTAGCTACAAATGCACGAGTAACCTCACCAGTGGAGTTAAATGTATCTTGGTCTGTATCGATCCAGTTGTAAGCAGCGGCAATTTGAATGCTGTTATAATATAGGTCGTCGGAAGAAACATCTGTAAAAAAGACAACTGTCTCACTATCAAACTGCAGATTGTTCCCCATAACAGAAGTGAGTAAACTCACCCATTGACCGCGAGTGACTATCTGGCCTGATACTTCCTCGCCCGGTTGTGGGGCCTGCATGGGTGCATCCTCCGCTTGTCCGGGTGCATCTTCAACCGGTTGTGATGTACGACCGGGTTCATCCGGCGTTCTACTGCAAGCGACTATAGGCAAAATAACTGCAACAGACAAGATAACAGCAACAATACGTTTAGTATTAAGTAAAACACTTTTATTACATGCTGAGAATACTCGTGACTTCAGTCGTGAGAAGTTCATCAAGGTTCTATATATAGTAATCATAATACTCCTTACTGTTGATTAATATCATACTCATTCATCGCCATGATTATTCCTCTTTTTACCAATTTCTTATTATTTCAATAAGCTCATCTGGGGTGAAGCTGCCATGAGCTAAGTGAATACTCGACGGGTATACACCTAGTGATGAATTAAAGGCATTTTCTAATCTCCTTTTATACTCATCCCAAGACACATTTTCACCATCCCATATGCAGATATCCCATTCAATATCATCAACTAGCGGCTGAGAATTATCAGTTATATCTAAAGAGCCGGTATGTAATAACGCAAACACCCCGTCCTGAATTCCATATACTTTATGACCACCGCCTATAAACATACCGCGATACCACCCAAAATCCTCCGCAAAAAGTATTCGGTCACCTCGTTCTATGTATGAAAAGCTATTTGGTTTACATCCTATAGTGTCTATTCCATTTTCTGATGATGTGAAGAGAAAAGAGCCTCCTGCTTCGGAGTTAGAGCACAAAATCAATTCAGGTATATTATCATCATTAATATAGAGCAGTGTTTGCCTTGCATGACTATTAAAGAATATTGTATCGTTTCGATATTCATTAATGAGATCAATATAAAACTGCTTCCATACATCACTATCTTCCTCAACAACCGGTTCCGGAGTTTGGGTAGGTGTGGGAGATGGAGTGGCTATTGGTTGGCTTATCGCAGGTGGAGTCTCAATATCAGGCACCTCATCGTCGTTCGCCCGGAAGCTATTTGCTAAAAACACACCGCCTATTCCGCATCCGATTCCAACAACAGCTATTGCAGATATTATCGCTCCTTTTGCGCCTGCTGATAGCCCTGTTGCCGTGGTTGCCGTTGCGGCTGTAGCTGTGCCACCGGCTGCGGCTCCACTGCCTGCCGCAACGCTACTGCCGCCAAGTGTGCTACCTGCAACAATACTGCTCTCTGCTGCTACGCTTCCGCCTATTGCAGCCGCCTCTGCAACGCTTCCGCCAATCGTCGCCGCACCCTCTGCAATACCCTGAGAGATTGCCTCTGATATTGCTGCAATCGTTTTTGCAATAACGTCTGTTGTGAGCAACTGTGCTTCAAAATGCCCATTAAGCAGACTTCCAAGCGACAGCATTGGTATACCTGCAACACCGTAGAACTTCTCGCCGCTCTTGCGCTCTTCCTCTTCAACCTCAGCGCGTATAGCTTTGCGTGCTAAAAACAGTCTGGACTTCACAGTACCCACATTACATTCCATGATGTATGCGATTTCTTCAACCTTTTGCTCATTGAAGTAATGCAAAACAACGGTCTGCTTTTGCACTTCACTCAAGCTGTCGATGATTTTACCAAGCCGTGAGCGCAAATCATCCCGCTCCGCATAAACAGCAGGAAGAAATTCATCTGATTCATCCTCAGTAAAATCCTCTGTTTCGCTTTCCGCATCCATCAGAATTTTTATATTCTTTTTGCGCAGTAAACTATAGCACTGGTTGAGTGTTATTTTCTGCAGCCAAGTACTGAACGCCTCCGGACTTGTGAGGGCGTGCATATTACGCCAAGCGCTTAAAAACGCCTGTTGAAGTATATCCTCAGCATCCGCTTCATTCTTCACCGTCATACACGCAAGTGCAAAGATCTTGCCGTAATACCGATCATACAGCTCCTCAAACGCTCGCGTATCACCATTTTTCGCCGAAGTGACCAGATTTATATCATACTCATTCATAGCCATGATTGTTCCTCCATTTTTTGCTTTCTACAGCACAGGCACTGGTTTTAGAGTTTTAGCTTTATTAGTTGAAAAGATTTCATCTATATACTTACGGAATCTGTACTTGCACGGGGGGATTATTAGAACCCCTTACTGTGCTGTTCCCAAGTTGACCACTTGAATTACTACCCCATGCCCATAAACTACCATCTGTCTTTATTGCCATTGTGTAGCCAGAACCTGTCGAAACAGCAGTAACATTATCCATAATATATACAGGATCGAGTAATGATATTACGTCCGATATATTTTCACCTAAGTAATCTATACTGATATTACCCCCACTATTAGCGCCCCACCCCCACAGGCTGCCGTCTGTTTTTACTGCAATTGTTGTGTAAGTATTACCGGCGGATACTGAGGAAACATTATCCATAATGTGTACAGGGCTTCTACGATCTTCCTTCGTACCGTCGCCAAGTTGACCTCTTCCATTAGAACCCCACGCCCACAAGCTACCGTCAGTTGTAATTGCCATCGTATGAGCGCTTGCAGTTGGGTCACTAGTCGAAACAGCAACAACATTATCCATAACATGTGTAGGGTTAATACTTGGTTCAGATAGCATAAGTTTAGACCAGTTAATACCAAGCCGACCACTCCTGTTGCTGCCCCATGCCCATAAACTACCGTCTGTCTTTATCGCCATTGTATAATGACCGCCGGCGGACACTACGGAAACATTATCCATAATGTGTTTAGGAGTATTGCGATTTATTGTTGTGCCATCGCCTAGCTGACCTTCACTATTTTGACCCCATCCCCATAAGCTACCATCGGTTTTTATTGCCATTGTGTGATCAAAGCCTGTCGAAACAGCAACAACATTATCCATAATGTGTACAGGATTACTACGATGCTCTGTTGTGCCGTCACCAAGCTGACCGTCACTGTTTTGACCCCACCCCCATAAACTGCCATCAGTTTTAATGAATAAAACATGAGCATTGCTAGTGGATACGTCAGAAATATTATCCAGAATATGCAAAGGAATAGGATTACGATATTCGCTTTGCTCTATGTCAAACTTTGTCACATTATTACTACCCCACCACCATAGGCTTCCATCAGTTTTAATTGCCATAGAAAACCCAGCACCGGTGTAAAATTTTGCTACACCTGATAGTGGCATAGACGTTCCTTCTTCGGGCGTTTCTTCCGCTCCAGAAGCTGATGACGGCGATGGTTTAGCTGATGCTTCTGCTGCTGCGCTATCGTTTTCTGTAGATCCCGATGTCTTATCTGTTGTTTTACCTAGTGTTTCGTCCTCACCACCGCAGGCTGTGAGTGTCATTGCAAGTAATATTACTGTAAGTGCGATTGAAGCAAGCTTTTTCATTTTTCTATTCTCCTTTTTCTGCATTATTTGTAAATGTTTTTTACGCTTCTATAACACAGACGCAGGTTTATGAGTTTTGGTTTAATATTATCAAAAAAAGTTTCACAAATTACTAATCACGCTTTGACAAATCAAAACGTGTTTTTCCAATTACTCAAGTTTTGCCCCGACAAAGTCGAGCAATCATATCAGCATTGCCATGTAAATTGGCAAATGGATCACTCCATCTTTTATCATTATATCCTTTGTATATAAAATATATGACTCCCCAAGTTTTGATGAAAATTTCTTTCTGAACTTATCCAGTGATGAGTGTGCTCTATACTCAGATGATTTTACCTCGACAGGGCATACCTTGCCGTTGCGTATCAGTAAAAAGTCGATTTCAATCATATTCTCACGATTTATTTTGTCATATCTGGAGTAGAAGAACAAGCCATTTGCTTTTGTGCGAAACGACTGCGCAACAATATTCTCCATAAGAATGCCTTCGTTAACATTTAGCTTATCAAAAAGTATTGCACGGTATAAGTCATTATCCAAATATTCATTATTGCGAAATGTATGTGTCACAAGCAAACCGGTGTCTGCCATATATAATTTATGCGTACTATGATCCATGCTCATTGCAAGACCAAAACCCGGATCTGTTGCATTAAAGCACGGGTTTACGATCATACCGTCGCTGAGCCACAAGAAAGAATCATCATAATCACGAAGTCTGGCGTTTTTATTAATAGATGCTAAATTATACTTCTTTTCCTTTTTTGATAGCTGCGAAGGAATCGAATCATATATTGCGAGCACTTTACTCGCATAACTACCTGCGAATCGTCCTATATCGTTTCTGTATAAGTCAAGAATACTTCTCTTTACAATATCCGTAGTTGCAAAATCCTTTTTCTCAATGTACTCCAAAACAGCCTGAGGTAAACCTCCGACAAGCATATACTGTCTGAAGTCATTCATTACCTTACGATGTAAAGCTTGCCCAAGTGGCTTCATCTGCTCATAACAAAGACACAAAGCAGGAATTGTCGATCTGTCATTTTGAGCCCAAAGAAATTCTTCGAAGTCCAGCGGATGCATTTCGATTTTTTCTTCTTCAGACGGGATAATGATGTCTTGCACGTTTTGCTTTATTGACAATAATGATCCGGTTTCTATGTAGTCATATCGACCATCTGCAACAAGATATTTTATTAATTGCCTTGCCTTTGGAAAGCGCTGAATTTCATCAAAGATGATGATGCTCTCCCTTTTATATAAAGTGGTATGGTAGAACGATGCCAGTTTTGAAAAGAACAGTTCAAGGTCATAGCTCTCGTTTTCGATCAGGTCTGTGATTTCATTTGATGGATTCCCAAAATCGATAATGATAGAACTCTTATACTCGTTTTTGGCGAACTGTTGACAAATATAACTCTTGCCGACTCTTCGCGCTCCCGTGATCAATAAAGCGCTTGCGCCTTTTCTTTCCTTTTTCCATTCTATCAGCTTATTATATACTTTTCTTTCAAGCTCCATTTTCGCACCCCATATACTTTTTATATCATCACAATAACACAGTTTTCACGAAAGCACAAGTTCTAAACAGCTCTTTTTTCACGAAAGCACAAGTTCTATGCTGCACTTTTTTCACGAAAGCACGAGTTGTCAGTTATACATACAATGCAAAAACACGCCTTGAAAATGTCAGTTTGACAAATCAAAACGTGTGCTTTACTTACTTAGAGACTCTACTTTTCACATCTATGTGTCATTTTGTGCGAACTCGGCAATATTTTGGTGTCATTTTGTGCGACCCCACCTACCTATCAATAACAATAGTGCACTCTGTCGCCAGTGCTGCGACCGCTCCTAATGCTGCGAAAACCGGTGCCAGGACTATGCCTACTACGCCCACGGTCACAGGAAAGCTGAGGATTTCGTTACCGTCTTTGCCTCTGATAGAAATATGCTTGGCATTGCCTTGCCTGATGATCTCCTTGATTTTTTCAACCACTTCCTCACCCTTGATCGTGTATTCCTCTTTATTGTTGTTTTCGTAATTATTGTTTTCGTACATCTTTGTTTCCTCCATTGATTTGATTTGACCCTAGTATAAAGTATGTAACTGAAACTGCAATTATACAAAGATGAAAAACACATTAAAACTATCTGATAATGTCATTCAAACTGATCACTTTACTTTCACGCTCTAGTAGTAGCCGAAGCGAGCGTGAATGTAAACTAAAAAACAAATACACCAAAATGCTCAAGCAATATCCTAACCCCTATCAAGACTAGAACAATACCACCAACCAGTTCTGCTTTTGATTTGTACTTTGCGCCGAACAGATTCCCGATTTTTACACCGATAATCGAAAGAATCAGAGTTGTTACGCCGATAAAAAGCACAGCAGGCACTATACTTACGCTGAGGAAAGCAAACGACACGCCTACCGCCAGAGCATCAATACTTGTAGCGATCGCAAGAGGAAGCATGACAGACGGTTTTATTGATGGTTCACCACACGGATCATCACTATTTTTGAAACTCCCATAAATCATTTTGCCACCAAGGAAGCAAAGCAACACAAACGCGATCCAATGACCAAACTCAATAAACCTGGCCGCAAATGTCGTAGCTGCAAAATATCCGATAAGTGGCATCACAGCCTGAAAAACACCAAAGTAAAGACCAATCACAAGCGCCTTCTTTACAGAGACCTTTGGCATAGCCAACCCTGCGCAGACTGCAACTGCAAAAGCATCCATGGATAAAGCGACGGCGATTATAAACAGTTCAATAAAAGTCATATATTCCTCTATACTCGATTAATAAAAAATACTGCTCACAAAACAGCAAAATATCGTGCCCATTATATCAGATTGATATTTTTGCTGTAAAGGGCTATAATGTAACCCAAGATGAACAGAACAATCACTATCCTCGGCTCTACAGGCTCAATAGGTCGGCAGACACTTGAAGTCGCAGAGCACCTCAATATTAAAGTCCGTGCATTAACTGCAAACAAAAGCGTAGACCTGCTCGAAGAGCAGATACGTTTGTTTAAACCTGAGCTTGTTGCCGTTTATGACGAAAAAGCTGCCGGGAAGCTAAACGAACGCCTAAGAAACACAAACGTCCGCATAGTATCCGGCATGGAAGGGCAGATCGAAGCCGCAAGCAGCAGCGGAGCAGATATAATAGTCACTGCGATAGCGGGACAAGCCGGGCTTGAACCGACACTTGCTGCGGTAAAAACAGGCAAGCGAATAGCACTGGCAAACAAAGAACCGCTCGTCTGCGCAGGAAAAGAAGTAATGCAGACGGCACTAAAATGCAGAGCCGAAATCATCCCCGTAGACTCAGAGCACTCAGCCATCTTCCAATGCCTTGCAAACGAAAATATGTCCCTTAAGGACAACAAAAACGTGCGAAAAATAATCCTCACAGCCTCCGGAGGACCCTTCCGCGGCATGACAAAAAAGGAGCTCGAGAAAATCACCCCCAAGCAAGCCCTGAAGCACCCAAACTGGAACATGGGCAAAAAGATAACAATAGACTCAGCAACCCTTATGAACAAAGGACTCGAGCTGATCGAAGCAATGCATCTGTTCAGCATCAGCCCGGATCAAATAGAAGTCCTCATCCACCCCGAAAGTATAATCCACTCAATGGTCGAATTCGCAGACGGCAGTACGATCGCCCAACTCTCAAACCCGGACATGCGCCAACCGATCCAATACGCCCTCACATACCCCGACCGCCAGCCATCGCTGACAAAACCGCTCGACCTGACCGAACTAAAAGCACTCACCTACGAAAAACCTGACATGGAAGCATTCCCCTGCCTCCGCCTCGCATACGAAGCAGCAAAAAAAGGCACAAAAACCTGCGCCACCCTCAACCAAGCAAACGAAGAAGCCGTCGAACTCTTCTTAAAAAACGAAATCGGCTTTAACGATATACCAACGTTTATAGAGAAAGCTCTTAAAGCAGACTAAAATTCAAGTGCAAGAACTTACTACCATTGAAAGGAACCCCATGTATATAGTATTAGCAATTTTAGCCTTCGGCGTAATCATAGCCATCCACGAACTCGGACATTACCTATCAGCGAAAGCACTCAACGTAAAAGTCAATGAGTTCGCCATCGGAATGGGTCCGAAACTCCTGTACGTACAGGGTAAAGAGACCCTGTACTCCCTGCGAGCCCTCCCCTTCGGCGGATTCTGCTCTATGGAAGGAGAACACGAAGAAGGCGAAGTACCCGACCCTCGTGCATTTATCAGTCAAAAACGCTGGCGTCGCATAGTCATCCTCGCAGCAGGCAGTGTAGCAAACTTCATTGCAGCATTTATCATCGTCCTCATCTTAACACTTGGAGCAGACGGCTTTGTTGGCACAACGATCTCAGAAGTAACAGACAGCCTCCCAAGCGAAGGCCCGAGCGAACTTATGGCGGGAGACAGGATCGTAGCGCTAAACGGTGAAAGACTATTCTATTACGACGACTTTATACTCTTGATGCGCGTAAAT
>Ga0123355_10017771_pt1 | contig 11248 bp, 1 predicted proteins | sample TergutEmb28metaG_3_FD_89872 | JGI IMG/M metagenome (GOLD analysis project Ga0123355, IMG submission 89872) | Embiratermes neotenicus P1 segment gut microbial communities from Petit-Saut dam, French Guiana - Emb289 P1 | ecosystem: Host-associated > Arthropoda: Insects > Digestive system > Gut ...
AGGATGGATTTATTTTATGTACACAGGGTAATTTCTGGGTTATACTTGGGTCGTAGAAAACCAAAGGAGATTAACATGAAACTTGGAGTGGTTGGCTTGCCAAATGTGGGCAAGAGTACATTATTTAATGCCTTGACAAAGGCTGGGGCACAGAGTGCGAATTATCCATTTTGTACAATAGAGCCGAATGTTGGGATTGTTACTGTGCCGGATGCACGGGTTAATTTTTTATCTGAACATTACAAGACAAAGAGCACCGTTTACGCGACAATAGAATTCGTGGATATTGCGGGACTTGTAAAAGGTGCAAGTTCGGGTGAGGGTCTGGGAAACAAGTTTTTGTCGCATATTCGTGAAGTGGATGCCATTGTTCATGTGGTGCGGACTTTTTCAAATCCAGACATTATCCATGTCGAGGGTGATGTGAATCCAATCAGGGATATAAACACAATAAGTCTTGAATTGATTTTGGCGGATTTGCAATCGATTGAAAAACGATTAGAAAAGAACAGAGACAAGGAAGAAGTGTCTTTTTTGAATAAAATCAAGGAAGCTTTAGAACAGGGAAAGCCTGCGAGTATTGTTACCTCTGATAAATCTTTGGGGCTCTTAACAACAAAACCGGTTATATATGTTGCAAATGTCGACGAGTCAGGTGATACAAAATACGTGGACGATGTACGGAAATTCGGAAGCACAATCACTGTTTGTGCAAAAATAGAAGAAGAATTGTCACAAATTGATGACGAGACCGAGCAACGAGAACTTATGTCCGTGTACGGCATGGAAAAGTCAGGACTGGATAAACTTATCGAAGAAAGCTATAAATTGCTTGGATTGATTTCCTTTATAACAGCAGGTGAGCAAGAAACACGTGCATGGACAATCACAAAGGGAACACGTGCCCCAGGGGCGGCGGGGCGAATACATACCGACTTTGAGCGTGGTTTTATTCGGGCAGAGGTCGTGTCATATGATGATTTCGTTGCATGTGGTAATATTTTAAAGGCCCGCGAAAGCGGTAAGGTACGTAGTGAAGGAAAGGAATATATCGTAAAAGACGGCGATATCATACATTTTCGATTTAATGTATAAACATAGATATGCGATTCATTTTTGCCGGTCTTTTTGCCGTTGCAGTTGTTTGGGCATTTGTATACAATGCAAATTTTGATAAATACGGTCAAATTGGAGAAAGCTCCGAGCTGATTTTTATCACTGTTATTGTTGTCGACACCCCCCACAATAAATTCAGAATTCGTGCAACGGAATATTCGATGGATAACGCAAACGTCACGGTTTTTGTAATGCAGATTTTTGATATAAACATGATAGACAATTTCGACATAAAAATTGTACGTGATGGCGACGAATTGCATGCTTTTGTTAACCCTGATCAATCAGAAGAGACCCTGACACATTGTCAGAACCTCCTTGCTCTTTTTGAAATAGTCAATATTCACTAAATACTGTGTCGTTCGGATTTCACGTTTGTTATCGCCAGATTACCTGCTGGTTTACCTTTGCGACGTTTTATTATAATAAACAATATTAATCCCAACAGAATACAGAACAACAACAATATTATTGGTAACAAAGGAATTCCATCACCGCCCCATGAACCTTCCACTCGAATAAATTGTGCAGTAAGCGTCCATGTGGTTGCCGGCGTAGGTGACACAACTGTTTGCATTGTATCCCAACCTGTGAAAATGTGCCCTGACCTTACCGGTGTGGCTGGTGCAATTGTCCAAAGTTGTGCCCCCACGAATGCGGTTACTGTAAGTATTTCACTGTGATTATAGTTTAGGAATATGACCTGACGTGTGGCATCACCATCATTTGCGTATATAGCCGTGAATATCGTACCTTGCGTTATCATGTTGCTGTGTATACTAGGTATAAATTCCACTGTTGTGCCTTGACCGCCAAGTTGCATCGTCCATCCAATGTGGGTAACGCCAGCAGGAGTGGTAATACGTGGTAAAAACATCATAATGTCCGTTCCTGGGATAAATGGTCTGTGATTCCCACTTGTTTGCACTGTTGGAAATGGAAATCCGTATACATTGTTTAATATAATGGTGTTACTGTTTAAAACATTTAAATCGCCAAACACAGGTACAAAAGTCTGGTTTCTTGTTGCAACTGAATGGCTATGCAATGTTTGTCCGGTTTCCTGACACCTCCAACCCACGTGTTCCCCGGCACCACTTGGTGATGTCGTTGGAGCTGTGATAAGGTTCCCGTGATTTATTGTCGCAGGAGCCACAAAGTCGTTACCGTTTGCAACAAATCGGATTGTGTGTGTGACGGGGATTCGTTCCCATGTTCCTTCGATTATGACAGTGCCCGTCATTGCAAAGTCCGGAACGTGTGTTGGCATTGTCCATGCGAAACCATGCAGCGTCCATCCAAGGAATTTGTATCCCAACGCTGTCCTATCGTGCAGGTTTAAAATGTTGCTCGGGAATGCTGCCCCTAGTGCAAGGGTTATTGTCCTGAACTCAACGCCGTTTTCGTGGAATTCGATTGTAAAGCGTCGCTCAAATACCGGATAGAGTCTCAATACATCTCCATCAGCAATAGACGGATTAACCAAAAAATTATGAACACCATTTGCAAAGCTTATTATTCTTGCCCCTGATTCGTTCCTCCATCCGATGAATACATAACCAGCGTCTGGAGTTGGAATTCTTGCCTCTAAAATTGCTTCCGTCAAAATTTGTGAAAGCAGGTTTTGTCCGGATTCACCTGTTATACGATAATATCCTCCCCCTGAATACAGGTCAACATTTGGAACTGATCGTATCCATCTTGCGTACAATGTCAATCCGTTGTCATCACGGAATGTAGTCGGTGTAAATGCGGTTACCGTTTGTAATCGTTCTCCGGTTGGTGTCAATGACCACCCATCAAAATCATACAAACCATTTTGCATTTCTGGGTCTGCACCTAATTTGTCCCCTAATCGACCTGTCCATGGTCCCGTTCCCGTCATTCCATATACAAATGTTATAGAGTTTATCGTTGGCATACCGGTAATAGCGTGCGGTGAGTTTCGATTAAAGGTAACATCAACCTCCCAAATCGGGACCAATGTTACGTTTCTGTCTGGCATACGTGTTAATTCAAACTGAAGCCCGGTGCCCACGTCCATGAATCCCATGAACCTATGTCCGCGAGACGACGGTGCCCCACTTCCACCAGCAAGTTGTGTTGGGGCAACAAGGTTCATCAAATGATTGTATTCAATACCTCTTTCTGTATAAGGGATTCCTTCACCCATTCCATGCATAATTGTAAGGGTAGGTATCCGGACCTGCCATAGTGCGTAAAATGTTATCGAATCCACCATTGGATCCCAATTACTTGGAAAACCGGGGAAACCGTCAATATGCCCAACTCTATCTGCGTCTGCTTGCGAGTTTCTTTCCGTTGTCCATCCAACCAGGTTATGCCCACCTTTTGTAAGCGAATTGCCCACCACAGTAAGGTGTGCCATCAATCCAAGGTTTGTTGCCTCTGTCTCCATGTATCCGTATCCAGGACGCATTGTTGATGTTCCACCATTGAAATCTACCGTGAACTCAAACGACATCGGCACGATTGCAACGTTAAATATTATGTCATTAGAGGGCATTGAGTATCCGGTTGTACTATAAAGTCCGGAAAACGGTGAATCATATGGCAACCGTGGTGCACTGGAATTCGGTATATCTACACCATTCTCTTGAAAAACACGATTCCAAACCATTTCGTGATGTACGTTAAGTCCCAGTGGATCGTCTATGCTGCCTGTTCTTAATGAAACATTAAAGAAGTCCTCAAATGCTGCATTCACAACACCTGCGGCATCTGTTAAGTTTACACCATATTGAACTTGTTCTGACACTTCGCGAACCACACCTGTTGCATTGCCAAATCTTGGGTCTGCTATGTTCAATCGTCCAATATCCGCTTGGTTTATTCTTATCACTATACGGAAAGGATTGTTCAACCAGATTGCACGCAAAGTCAATACATCACTTGGGTTGGTCATTGCCGGAACTCGGTTTATTATATCGTCAACCTCTACATCTAGACCATTCCATCGCCCGACTATGTCCCCTGCTGTGCCGTAAACTTCCCATCCACCAAAACGAAGACCAGGTGTCAGGCTTTCTGCGTCTTGCACCAATGCCCCGTATGATTTCGTTGTTGGTGCTTGAATTCCTCTATTGTCATTGAAGTTCAACACAACGCTATATTGGCGAATGTCCCACATTGCACGGATTTCCATACCTGCGTGAATTTCGTCACCTGATGTTGCACTGAATTCAAAAGACCTCCAAGCATCCGTTGGATTGTTTCTTGCCTGCCATCCGGTGTGTATATGTCCTTCTTTTGAAACCGTTGGGATGATTCTTGCGAATACTGTATTTTGTTCGGTTACTGCTGTTATGAACGTTGCCCTGCCTGCTTCGCCATCTGTATGTGTACGTGTTACCGCAACACCACCACTGTCAACACCGAATGTAATGCTCCATGGTGTACTTGGGGTCGATGCAGCACTGTTGTTCATGACAAAAGTAATGTTTCCTGTATCGGGCTCTCCCCAAATCGGATGGAGCACTACCGTTCCGGATACAAGCATCCAGCTACTCAACACGAACACGCCATCGTCACCCGCACTTGTAACCATACCAACCACACTTTCGCCAGCATGATTTATAACCATGGCTGCCCATCCAACATGACTATACCAATTTCCGGAAGCGGTAAAATTTTCGAACTTTGGTAAAATTACGCCACCTTGCCCTTCTTCACCGAATATAACAACAACTGAACCTATACCGGTATTCAACATATTAAATCCGGCAGCAGAACTTTCGGTGGTTAATTCCAAGTTTTGCCCACTTAATGTGCCACCCACTGTTATGTCACCATTTCTGTTCACCGCCACCCTGCTTGCTGCGTCACCGATATACCTGGTCAATGAAAGAGTATCTCCATCGCCTTGGAATATAAGATTCGTCGATGTGTCAGTCGGTCTGAATCCGCTGAATTCAAAGGTGAACTCTCCGGGTTCAAAGTGTGCATATAATCGTAGTGCACCGGTGTGGTCCTTGAGCCATAAATTGCTTTGTGTGGTTTCTGTTATATGAAAAGATAAATCAGGGTTTAGTATTTTGTCTCCTGTTGCCGTGAAAAACCCTAGGAACTTCTGACCCACTGCAATTGGAATATCGTTGTTTCCAAACCCTAGTGGCAGATTGAATGTCAGGTTCCTGCTTTGCACCCCTGGACGTATTATAGTAAGGTCATCATCAGACGCCAGTCCATGAAATGTGACATTGGTTACATTTGGTGCGAATGCGATAAAGAACGGGTCCTCAAATACACTATGCCAAAACAATGCATGATCGTAGTCATAAAATGTTATCTGTCCATGTCCCTGTGCATTCCAAATCAAGGTGTTATCGCCGTATGCATTTCCATAAAAGGTTGTCCAAATTCCTGTCAAATGATGCCCAGTCGGTACCAACGCCCTTACCTCATTCAATTCCTCCTCATTAAGATTGCCAACTAGTTGATCAATAGTTTCAAATCCTCTTGGTGGCCATGTCCATAAAGGGGCATCTGTTGGAAAGTTTGGTGGTCGCACAATTGTGCCACTTGTAGGTGTTACTCCCGAAAAACTTGCTGTTGCCATCAATGGTGCTGACAAACGATTTGTAGGTGGGGCTTTTACAGCTCCATCTGTTGGTGGAACAATTGGCTCCCATTGTGCACGAAGTCTTAACTCTCTTGAACCCCCTGAAATAAGGTACCCATCACTTATCATAAGGTTTCTTGCACTTGTTAATACCAGTGGGACAGCAGGGCTTACCGTCGTGTTCATTACATAACCCTCTCCACGCACTATTTGCCAACCTGCAAACCTTAATCGCTCTCTATAATCGCCTTGATCTGCACCTCTTGGTATTTCTACCCCATTAAATAGATGTTCAAAAGTTGTCCAGTTTGAAGTGTTCAATGCAGCTGCATACGGAACCGCACCAAGTGACAAAGTATCTATTGTATTGTTTACCGGTGTGCCGTGCTCTATCGGCAATACCCAGTCACCATTTTCCCAAATTCTTGACAATAAGAGATCTGTATCAGGGTCATATGTAAAGTATGAGGTTGGCTCTGTTGTTCTCCAAGTCATATTGAAATCCAACACTATGTTGATTTGGTGTGCACGCCATCTGACACGGAATTGTATAGTCGTTCCTTCGTTTAATGGTAAAATCCAGTTTCCAGATGCGTCAACAATAAAGCCTATTGCGTCACTGGTAAAGCTTCCATTCGCATTTGCAACATGAACATAATCATTCACAGTTCCAGGCCTTAAGAAATCCCAACCGTCAAAGTAGAATCCGGTTCCCGCGTGTATTATAAATGTAGCAGGTGCACCACTTCCATCAACTGTTGCATTTTCAAAGCTGAATTGTTCACCGTATGTTGCACTGAACGTTCTTGTACCGAAGAAACTAGTCCATGGATCTAGTTGTGCTATTCTTCCACATGAACTTGTTCGAAGATACTCCACACGATATGGTTCAACGTCAGCAAACAGGTTAACAGTTCTGTTGACCGAAGAAAGTGCAGGGAATCCTGTAACACGAACAGGGAATGTTTGTTGCAATATGTTTTGTGGCAACAGATTCCCAGCCATTGAGCCAATTCTCCAACCTGTAAAGGCATGTCCACGGACATCTGTCATGGCACCCGCAATTGCCGCTTGTTGAATGTTTGTCATTAAATGGTCATTTCCACTTCCGGCATTTTCAAGGTCAAATATTTGTCCGTATCTAACTGGTACAGTTGTTATTTGTTGTCCATTAACGTCATGGAAAACAAAGTTTATATGTACACCTCTCCAATCGTCGCGCAATGTTATGTTGTGGTCGACTCCACCTTCTGCCCAATCCCATCTGTTACCTTCATCAACTGCGTTGATTGGATTACCGGACGCGTTTGTTCTTAACGCAGTTGTACCGGCGACTCTCCATCCCGCGAATTCCATGAAGCTCGTCATTTCAGATGCATTGAATTGTCTACCTTGAAAGTCTACCCATCCATTTCCAGTTGCCCTGCGGTGATCTTCAATCCATTGTGTATTTACTGTACCACCACTTGCCTGTCCGGAATTATGACGAACATATTCTGTAACATTTGTGAAATCTTGTAGGTCGAAATTTTGTCCGTCGTAATCTTGATAAGTTAAACTGATCTGCCTTCCTGTCCAACGGGCATAAACCGATAATGGGTTTGGTTCGTCTGCAAATGTGTTCCATATTCCACCGGTTATCCATCCAGTGAAATTATTGACAGGTGTTCCATTCGCGTTTGTGATACGTCCGGTATCCCCAAATCCATTTGCATTAACATCGCTGTCAAACCAACCACCAAACTCCCATCCATCGGCAAACACGTCCGGTGTTATCGCGGGGCCGACTATTGGATTCTGTGATGACTCCCGTACAAAAGCATTAACTTGTGTCGTCGTTAATGTTTCTGGATGTATTATGTTTTTTTCAATAATAATGCGGCTCTTATCAAACAATTCGTTAAAACGTTCCCAATGAATATCTGTGAAGACGTCACCCTGAACGAACACCATACGCAGTTGGAACAATACTCTATCGCCCACTGGAACGGCACCAATTCGGGTTATTGTAACCTCTTCCGCTGCCCCATAGAATATACAATCAATAGAATTTCTGAATTGCACACCTAATGAAAGGCAGTCACATCCGGGAGGACATGATTGTGGCGGGGCACCCCTTACTGCGGTTTCATGAACCCACGCGTCCCATCTTAACTCTTGTCCTGACATTGCCAACATGTTTGTCGACCCACCTGGCCACCCTTCAATATCACGGTTTTCGTACTGCACGAATCGATCTGTAATTGTTGGACCCCATTTATCCTCTGGTCCTTCGACAAGACTAATACGTATAGCCCAAACGGCATATAATGTTATGTTTTCCGGGAATGTCCATGCTGTAAAGGTAACACTTGTTGGTGTACCTCCTACCAGTACCGTACTTGTATAGGTTCTGAATAAGTTGTTACTTATACCCACATACATTGACCCGTCGGCATTTGTGACACGACCAGGAAGGGTTCTGGCGTCGTTTGTATTTCTCAATACACCGGCTGCTTCATGATCGGTAACGATAAGTAAAGATCGCCCCCGGTCAAACCAGTTTCTGTCCATATTTACCGACCTGTTTCCCCTTACAAATCCGTAATCGGCTGCATTTCCGTGTGTACCTGTCTCTAATATATCGCTGGTGAACCATCCCTCGAATTGATAGTTACCAACCTCACCATCTCCAACAAAGTTTGGTGTTGGTAATCTTGGTAAATCAACTGTTGCTGCCCCTGCCGGTGAAACCCTTGCAATTGCCCCAACAGGAACCTGCATAGATGGTAAATTTGTAACTTGACTCGTGGTCAATCCCGTCATTGCCGGATTGGTGTCACTTACACGAATTTGTTCATGTCCGTGATTCGGTGGTCGTACTATGCTTGTGTTACGTTCATCATAATTTATATCAAATGAAACGGTAGAGGTTACCAATTCCCACACTGCATAAAGTGTAACATTGGTGCCAGTCCACTGATGATTTACCGCAGCATTACCATGAGATCCTGCCCTCAACCATCCGTCACTGTTAACAATGACTTCACTTGGTATTGCACGGTCGTTCAGTGCCCATCCCACGAAAACATATACTCCACCGTCAAGTCTGCTTATACGCTCGTTCATGTTCCATCCCGTATTTGTGCCGGGTCCGAAGCTTCTTGCCCCCCATCTGAATTGTTGTTGCACCGGTGTAGCTGGTGCGTTTTGCATAACATTAGGGAACGGATCACGTGTAACCGGGTCAATAATTCTCCAGTTTACGTTAAAGGTGATTGTAACAGTATTATCAACCGGCACCCATCTTGGGTAAATTGATACAGGTGTTGTCCCTGTGTGCGACCAGAATGTTACATTGTTTTCCCGTGTTAAAAAGTTACCTACGCTCACATTCGGGTCGGTTGGATTAGTTACAAAGTTTCCATTCGCATCCGTGATACGCCCATAATTTGGGAAAGAATGTGGACCGAATTGATGGTTTGGACCCTGCCTGTCTATGAACCATCCATCAAATCTGTATCCAAACGGCGCAAGTGGCACCCATTGATTGTTAACAATATCCATTCCTATGCTTGGTGTTGGTAATGGGGTCCCAGGGAATGATGTGGTCTGTCCCCAAATTAACGTTAGCTGGTCATTTGCCAGTCTGTTTGGCAATTGCTGTATCGGATTTGGGTTTTGTGGTGTCACAACCGCTATTGGCACACCTGCCCCACTCCAAATACCTAAATCGCTTGGACCCCAATGGTTTCCACCACGTGCGGCAAGCAATCTGGCATTGGTAATTTGACCATTGCTGTCGTGCCAAACATTGGAACCGAAATCCCATGTTTCCCATGTATTCGTCAATTGTAAATTTACCGTTGTGTCTAATATTCGCCAGCTGGCAACAAGTGGGTTGGTGACTTGCTCTGAAATCGTCCATCGCTGATCCGGTTGGTTTATTGTTACCCTTCCAACTGCGGCGGCAATTGGGTCACCACTCGCGTTTGAGACCAAAATACCGTTATTCAACCATCCAAGGAATTCCAATCCCGGGATTGGTTGCATTGCTGACGCCCCTGGTAATCTGTTGGTAATGCTGACATTTGACCCAAATGGTGGTGCATGCTGTATGGTGTTGTTAACAAAGCTGGTACCCCCAAAACCATCCGGTGTAGTAGTTGCATCCATTATGAATATGGTGTTTGCGGCCCTTTGTGCTTCCCATCGTGCGGTAATTGTATGATCACCTGTTTCATGCCATTGTCCAACGTTGTTTAATAAATTACTGACTGTTCCCCCTGTTGTGTTGTTTCTGACAGGGAAATTTCCATTTGCATAGGTAACACGATGTCCACTTGCATCGAACCATCCCGTGAAAGTATACCCGGGCCTGTCCCCAAGCACCTCTGTGTGCAGGGCATTTATCTGATTTTGTAATGCATTTTGACCTCTTCGAAGTGTTCTTGGATTTGGTGCAGGAACAGTAGGTGCCGCAAATTCCGGCATATTGATATTTGTTCCCCAACCAGTGTTAAAAGTCACCGATGCGGTATTCAAATGTGTTTCGTCAATTATTCTTGCAAAAACACGTAATGTACCGTTGAAAACCCATTGCTCCCAATTACCGGTTCCAGCTTGTCCGGTAGTTGCCAGCCAACAGCCTGTTGCCGGACCACAAGGCAGCCAAACATTGCCGCCCCCACCATTTACCGGAAAATCAATTATACTACCATCACCGGGGTCGAGGTCTATTGGCCTGTCAATAATATGACCTCCGCCGCCAGGGTCTCCCCATCCACAAAGTCCCGAACAGAATCCGGGATTACCTTGAGTGGCAGGATTTACAACCCTTCTGCCATTTAATATTGGTTGATTCGCCGAACCATTTACCGTACCGGTTAGATTCACCCCTGCTGTTCCGGCACCCGCCCTTCTGAAAGGCGTAAACAATGCCCCACTTGCGTATGTAATTCGTCCAGTGTCTCCTGTACCATCTGCGTTGGCTGCGGTATTAAACCATCCATCAAATCGCATGTCCGGATTGTCATCGGTAATGACAGCATGACCGGCCGTCGTTGTACCGTCGAAAAGATTCATTCTGGCTGCATTTGGTGCCACATTGCTGTTTCTGAAATTAGTTTCAGGGGTACCGTGACCAAAAGTGGTTGTACCGCCACCACGATGAAAGTTATTGCTATTAAAATTTAGGTTCAGTGCATTTGTACCGTGAAAAAACTCCACCCCTGATGCATGTCTTTGATAACGCCCAATCCTTATCGCACCACCAGCTGAGTGCGTGCCTCCGGCTGCCCTTTCTGGTCTTCCTGGTGGTGTACCTGTTGTGGTATTTTGGGCATTGATTATCGAACCACCCACGTTCATTTCTGAATCTGTTATGTTTCGCATGTTGGTAAGGTTTGTCCTTATTACATTAGAACCTGCACCACCTCCACCACCACCATTGGAACCATGAAACCATTGATCTCGTCCGCCACCGCCGCCACCACCACGATACAATCCGCCGCCACCGCCGCCACCATCACCACCACCACCACCACCACCACCACCACCACCACCACCTCG
>Ga0123355_10017772_pt1 | contig 11248 bp, 10 predicted proteins | sample TergutEmb28metaG_3_FD_89872 | JGI IMG/M metagenome (GOLD analysis project Ga0123355, IMG submission 89872) | Embiratermes neotenicus P1 segment gut microbial communities from Petit-Saut dam, French Guiana - Emb289 P1 | ecosystem: Host-associated > Arthropoda: Insects > Digestive system > Gut ...
GCACAACATTTGCTAACGCTACTAATGTTAATGCGTTTGCTATGGCAGATTTAGCAAATCAAGACTTCTCAGAATTACCGTTTACTATGTGGGATACTAGCGGTGGAATGCCGACACTTCGTCAACTTCCATTACCTGCTGCAGCATAATAATTACAACCAGATCTTAAAATAACCATAAAATTAAGATTAAACATAAAAAAAACAACTCAGCAGAGAAATCTGTTGGGTTGTTTTTATTATTATAAAATATTGAGTTTGTAATTTAGTAGTTTTTAAGTATGTAGTAGAAATAGGATAAGTAATGCAAGTATAATGATTATTATAATAGTAAACTTAATTTTCTTATTTCAGTTACTTCATTTTTGTTTTATAAACTCAGACTCGACAAATGACTAAAATAAACCCACATTTTTTTTATTACTTTTTACCTTTTACTTATTTGCTGCATACAATGGCAGTATGGCGCAATCAAACTATAATCGAGCGGCCGCTGTGGAGTATGCAAAACAATATGCTTATACAAAGAATCCTAAGTACTTTGATTTTTCTTTGCTTGGTGGGAACTGCACTAATTTTGTTAGTCAATGTTTAGTAGCGGGCGAAGCAAAAATGAACTATTCGTATCCTTTGGGGTGGTACTATAAGAATTTGCAAAATCGTTCTCCGTCGTTTACGGGAGTTGAATATCTGTATAATTTTTTAGTACGGAAAAATAATTCTGTAGGACCAAGAGCAATAGAGACAACGGTAGAAAAGTTAGAGGTTGGAGATATAATTCAGTTATCATTTGACGGGATTGGTTTTTCGCATAGTTTACTTGTAACGGAATTAAATTTCGATAATCCATACGACCCGTTTGTTACAACCAACACATACGATGTTTACAATAAACCCCTATCGTGGTACAGCTTTGCTAAGGCAAGATTTTTACATATTGTATCACATGATATGTAGGAAAATCGTTATTAAGTATAAAAAAATATAGGACTGTAGGAGCATTGTGAATGCTTGTACTATATAGAAAAAAGATACCTTTTTTTGTAAAGGTTTAGGCGATTATTGATTGCCCCTATAATTAAAAATTGTATCTTAATACTTTTAAGGATATCCTTTTTAAGGAGTTTATCATGCAACATCCACATCATTCATTACACCATAATCATCATCGTCCACCGTCTCATCGTCCGAGATGCGAATACAGATTTGAAATGCATGGCGATTGCCATTCTCCTCATCCAAGATGCAGGTGGGATTTTAGAATATCCGGCGGAAACCATCCGCATCCTCCACATCCTCCAAAGCCGCGTCCTCCGTGCAGAGGATTTATAATAGACCATAATAGATGGTGGTGGTAACTTTAAGAAATTACAAATGATACAATAAAAAATATTGGATTATTTATTTTTGTAGTAGAATAAATTAGGCATATGATTTATAATTTGATTAGAATTATAGTTTTTGATAATTTGTAGGCTATAAAATTCTTGCATTCCTTGTTATCATATGCTATACTAAAGCGTATACTCTCGTATACAAAGGACTAATTTTTTATGAGCAACACTTTAGGTACTGTTTCTATGGGTATTCGCGCTCCGATTATCCAACAAGGCGACGATGTTGTGAGCATTGTAGTAGACAGTGTTTTGACAGCTGCAAAAGAAAATAATTTTATCCTACAAGATAAAGACATAGTATGTTTAACCGAATCTGTTTTAGCGCGCGCTCAAGGTAATTATGCTACGTTAGAGCAAATCGCTGCTGATGTTAGGGCAAAATTTGATAATAACGAAACTGTGGGACTGGTTTTTCCGATTTTATCTCGTAATAGATTTTCGCTTATTCTAAAAGGTATAGCAATGGGAGTTAAAAAATTAGTAGTACAATTAAGTTATCCCGGTGACGAGGTTGGCAATAGACTGATTGATATAGAGCAATTAGACGATTTAGGTATAAATCCTGCAATTAGCCATTTTACAAGTACAGAATTTAACAAGCTTTTTCCGAATGCTAAGCATTTTTTTACAGGTATAGATTATATAGATTATTATAAAAATTTAGGCGGTAATATAGAGGTTATTTTATCTAACGACCTTAAACATATTTTAAAATATACTAAATCTGTTATTACTGCAGATATTCATACCAGAGAGCGTAGCAAAAGAATTTTATTAAAGGCAGGTGCAAAAAAGGTTTTTAGTGTGGCAGATATTCTTAATAAGTCGATAGAGGATAGTGGTTATCATCCCGAATATGGGTTACTAGGCAGCAATTTAGCAACAGAAAATACAGTAAAATTATTTCCTAGAGATGCCGATGAGTTTTGTACTAAATTGCAGACATATTTTAAAAAAGCGACAGGTAAGAGTTTAGAATGTATGGTGTACGGCGACGGAGCATTCAAAGACCCTATCGGTGGTATTTGGGAACTTGCCGACCCTGTAGTAAGTCCCGGTTTTACAAGCGGATTAGAAGGTCAACCTAACGAACTAAAAATAAAATATATTGCCGATAACGATTTAGCGGGCTTAGAAAGAGAAGAAGCAATGTTAGAGATGAAAAAGCGGATAGCTTCTAAAAATAAAATGCAGCAAACAGATAATCAAAGTTTAGGTACAACTCCTCGCAGATTAGTGGACTTAATTGGCAGTTTATGCGATTTAACTTCCGGTAGTGGCGATAAGGGTACTCCGATTGTTTTAGTGCAGAATTATTTTAAGAATTATGCAGAGTAGAGAATAAAAGTTATTATTTTATTAATTACATAATTAAATAAATTTTGTGTACGGACGAGAAATGCTCGTCCGTATTTTATTTTAAATAGAATTATTCCCGCGTAATAAAAAAAACGATTGTTATCATAACTTATAACAATCGTTTTTAAGGGCTACATTACCTGTGTGTAATTTTATTGTATAATTAAGAAGCATTCATTGTAAAGATGGGTATCGGACTGCCCCGAAGTATAGCATTTTTTAATATAATATAAACTATTATTGTTAGTTCTTGTTATTCGGAGGTTCTTAATTGTTCTTCTACTATTTCCTCGTATACGGTTTGATTTAAAAACTTTTTCATTTTATTGCCAAAAGCATAATCTATTATCAAAACTCCTATAATAAATGAAATTAAACCGATAATCATTGAAAAAACCACATCGGTTAAGAAGTGCCAGCTTAGTACCATTCTGCTTAGCGGTACAGAAATTAACATAATAATAGTAACCACCCAAAGGATATTCATTTTCTTTTTGTTAAAACTAAGCACTAATCCTACTAGCGGTAACATAACCATAGATGTTACACTACTGGCATGCATGGATGGAAAACTGGTAGCACTAAAACCATAGCCTTCAATAACAGTATCGCTTCTGCCAAAAGGACGGTACCACGGTGTAAAAGGAAGATTAGGATAGTAATTTTGAATAGCATAAAATCTATATCTACCCCATAGCATTTGCATAACAGCACTTGTAGCATTTGCTAAAAATGCCATTATTGCACCGATTGCTAAAATATAAATCAGTTTACGAAGCGTTAATCTAGGCAGTTTTCTAAATAAATTTACAAACGGGAACGAAACGGTAATTCCAACCAAAGTAGAAATTCCGCCGGCTACGCCATGATGAATACTGGAACTTTCATGAATACGCAGTCCGTGATTTGCCAATGTCCAAAATATTGCACAATATACGCCGCCGATTAAAAACATGGTGCATAGCACTCTAAATAATACTTTAAAACCCTTTCGTTTAGCATAAATAAATAACACTGCAAAAAGTGAGGCATCTACTAGGATTGCCGGCAAAAAACCTAAGCCCTCGAATACCATGCCAAATGCAATGTAAAAAAACGAAAACCGTTCTACACCTACACCGTGAGCAATTTGATAGTCGAAAAACGAACCGATTATCATAAGTACAATAAGAACCACAGCAACGACAATAACACTAATCCATAACGGCTTCTTATTTTTTTGACTAAGTAATTCCATTAATTATATAAACTCCTTTAGGCTTTATTATTACAATAATAGCACCTACCTTTTAATAATATATCTATTTATTAGAACCGTCAAGTCAAAAACTATAAATAAAATAATAGAAAAATCTTTCTCTTTTAGTCTCGCTATTAGTATTTTTTCTTTAATGTTACATTCTTTTTTTAACTTTACAAAACTTTTACAAAATTTTACTTTACAAAAAGTTGATTTTTGTATATAATGCTTGTATATTCTGTACACTAATGTGTGTGCGAAAAAGGTTCATAATGCCTTAAGGAGAAAATTTTTATGAAAAAGAAAATATTTAAAATAATATTGCCTATATTAGTGGCAATGGTTATGCTTACTTCATTGTTTATGATAGCATGTACCGGAATAGAAGGAGCGCAAGGTCCGCCGGGACAAGCCGGAACACCGGGTACTCCGGGAGTTCAAGGTCCGGAAGGCCCTAGTGGTTCTCAAGGTCCCGGCGGTCCACAAGGTCCAACCGGTCCTCAGGGTCCTGCGGGTCCGGGCGGCGAACAAGGCAATCCCGGTACACCCGGTACAAAATGGCATACTGGTGAAAATTTCCCGGAGACCGGTGTTAGAGACGGAGATTTTTTTATCCATAGTTTAACCCAAGCGATATTTTATCGCCACAACGGTAATTGGATACCGTTAGCGGATGTAGAAAGTGCCAGACAAGCAACCCGTATCACGAGTGCGGCAGATTTAGATTTAATTAGAAATGACTTAAGCGGTAATTTTATGTTAGCGGCTAATATTAGCCTTACTAATCATACGCCTATCGGTACACCTTCCGAGCCTTTTACAGGCAGATTTTTTGCTCCTTTAGATGCTAATGGTAATCCGCAATATATTGTTCAAAATTTAACAATTTCATCTACAGTTGCAGTAAACGATATTCGTGTGGCAGGATTATTCGGAGTAAATTACGGCACAATAGAAAACATTACAATAGATAATTTAACTATTAACCTAATAAGTCTTCCGGCAGAACACACATTTATCGGCGGATTTGCCGGCGACAGCACAGGTATTATAAGCAATGTTCGTGTATTAAATGCTGATATTTCGGTAACTTCTTTAGGTTATGCCGCAATAGGTGCAATAGCCGGCAGAATTATTGGCGAAGATGCTATTATAGAATACAGCACTTCGGCAGGTAAAATGGAAATGATTATAAATGCTCCCGTAGGCACTCAATCTCGTCATAGCCGTGCGGCAGGTTTAGTAGGCGTTATGGCTTATGGTGCAACTGTTTTTAGAAGCAGCAGTAGTGTTGATGTAACGGCATATACAGCCGCTAGAGTAAATATTACTGCGGCAGGTCTTGTAGGTTTTATGGTAGAAGGCGGAACAATTAGACAAAGTTTTGCTACGGGTAACACATTATCTACAGGCAGAGATACACTTTATGCCGGCGGACTTGTAGGTAATGTTCAACTAGAGGCACCTGCACCGACCGGAGCTCCTGACTATTTTAGATGGGAAGTGCTTATAGAAGATAGTTTTGCTACAGGTAACGCTACCGGAATTAGCGACCGTAACGCTTATGTATCGGCTTTAGTTTCAAGAATTGCAAATGCAGAAGAGGAACAAAGTATAAGAGCTAATATAACAATAAGAAATGTTTTTTCTACCGGCAACTCTAGGGTAGAATTGCACTCGGCAGCTACTGTTCCGCTAAACAATAACCGTGTAGCAGGCGGCATATTGGGTCGTTATCAGACAGAAAAATAATAATGCTGCTTGGTCTACCTTTATAGTGCAAAATGCTTTTGCTACGGGTAATGTATTCGGAGATTCCGTAACACTGGCGCTAAACGCTAACACTTCTATCGGAGTGCTTATGGGTAGAGCACAACAACCAAACACTCATCAGTTTAGCAATCTGTTTTATTTAGATACAGCTATAACTGATGGTCAAGCCGAAGGCTTAAGTCTCCCAAGAGTAGTTACTACAGAGGATGGTTAAACAACACCTGCTACAATGGCTAATTTGCAGAATGCTACTTGGCAAGCGGAAAATCTAGGTTTCGAAGTTAGCGCTTGGACTTTTAGAAACGGAGGTCTGCCACAACTTACTTGGACAATTTAATTAAATAATTATAAGAGATATTCATAGAATATCCGTAAATAATAAAAAAACTGTGTTAGGGTTTTCTTAACACGGTTTTTTATTATTTACGGACGGCCTAAGATAACATAATGATGCGAATATGATGCTTGGGGCAATATAACTAATGTAGTAAGGCTTAGTGGCGGTGCGGGAGCTGTTAGTCAATTTAATAATGTACATATAGCGGATATTAATCCAATAAGATGGAAGAGCCAATATTACGATATAGAGAGTCAATATTATTACATAGACGGCAGATATTATAACCCAGTTATTAAGCAGTTTATGTCGCCTGATTCGCCGGAAAGCATGGTTGGCAATGCAGGTACGCTTTATGGTCTTTATGCTTATAGTTTAACTCTTGACAATCCTGTAGGATTAGCATATAATGGACATACGATTGAGACTAATAGTGAGCTTGCTTTTGATACACCGATAATGACTCGTTGGGAAAAGTTTTGGTGGAATACAGGTAGATTTTTTAGAACTCCGCTAGGACGAGTAGTAGCAGTGTTATTATATGTGGCTGCGATGGCTTTAACCTTTAAATTTGGAGGTTGGGGAGGTGCTTTGCTCTTTGCGGCAATAACAGGCATCGGGTTTGGGCTTGGTGCTTGGAGTGCTGGTGTTAGGGCAAGAGATGGAGGAGATTGTTTCTGGGAAGGTGTTGCGGATTTCATAACTAATGATTGGGCTATGAGTATGGCGATGGTGTCAATTATGGCTATAACTATAGTTGGCATGAAGTTTGCTGTTGGTGCAATTAAAAAACTAGCGGCACTTAAAAAAAACGGATCTGGACTTGTAAATGCTAAAACAGGTAAACCTCTTTGTTTTGCCGAAGGCACGCTGGTGCTTTGCTTAGATGAAGACGGTAAGGAATGTCATAAGCCGATAGAGGATATTTCAGTGGGTGACTTAGTTTGGGCTTATGATGAGGTTAGTGGTGAGATGGATTGGATGCCTGTTGTGCAGTTGTTTAGGAATAAGAGTAGTGATTGGACGGGTGTAACGATAGGTGGAGAAGAAATAATCTCAACACCTGGTCATAAGTATTTCTTGCCCGATAACACTAAGCGGAGAGAGCTTGACGAGGTTCACGAACATGCTTGTTACTATGGCCTGAGTGAGAAGTGGGTTTCTGCCAAACATCTAAAACCCGGCGATAAGGTGTTGCTAGCTAGTGGTGAGTATGGTACAATAGAAACAGTTAGAGATATTAACTATACTGAACCACAAACCACATACAACTTCGAGGTAGAAGGGTATCATACATATTTTGTTGGGAAGACAAGTGTTTGTGTGCATAATAAAGGTTGTCCGCCTGGCGATGATGGTTTTGGTAGGTTTAGTGATGGTATGGAACTGTCTGTTGATGACGCTTTATCTGGTGCAGAGGAATTTTTAGGACCTGGTTACAAAGAAATGTCACCTGGAAGATTTATTTCACAAGGTGGCAAAGGACCAAAGCAAGTAAGAATAGGTCCTGGAGAAATAACGGGTCATAATGGAGGTCCTCCACATCTCAACTTTGACATAATAAGACCAAGGCACAAAGGAATACACATTAAAATTAGAGGGAAATAAAATGAAAGACGAAATTAAAAAATATCTAGGTGAAAATGAAGAAATATTTGGTTATGAAGTTTTATTCGAGATAAATGATAATCAAAAAATAGAATATAAGCATATTTTTGCTGAAAAAAAAGAAGCAATAGGGTATTATTGTATAGTATTAGCTTGTGATGGTTTTTATTATGTAGGCGATATAAGTGAGAATAAAAAGATTATTTGTTGGGCACAATTTTCTAGTTTGCAAGAAGCCTGTAAAGCTTTATAAAAATAATATCTTATTGTTTTTTGATTTAATAATAATCAAAAAATTCAAACTCTAAACTCCTTATTCGGTGTATATATACACCGAATAAGGTATCCTATACGACAAAATACAAAGAAGATATTTAAGATGTTAAATTCAAGTTAAATCAACCATACTCAGCTCTCTTTCGTGAACGTTACGCATTGTACACATTGCATAAGCTATGCAACTACAACCCTGCTTTCTTAACACTAAATGTCCTCAATCAACTCAATAAGACTTTCTTTAGAAGAGCAATGCGTTGGCTGGCTGAGGCTTCGCCTTAATTCAGATTGGCGCGGCTGTGATTGCTGCGATTGTTTTTATTGGTACTGCTATATTTGCTCCGGGGCTGTTGCCTGCGCTTGAGGTCCTATAGATTTATTTATCTCAGATATTTTTGATATATTTTCTATAATAAGGTGGTAACAATATGGCATTAGATATAAATATAATGTGCGTTAAGCAAAAATCAGAAAGCATTGCGTGTGCTAAAAAAGTTTTTTATCTTGAAAGACTTAATGTAAATCAAACAGATGATATTTATCAAGATAATTGGTTTTTATATAATGCAATTATGGGTATAGGTTATAATTTATATTTGAAAGACACTCGAAATGAGACTTATAACTTGGTGTATTTTGAAGAAAAGCAAGTTGTTGCAAATTACTTTAGGCACATTTTGCAAGACGAAAAAAAACCAAGCAATGATAACCTGCAAGAACTTTCTGATAGCGTAATATTCAATGAAGTATATTTTGATGATTTCGAGAGATTATTAGAGCAATTTATTAAAAAATCTGAAGTAAATACTTGCATAGTTTTTTTAGATTGCAAATAGCAAGCCCAGAGCGTTATGTTGGTAGAATTAGCTTAAAGCAATTTATGACAATGTTCAAGAACAGATATATATATCTTAATACTGCATACATCATTTCGGAAGCTGATTATGACTGATTTGATACTGACAGCGAAACTTTAATTCACTGAACTTCTAAAACCCAAACTCTAAACCCCATATTCGGTGTATTTATACACCGAATATGGTATCCTAATACAAAAAATTTTACGGTGGTGTGAGATGGAGCGTGTCCTAAGCGACACATTCACTACTCGATTGTGTTATAATTGACCATATATTCGATAAGCATTGTACATTTGTCAAATTGTATTTTCTGTTATAAAAAAAGCAAAGCATTGTGGAATAATTATAGAGCAAACTAATATTAAAAAATATGTTATAGGAGTATATAAAACTTTATGGATAATATTATAAAGAAAAAAACAAAAAACCCTTCTTCTAGCACTAAAAATATAGTGTTAGTAAATGGAAAGTGGGTAGAAATTGATATAAAAGAATTAAATTACTACAAAAAAATAAATACCGAGGATTGGTGGATAGCTAAAGATAATGCTACATTGCATAAATATCAAATTGCTATTCAGTGCATTGCCCGCCAAGAGGAGAAATATTTCAAAGAATGGATAGAACATCACTTACATATAGGTATCGAATTTATCTATATTTACGATAACAACGATATAAGCGAAGAAGGTAAATTAGAAACTTTTTTACAAAGTGTTTTATCTACTGAAGATTTTGCTAAAATAGAAGTTATCCCATGGCATATGCCTATGATGTTTCAGCAACTTGAAGCCTATTATGATTGCATTCATAAAAATAGGGATGATGTTAAGTGGTTACTTTCTATCGATTTAGACGAGTTTTTCATTTTAGATAAACCTATGGCTGATTTCTTAGAGGAATTCTCTTATGCCTCTCAAGTGTATTTTAGTTGGGAAAGCATAGGTGCAGACGGGCAACTACGCTACGAAGATAAACCCGTAGTAAAGCGTTTCAAAAAACCATTCGATTGCAGTGATAAAGGACAAGGTAAAATTATGGTTCGTCCGGAGCGGCTAAGATATTGGACTATACATGGTGCAGATATTAGCCAAGGCAAAACAGTAAATGTTTTACATAAAGAAATAAAAGCACCGGATAGCTTTGCTAATATACACAAAGTTGCATGGATTAAGCATTACTTTACTAAAAGTTTAGAAGAATGGGAAGATAAAATCAATCGAAGAAGAAAGATTATTGCCCTCTTTGTTACAATATTACTTAATAAACTTTTCATTTTCAATTTTAAAAAAATACTTTACAAAAAGTTGCTATTAGTATACAATAATTGCATATATCACACACTAAGTGTGTCGACAATGGGTTATAAAAAAATATCCTAAAGGAGAAATCAAATTTATTATGAGAAAACTATCAAAAATAGTGCTGCCGTTAGTTGTGGCGGCAATTATGCTGGCGGCGGTATTTATGCTGGTAGCGTGTAACGGAAGGGATACAACAACTCCGCCAAACGGTTCTACAACTGATTCGCCGCCTATAGAAGAAAGTACCGATGTAGAAGGTTTTATTCCTATTAGAACGGCGGCAGATTTAAACCTAATAAGAACTAACCTAAACGGCAATTTTAGATTAGGTGCAAATCTAACTATAGAAAATCATGTGCCGATAGGTAATTTAGCGACACCGTTTACAGGCCATTTTTATGTAAGAATCGGCGAAAACGGGCAGCCGCAATATACTATAGAAACACTTTCTATAAATCATATTGCCGCAGGAACCACTCAAATAACGGGATTGTTCGGAGTAAATAACGGTATGGTAGAAAATGTTGTTATCGAAAATCTAAATATCAGTTTACAATCCCTTACAATAGCTCAGACATTTATTGGCGGAATTGCAGGTGAAAACACCGGTATAATAACAAATTCTCATGTAGAAAATGCCGCTATTACGGTAACCAGCGACGGCGGCGGAATTGCTATCGGTGCAATTGCCGGTATAAACAGAGGCGAAAACGCTAAAGTGGAATATAGTTCTTCGGCAGGCACTATCAATATGACATTAGGCGACGGCGGCGCTCATAGCCGTGCGGCAGGATTAGTCGGCATTTTGAGTGAAGGGGCTACTGTATTTAGAAGCAGCAGCGGCGTAAATGTTACTTCGGTTACAAGCGGCAGCATGAATGTTACTGCGGCAGGATTAGTTGGATTTGTTTATAATCATGGCTTTATAAAAGAAAGTTTTGCTATGGGTAATGCACATACAACGGGTAGAGGTACGATATATGCCGGCGGTTTAACGGGCAATGTTCAAACAGAAGCAGATGCTCCAACTGGAAGTCTGGAGGATTTTAGATGGATTATAGAAATTAGCGATAGTTTTGCTACGGGTAACGCTAC
>Ga0123355_10017774_pt1 | contig 11247 bp, 8 predicted proteins | sample TergutEmb28metaG_3_FD_89872 | JGI IMG/M metagenome (GOLD analysis project Ga0123355, IMG submission 89872) | Embiratermes neotenicus P1 segment gut microbial communities from Petit-Saut dam, French Guiana - Emb289 P1 | ecosystem: Host-associated > Arthropoda: Insects > Digestive system > Gut ...
AGGGTTTCGCGAGGCAACGCTTACATGGGCTGCACCCCCCTGGAGGAGTGCGTCCACAATAGCCTGTGATGCCCCTCCACTACCACAAACTACAGCCCGGCACTGATCAAAGTTGAAGCCTAGTTCGCGTTTAACAGCGCGTGCAAAGCCTTGCGCATCAGTGTTGTCACCCATTAGACTGCCATCACCTTCGCAGCGGATATAGTTCACTGCTCCCGTGCGCTTTGCTGTAGGCGTTAGCTTGTCGCAAGCATGCTGGGCTTGCAGCTTATAGGGAATAGTGACACAAAGACCCTGGCAACAATCATCACGCAAGTCGGAAATTAATTGCTCAAATCCTGCAGAATCTTTCGGATCATAAGCATCTAGTCTCCGCAGTAGATTCAACTCTTTATACACCGCATTGTGCAATTGCGGCGATAAGCTGTGTGCAACGGGCGTCCCTACAATTAAGTATTTATTCAACGCAGCCCCCTTACAAAACCAAACTGCCCCTCTTGTCTAGCAAAAATCCCTCGGAGTGCACCAGGGGTCACCAAACTGTTCCTCTTGGACAAAAAGCTTCAAGAGTGCTCCAGAAGCTAATAATCAAGGAGGGGTATATATCCTGTGAGGTAAGCGTAGTTAGACCTACGTATCCGAACAGGTTATGTGCCACGACGCAGAGTAGTAGCTTCTGGCGTGCTCTGGCGGTCTTGCATAATCAATTTTTCCACATTCCGCAACATCAAAGTATGCTTCAAATCATGCTTCGCCAAAGGCTTCACCATAACACAGGGCATCCCAAGGATTGCAGAGCCCAGTACATCGGTAAACAGCTGATCCCCTACCATGATGGTGTTTTTACGTTTTCCGCCTACGCGTTTCATTGCAGTGAAAAAAGCAAAGGGCAGAGGCTTTACCGCCTTAGACACCAGCTTCATATTAAGTTCATCAGCAGCAGTATGGACGCGTTCGTGCCAATTGTTAGACAGCAAGCAAACTTTAAGATCTGCGTCATAAAGCGACTGCACCCATGCCATAATTTCAGGGCTGAAGGTACTGGTATCGCGCGGCAGCAAGGTGTTGTCTAGATCAACTAGCACGCAATCTTTCCCTTGTGCTTTTATCCATTGCGGATCAATGTCAAGCACTGAGTCTACGTAATATTTAGGAAAAGCCATGGTTAGTCTACTGACCAAAAACTTCGCGCGATATTCGGCGAGCCTCATTGAAGTCTGCTGAGTTGCTGGCAAAAGTCTGTGAGCCGTCAGTTCCCGTCAATACAAAGTAAATGTAGTCTGTGTTAGCTGGATGCAGGGCTGCACTCAAGGCCTGCCTGCCCGGGTTAGAAATGGGTCCTGGAGGAAGTCCTTCATTCATATAGGTGTTGTAGGGACTAGGTACCTGAGTCTGAGCATAGGTCAGCCTTAAGCGTTGTCTTTCTTCCCCTGGAATCAAGAACTGCACTGTTGAACAGAACTGCAGCTTACGATTAATCGCTAGACGGTTGTATATGACTGACGACACTAGAGGACGTTCACGCTCTAACGAAGATTCCATTTCTACCAAAGAAGCAATAACTACTAGTTCCCCTGGAGTCCTGCTAGCTGCAGGTCCTGTTGGACTGTCAAGATCATTCCACACAGATTCAAAACGTCGCAGCATATGTGTAATGACCTCATCGATACTTGCCTCTTGAAAAAACTCGTAGGTATCGGGAAACAAATATCCTTCTAGAGAGTCGTCAAATGCCCCCACTAGAAAGGGGAATTCAACTGCAAATTCTGGGGCACTGTTTTGGGCGACTTCTACAAATTCGGCCGCAGAAAAAGTCATTTCTTCTTCTAGGATTAAGGCCATGCGATCAATCGAGCGGCCCTCAGGAATAGTAACAGTGACAACGTCTCTGCGCGGAGGACCTGTCTGCAGCATCGCGATGATATCAGCGTAGTTCATCCCCTTGTACATGTCATAGGTTCCTGCAAGTAAGGTTTCATCAGCGTCAGCTAGGCGTACCTGAACACGAAACACTGTTGTCCCGCTGATAACACCCGCCTGGTCTAAGATGTCAGCAATACCGGCAACTGAAGTACCTGTTGGAATCTCAACTGTTACCAGACCGCCGTCTGCTATAGTCGTTTCATAGTCTGCCGTGCGCGTATCAGTGCGCACCAAGAACCAATAGCCAGCCCCGACGCCAATCAGTCCAAACACGACAAGTAGCGAGACAATAATTATGCCAAAGGGGAATTCTTTTTTTGTGCTTTTTCTACTTCTTCTACCACTCATGTGGAAATAACTCCAATCATTAAAAATTTATTAGCTGCTAATTGTATCAAGATACGACTGCAAAAACACGGCAGCCGCAAAAGCGTCAAGTTTTCCTCGCATATCCTTCGTACTTAATCCTCTGTCGTGGGCCTGGGCAGTAGCCTCTTTGCTCGACATTCTCTCATCAAAAAAGATAAGGGGCACATCTGCAATCCCTTCAAGAATACGCTGTGCTAGGTTGCGCACACGGCGTGCCTGTGACCCTTCATTTCCTTCAGAATCTAAGGGTAGTCCAACTAAAATACAGGCTATTTCATAGTCGTTGATTATTTCCTGCAACTCTTTATTACTCAAGCAAAGCCGCTTTGTATCAAGCACCTGAAGCGCTGATGCGTGCCTTTGCATTGAATCAGACAGCGCGAGACCCGTCCTGACCTCGCCAATATCAAGGGCAAGAATACGTCCCAGGTCAGCTTTAGTCACATTATCCAAAGCTACTGCGAACTTCTTCAAGAACCTGCTCTAGGTGTTCTGGCGCAACCTGATCAGCGCCGCCTTGTGCCATGGATGGTTTTCCTCCCCCGCGTCCGCCTAAGGCAGCAGCAATATGTTTGACTTGGTTGCCTGCATGAAAACCTGCGTCCGTCGCCTTGTCATTTGCAGCTGCAAGATAGATGGTTTTACCTGTTTCCTTGTCTGCAGTAAGCAGGATAGCGGCATCCGCACCGGCAACGCGCAAACGATCCCAGAGTTTGCGCAGATCTGCAGTGAGTAGGTCCTCGGGGCTGGCAATCACGAGCTTATATCCAGTACTCGCATCCTTGTCGCTGACAGACAATGCATCTTTGAGCAGAGCTTCAACAACCGCCCCACCACTGCTGCTATTATCAATCGCAGATTTCAGCTGTGCCTTAAGCTTCTTTTGCGCATCAATCAAGTTTGCAATCTTTGCATTAAGTTCTTTTGGCGGACACTTAAGCTGAGCGGCTGCTGTCATCAGTTCGTCATGACGGATGCGTGTCTGCTCATAAGCAGTGATACTGGTAACTGCCTCAATACGGCGCATATTCGCAGCGACACTTTCCTCTGAGGTAATAGTAAACAGTCCGATTTCTGAACTGCGTCCAACATGCGTTCCTCCACAGAGTTCTTTGCTTGTGTTGCCGACCTCAAGCACGCGCACATATTCGCCATACTTTTCACCAAAGAGTGCCGTTACGCCTAGTTCCTGCGCTTCACTATGTGTTGTCGTGAAGGCACGTACGGGCAGGTCAGCAGCGATTTTTTCGTTAACTAAGTACTCGACCTGTGCTAACTGTTCTTGAGTCAAGCGCTCAAAATGTGTAAAGTCAAAACGCATACGATCACTCGCAACATAACTACCAGCCTGGGTAACATGTGTCCCGACGACCTCACGCAAAGCCCAGTGCAGCAGATGTGTTGCTGTATGATTCCTGCGAATCAAGTTTCTGCGCGCTACATCAATGCTTGCCTCAACACTTTCTGCTGCAGCGATTGTGCCACTGGTCATAATCCCTCTGTGGAGGATAAGTCCATCTTTGATTTTCGTATCTTCAACAGTAAAGATTGCACCACTGCCGCCATTTTGAGGGCTGGCAATGTTACCCGTGTCCCCTACTTGGCCTCCCTGTTCTGCATAAAAGGGAGTGTAGTCTAAGACAAGTTCACCGCGCTGACCTTCAGCTAGTTGGTCTGTCCGCCTGCCCTCTTCATCAATAACTGCAAGCACTGTGGCTTCCTGAGTGTTGTGATTATAACCCTCAAAATAAGTTGATCCGAATTCTTTTAAAACTTCAGCGTAGGTACCGCCAAAGCTAGACCAGCTGACATCTTGTACTTTAGAACGAGCGCGCTCTTTTTGCTGTGCCATACAGCTCTTAAAGCCAGCTTCATCAATGCTGTAATTACTTTCTGCAGCGATTTTTCGCGTCAAATCTACAGGGAATCCGTGGGTGTCGTGTAGCTCAAAGGCAGTGTCGCCGTCTAGTTGGCCGCCTTTGGAAAGTTTCGCCAAAGCGTCCTCTAGGTATTTTAGTCCTGTGCGCAAAGTCTGCAAGAAACGTTCTTCTTCTGCAAGGACGATTCCTGCAATGAGCTCACGGTGAGTAGTAAGTTCATGATAGTGATCACCCATAAGGTCAATCACTTTATCAACCACCTCTTGCATAAAGGGCTGCTCAATTCCCAGCCTGTGCCCATTAAGAACTGCCTGACGTAACAGGCGACGTAAAACATAGCCACGTCCCTCGTTTGCAGGAAGCACTCCGTCAGCAATAAGGAAGGCAACAGCACGTGCGTGGTCGCTGATAATACGTAGGGCAACATCGTTTGTAGTGGGCGTTCCTGTACCGCCTGTATAGGCAACACCAGAGAGATCTTCGGCAACGGCAATAAGGGCGCGCATCAGATCAGTATCATAATTGGTGGGAACATCTTGCATGATGGCAGCCATACGCTCTAATCCCATGCCCGTGTCAATGCCTGGCTTTGGAAGTGGAGTGAGCTTGCCCTGCTTGTCACGGTCGTATTGAATAAATACTAAATTCCAGTATTCAACATAGCGATCGCATTCACAACCAACAGTGCAATTAGGGTCATCGCAAGCAAAGTCAGAACCGCGATCATAGAAGAGTTCTGCGCAAGGTCCGCAGGGTCCTGTAGGTCCTGCTGCCCAGAAATTGTCAGCTTCGTCAAAGCGCAAAACACGTTCTGCTGGTAGCGATGTTTCTTCAAGCCACAGTGCAGCGGCTTCGTCGTCATCACGAAAGGCTGTTGCCCAAATGCGGTCAGGGTCAAGCTGCAGTACCTGGGTAGAAAACTCCCAAGCCCAACGAATTGCCTCGCGCTTGAAATAGTCACCAAAGCTGAAATTGCCCAACATTTCAAAGAAAGACAGATGGCGTCCTGTTGTACCGATGATGTCGATATCAGTCGTGCGCACACACTTCTGCGCCGTTGTTGCGCGTAGAGTTTGTGGCTTTTTTGCACCTAAAAAAATAGGCTTAAACTGAACCATCCCCGCTGCAGTAAGCAGAAGGGAGGGATCGTCAGGTATTAAGGACGAAGAGGGCAAGCGCGTACTGCCCTTTTCTTCGAAGAATTGGAGGAAGCTTTCGCGTATGTCAGCAGTTTTAATAGGTGGATTCATGTTTAGTTTTCTTTAGATCGAGTGCTTGTATTGTCAAGTGTTATTGATTATCAGACTGTATGAGCAAATTAGAGCTGGTTGTTCGTGGGTGGATGCACCGGCACAACTTGAGTTTGGGCAGGCTGGGTGGGCTGAACAGGTCGCTGTACTTGTTGTACTGGCACAGCAGGCGCAGGTGCTTGCACAGGTGCTTGCTGCGTGGGCATCTGCTGCAAAGGAACTGCTTGTGCAGCAAGGGGTGACTGTATGGGCATAGCCTGCGGAATTCCTCGCTGAGTAGGAGGCACAGCTGCCTGCCCCGGAATATTTGGTACGGGAGCTGCGGGGGCTTCTGGTATAACTACAGCTGGCTCAATTATTGACACAATTGGTGGCTCTGGAGCTGGTTCAACTACAACCGCAGGCTGAACAACTCCTTCTGGCACTAGCGCAGGCTCAGCTTGAATAGGTGTAGCTGATACAGTTGCAGGCGCAACTTGAACGGTCGCCTCTGCAGGCGAGCTTGCAGACACAGGTGCAGGAGGTTCTACAGGCGGCACTTTTGCAGGTGCTGGCGGCGTAGTAGGGGCAGGCTTTGCTTTCTCTGCACTAGCCTTTTTTGTCTCTTTCGCCTTCTCTGTCTTTGCCTGCTTCGACTGTTCTTCTGCATGTGCCCTACGCTCACTCCAGCTGCGGCGCAGTCTATCAGTGAAGCTCGTTACCATTTCAACAGGGGTTTGCACCACATTTGTGGCCGACTCAGCAGTATGAGCAACCTTATCGCTTGCACTTTGCAGATTCTTCATGATGCCATCAAGGTGATCCAGCTGAACATTTACTCGCTCAACGGTAACATCAGCCTTTTCCAAAATGGGCACTACAGAAGTACGCAGCTCTACGATGGCTTTTTCAGTCTCATCCATAGTGCGTTTTGTGCTTTCAAACAGGCGCGCAAGGCTGCGCAACACAAAAACAAGAACTATTATCGCAGCAATCCCACCTACAAAGAGAAGGAAGCGCATGAAAGGAAGTGAACTCTCCCAAAATGATGAATCTAGCATGATATTCTCCTCGCTTGCTATGGCTCTCTATCGGCGGTAAAGAAGCGCAACTCATTTCTTTTGCACGCAAACGATTGCGTGCACTATGCAACTCTCTATTCTAGCAAAAGGAGCATGGAGGAGGATGGTCAGTTCGCCAGTCTTTTGAGGCGCGTTTGAAGATGGGGCAATGCGCGTATTTCCAGAGCAGCAGAACTGTCAGTACCAGCTTGCCTATCTGTGTTTTGCGAGCATGTGAATCAGAATTGAGGAAAGCTCGTCCTCTAGCTGCTGTGCATCTGCCACGTCTTCAGTTTCGCCTTCTGCCTCAGAGGCTTCCTCTAAAGAAAGTCTTTTGACTTCTGCTGGCTTCTCTATGCCTGCCACGAGCGATTCGAGCAGCTGATCAACATCTTCTGTGGGATCTACTATTGCAAGGTCTGCATGTTCTAGAACGGTCTGGTACAGATCTTTGTACCATTCTGCGTCGTATTCGCTGCCTTCGTCAGCTACCATGCCATCAAGAACTGCGATGCAGGGCAATTTGTAATTCTTTACTAGGCTTGTTGGTGTCGCAAAAATCATGAGTTCCAGCTTGAAGTCGTCTGATTTGCGGTTAAGCATTTCGCACACCCAGTCTGGTGGCTTTGGACAGCTAGCGTCCTTTCCAACCAGCATGCCCCCCAGTGGGTTTGAAGATCCGCTAATAGGAAAAGGCCTGTAGGTCAGCATGCAATCTTTGCTGTACTTCTTCCATTTTTTCTTTGAGCTATATACATAGATGTCGTATTTCTCACCGCAGGCAGCAGTGCATGACTGCAGAGCCTTCATTAGATTTATGATGTGCTGGCTTTGTTTTTCATCGTCAGGTTTTCCCTCGATGTAAACACCAATGCGCGGTCTTCTCTCTAGGCTTTTATCTATGCTCACTTCTGCTTATCTCCTTCTGGGCTACTTATATTTAGGCACGCGAACGTTAAATTCACCATCTCTAGCTGTGGAAGATTATCGCATACTAGCAAAATACAGCTAAGGAGTGTGGGTGATTTCTTCAAGAGTGGGAATGTCAATGCCGAGGATACTTCCCTCATAGATATCATAGTCACTGTCCCAGTCTATGAACTCTGGCAGGTAAGACAGTCCTACGCCTGCACGAACCTCCATAGCACCTTCCATAAAGTCATGGAATATCTGAGTTGGGTAGCTGCCCCCTGATACGTTTCTGCCACGGATGTCGCGCATTTCTATCTGTGCTTCAGGAAAGCCCATCCATACTGCTGTAGTTACCCCTTCTGCCCAGCCCACAAACCAGGCATCGTGGTAATTCTGTGTCGTACCTGTCTTTCCTGCAACGCGCACATCAGAAACATTGGCGCGCCTACCCGTGCCCTGTGTCACTGATTCACGCAAAATGCTGCGGATTTCCCTGCCCGTTGCCACAGAGAAAATGCGCTGCTCACTAGGTTCATTTGGGGCTGAATAGAGAACTTCCAGTTCAGCATCAGGGTCATCAGCAGCACTTGCCGCAGCCACCCAGCTAATCGCACGCGGTTCTATGTCTAGTCCGTCCTTTGCAATAGTGGTGTATGCCCGTGCCATCTCTAGGGGTGAAACGCCATAGCGCAGGCCACCTAGAGAAAGTGCTGGGTCAGGCTCCATAGGAGCAGCAAAACCCATGTCATGAGCAAGACTTACTACTTCATCTGGGCCGACTTCTATAATAAGGCGTGCATAGACTGTGTTAATAGAAGAGATCGTTGCATCACGTAAAGACAGTGGGGACACAGGTGTAGCACCACCATAATTGCTAACATTCCACATTTCGTCTTTCACCATAACTTCGAAGGGACTTGCATCAAAGGTGTCATCTGATGAATGCCCCGATTCAAGGGCTGCAATCAAGGTGAGTGGCTTGAAAGCAGAGCCTGGCTGACGGCGTGCTTGCACCGCCACGTTGAACTGCTTCTCATCCCAGTCTTTGCCCCCTATGAGGGCTAAGATGGCACCGTCACTGTGACGCATAGTCACTAAGGACACCGTGGGATCATCTTCATCATCAGAGTCATTGAAACTACTTGCGGCGTCTTCTGCGGCGTCTTGAATTGCTGGATCAAGGGTTGTGAAAATATAAAGGCCGCCTTGTGCAATACGCTCTTCGTCTACTAGGTTTGGTAACTCACGCTGAACCAGATCAACAAAGAAGGGATAGCGCACGTCACTTACGCGTGCTGTACGCGCTGCAATTTCAAGTGGGGTATCCCTGGCTTCTACATATTCTGTTTGACTGATAAGATCCTGTTCGCGCATAGCTGCTAATACCAAGTTTCTACGCTGTTCAAGAGGCTCAGGATCATCAAAGGGACGATAGGCAGAAGGCATGTGCAAAAGTCCAGCTAGGGTGGCCGCCTGCGCGATACTAAGGTCCTCAGGTTCAGTTGCGAAATAAATGTCAGCAGCAGCAGATATGCCATAGGCTCCCTGTCCAAAGAAGGCCATGTTCAGGTAGGCTGCCAGAATGTCGCGCTTATCACGTTCCATCTCAACGCGCGATGCAAGGATTGCCTCTTCTATCTTTCGTATCAATGATTGATCTTCGCCCGCATACATCATTTTCATCAGTTGCTGGGTGATGGTCGACCCACCCTCTACGATTTCGCCTGCTTGCACGTTTCGCTGAAGGGCGCGCATAATACCGCGCACATCAAGCCCTGAATGGTCAAAGAAGCTCTGATCTTCAATGGCCACTGTTGCATCAAAAATAAGTTGGGGGAAATCCTCTGCGTGCATAGGCAGGCGCTCAGTGTCACCATGCCACATCGCAAGGACAGATCCGTCATTAGCAAATATAGTAGATGGGCGTGATGACCTGCGCTCGATAGCCTCGATAGAGATATCTGGCAGAGGCTGAGACATAATATAGGCAATACCTGCAATCAAAACCAGAGTAATCACAGATATGGCACAGGCTAGGTAAACGACGTAGTGCACGAAATGCTTTTTTGGCTTTTCAGCCTTTTCGGCCTTTCGATCCTCTTTGGCTTTTTTCGTCTCTTTCGCCATGATGTGATGATGTAATGTTAGTGTGAGGCTAGGGCCTTGATGCCCCTACAAAGTTATTACGAAAAGCTGGGGAAAATCTAACCACGTCACCAGTGCGGGGCGAATGAATCATCTGACCGCCACCCACGTAAATCCCCACATGATGAATGGGACTTCCAAAGAATACTAGATCACCTGGGCGAATGTCAGCGCGACTAACGCGCTGCCCTGCATTGATTTGATTACGTGAAACGCGTGGCAAGTTAACGCCAACCTGTCTAAATACATAGCTGGTAAAACCTGAGCAGTCAAAGCCTGATGGGGTTGAGCCACCCCACACATAGGGAGTCCCCAGGTAACGCTTTGCAATGTTAACCACTTCGCTGCGCGGCTGCCTTGAAGGAGTCGGGAAAGACTGTCCGCCACCCGTAAAGGTCGGGCTTTCTGCACGTGCTGCAGCGGCAGCACGTTCTGCTGCCTCTTGCTGTGCTTGCAGTTCGCGAACCTCTGCTTCAAGACCACGCAAGCGTGCTTGTCTGTTAGCAAGTTCTGATTGTGCACGCTGACGTGCCTCGCGCATTCTTTCGCTTTGTTCCTGTGCTTCAGCCTCTTCTTCTAGCAGCTGTTCGCGCAAGTCAGCTATTTCCTGGCGCAGCTCTTGCAGTTCAGCAGAATTTGCGGCGTCGCTACGGTTAAGGTCTTCTAGCAAAGTCCAAAGGTTTGCAAATTCCTCGAAAGAGGTCGCACCTAGAATCACCTCAAGGATTCCTGATCCCGCAGAACCACTGCGGTAGACTTCATTTGCGCGTGTATTAAGATGTGTTTGAACTGTTTCAAGCCTGTCTACTGTTTGTTCTAGACGGGCATCTGCTTCTTCGCGGCGCTCTACCGATTGGTCATAGGCGTAGCGGGCCTCATTGTAGTCATCACTTGCTATATCAAGTCTGCGGTCGAGCTCCTCGACTTCGCGGGCAACCTGGCGAACCTGCTCTTGTCTATTTTGCAACGTTGGGTTTGCGTAGGCGACTACAGGTCCCAGGGGTTGAGGAAGCTCTGCAGGAAAAAGTCCACCAAAAACAGGGATCACAGCGGTGCTTGCAATCAACGCACTTAGTGCTATGGCCAGTGACTTTCTAGCCACTGTACTTTTTAAGATTCCCTTTGACACCATAGAGAAAGACTCCTTGAGCTAGCATATATATGGTCAACATATTTCTGTGCCACAATCAACACAGTCTATCAAACTTTAATCAATTGCCGCAAGGCAAAGTGCGTCGAGCAATCTTGATGCCATAAGCTGCAAGCCAACAGGTAAACTTGACTCTCTGCCTGCTTCAAGCAGCTGCAAGGGCAGGTAAATGCGCAATTCAAAGACCGGGATTTGTCCCGCTGCAGCTGAGCTTTGCCCGTCACGTGCCCCTTCTTTAAGTCTTTTGAACACCCTGCCAATATCGCCTAGACTTGCTGCAAAAGACTTGAAATCATGTTGGTAGCAGATCGATACTGCCTCAAGAGCTTTGTGGGAACTGGGATGCTGTGCCTGGCTTTGAGTCCCTTGATCCTGCGCTGGTTCTCCAGCGAAAACGCGCACCAGAACTGAAGTGGCAGGTGTGGTCAGCCCTCCCCCTTTTAGGTCCTCACGCGCAGCATCTTCAAGGTTATTTGCATAGCGGACTAAGCGGCGCAGGGCTGCCTGAATCGCTGGATCACCGCTAGGACAGTCACTGGACAGCTTTCCGGCGTCTAGTTCGCCGGCTACAGTAGCTG
>Ga0123355_10017775_pt1 | contig 11246 bp, 9 predicted proteins | sample TergutEmb28metaG_3_FD_89872 | JGI IMG/M metagenome (GOLD analysis project Ga0123355, IMG submission 89872) | Embiratermes neotenicus P1 segment gut microbial communities from Petit-Saut dam, French Guiana - Emb289 P1 | ecosystem: Host-associated > Arthropoda: Insects > Digestive system > Gut ...
ATGTTTTAGAAGGTGTTCGCATAGAGCATACTAATTCAAATGGGAATGTAACCCAAATTCCAATTACATGGCATGAGTCGAGCTCAACATGGCGTTTTACACACAATAATAGAACATTTACAATTGAGTTGAGTGGTGTGATGGATAATTTGACACCAGGAACTTATGAGAGAGATGTTATTGTTAGACGAGGACAGACGCGTGTTGCTCGAGGAAGACAAGTGATTGTTGTCAGATAATCTTTATTATTTGAGAAAATAAGTAAATTCAAAAAGAGGTGTTGCTGTTTAAGGCTTCACTTCTCTTTTTGAAGGGATAATAAACCTAAGATGTTCTAGCGTATAAACAATAATATATTGGTACATCTTAACAAAGAAAGTATATTAAAGGAGTATTAAATATGAAGCGAGTAATTACTTATGGTACATTTGACTTACTACATTATGGACATATTAATCTATTAAAAAGAGCAAAAGCACAAGGTGACTACTTAGTTGTTGTTTTATCCACTGATGAGTTTAATTGGAAAAGCAAACAAAAGAAAAGCTATTTTGATTACGAAAAAAGGAAGCAATTATTAGAAGCGATTCGTTATGTTGATTTAGTCATTCCAGAGAATAACTGGGAACAAAAAGTAACAGACGTCAATCAATATCATATTGATGTTTTTGTTATGGGGGATGATTGGACTGGGAAGTTTGATTTTATTACACAGGAAACAAATGCAGAAGTTGTGTATCTTTCAAGAACGCCTGAAATTTCCACATCACAGATAAAAGATGATTTATCATTGAAGGAATAACGCTGTAAATTTCAAAAATTTGTTTATCTTAAGTTAATATTAAAGGATTAAAATGTACTTCAGAGCATAATGGAAGAGTCGGGAGTGATCTTTTGGAACGAGAAATAAAAGTTTCTGCTTCTTATATCACTAAGAAATATGAAATGAGCAAAAAAAAAGCTAATAAGACAAAGCCAACCACTAGTAAGAACAAAAAGCAAGGAAAGGATTTTTGGGCACTTCGAGGTGTCTCTTTTGACGTGTTTGCTGGTGAAGCTATTGGATTAATTGGTACGAATGGCTCAGGAAAATCTACGCTATCTAATATCATCGCAGGTGCTGTTGCGCCAACTACTGGCGAGATTACCATTAATGGCAAAACTTCTATTATTGCTATTGGATCAGGTTTGAAAAAAGAATTAACAGGACGCGAAAATATTAGATTAAAGTGTCTGCTTTCTGGGATGACAAATAAAGAGATTGATGATATAATGGATGAAATCATTGCTTTTGCAGATTTAGATGACTTTATTGATCAACCACTTAAAAATTATTCAAGTGGAATGAAATCACGACTTGGATTTTCGATATCTGCTCATAACAATCCAGATATTCTCGTTATTGATGAAGCGCTATCTGTTGGTGATGATACTTTCTATCAGCGTTGTGTAGACAAAATCTTTGATTTTAAAGCTAGTGGAAAGACGATTTTCTTTGTTAGTCACTCAACAAAACAAATAAAAAAACTGTGTGATAAAGTGATTTGGATACACGATGGAGAAATGAAAAAATTTGGACCTACTGAAGAGGTCACGGCTACTTATAAAGAGTATGTTGAATGGTATAAAGGACTTCCTAAAACAGAGAAACGCCAGTATAAAAAAGAACAGAAAAAAGCGCGAAGAAATTTCAATCTTGATGAATATTATCAAGAAGCTACTGCTGAAAATTTAGAGATTTCACAGGGCAAATTGCATCAAATGTTTTACCCTGTAAAAATTTCAGAAAAAATGCCAGTTACGACGAAATTTGCCATCGCACTAATATTAATATCATTATTGGGAGTCGCTATTCTTTATATGACTTAACTTGCTTAACTATCGATTCAATTTTTAAAAGAAAGGAAGCCGCTTATTGTGTTGAAAATTAAAACGATTGCAATAGAAATATTAAGTAACCTTCAACTTATTTGGGCTGTAGCTAGATATAACAATAAAGCTGCGTTTCAAGGACATTATTTTGGATTAGCATGGGAAATAATTAATCCTCTTATTCAAATAGCACTTTATTTTTTCGTTTTCGGGACTATTCGAAATAATAATGATGTGGGTGTGGGTTTTGGCAATAATTATGTTTATGTTCAATTTTTGCCTTGGATGTTAGTGGGTATGTCGGCTTGGTTGTTTATGAATAGAGCGACCGTTAGTGGGAGTATGAGTGTTCAGAAAAAAATTGGACTTGTATCAAAAATGCAATTTCCAATTAGTATACTTCCTGCGATGGATATGGCAGCTAAACTAACAGCTTACTTTGTGACAGCTGCAATTGTAGTTATTATCGTTATTCTATTTGGATTTACTCCAACTATCTTTTGGTTGCAATATATTTACTACGTATTTGCAATGCTAACTTTTATCTATTTTCTTGCATTGCTTAATTCTACGCTTACCATTATGTTTCGTGATTATCACCAAATACTTAAACCTATTATGCGACTTTTCTTTTGGTTTTCAGGTGTTATTTGGCGTATACACGAAATGGGTGCTATTCCAGGTTGGCTCACCCGATTGATGGATCTTAATCCTTTCTCTTATATTCTCAGTGGATTCAGATATACATTTTTTAGTCAAGCTTTCTTCTGGGAGCATTGGGAAACAACTATATTTTTTTGGTTACTCGTCTTATTGATTGCTATTGTAGCATCGTATCTACATTTAAAACTGCGTGCAAAATTTGTTGATTTGGTATAGAATTGGGGGAAATGACTTACCATTAATTGATAAGTTTTTATTTCACTGAAAATTTGAGATTGGTATGACACATACTAGGAGAAATGTATCATGTATAATGTACAACTTGAAGCATTTTGTAAGACTCACGGATTAGGCGAAGTTGTAGAGTCTTCTTTATTCCCGCAAGGGATGACCAATAGAACATATTTTGTTGAAACAACAGAGGGAAAATATGTGATAAAGGCTCTAAATCCTAAGTTTGTTAATACTGAAGACAAAAGAAAAAAAATTGAAATAAGCGAATATCTCGCAGAAATAGCATACCATGCTGATATTCCAAGTATTTCTGCTAACCGAATTAATGGGAATATTATAAATGAATTTTGTGGGCAGTATTATATGGTTTTTAATTTTTTCGAAGGGAAAATAAGAACTCTAAAAAATATAACGGTTGAAAACTGCTTTAGAATAGGTCAATTATTAGCAGAAATGCATAATATAAATTTTGGCAATTCATTAAATTTTGATATTGCTAATATTTCAAACTACTATTATGGTGGAGAATTTAAGTCTGGAATTAATTGGAATTATTATTTTAAAAAAATTTCTAAAAAAAAGAAAAAACCTGAATGGCTCGCTCATTTAGAGAGTCATCTTGATGATTTATATGAAATGTTTGATATTTCGCAGTCAACCTTTAAAGATTTTAAACCACAAGACAAAGTTATCGCACATGGAGATGTGTTTCATCAAAATACATTGTGGTATGATGATATACCGCATATCATTGACTGGGAAACAAGTGGAGTAATTGATGCAACTTATGATTGTTTACACACTGCAATGAGATGGGCAACTGAGCATACAGAAGGTCATGAAATGGTTGTGAGTATAGATAAAATATATGCTTTTTTAAATGGATATTCAGAAGTAAGAAGAATCAAAGTTAAAAGATTAGAAATTGTGTTAAATATGATTTGGTATAGGAGATTAACTTACCTTCGTTTTGCATTGAGACGCTATGTGAAACCACAAGATAAAACAGATCAAAAGCGTGCAGCGAGAAAAATAATTTATTCTCTTGCTATATTGAAAAGTTATAAAGAGTTCAAACATCATTTAAGCGATATTAAGAACTACATTATCCAACAACAACCGGAGCAACATTCGATAAAATATCATGTGGGAAAGTTTTTTCAAAAATTCAAAAAGTAGCTTTAAAAGATGATTTATAATAGAAGAAAAGAGGATAGAAGGTTTATGGAACTAAGTATAATCATCCCATATAAAAACTATATTAAATATTTGCATGAATGTTTACAAAGTGTTAAAGAGCAAACATTTGAAGATTATGAAGTTATTATTGCTTATCATCAATCTGCTCAACAAGATATTAATATTATTCAATCAGAATACAAATTTAATCGAATCTCTTTTGTTAACTGTGGTGAAAGTAATGTTTCTATTGCTCGAAACAAAGGCGTATCAGCAGCAAAAGGTGAGTATATATGCTTTTTGGATGCAGATGATTATTTACTGCCAAACACTTTAAAAACATGGATAGATTATATTAAGTCATCAACCATGGAGATAGATATACTTTTTGGTGCAATTAATAGAACCACTCTTAAATATAAAAATTTCTTGATTGATTTTTATCAATATCAAACTACTTTTGTCTCTAATAATTCTTTGAATATAGCTATTAAAGATAAATCACGTTTGACTGGGATGCAATTTGATAGTAAAACAATATTAGGGAAGCTTTTTAGACGTGAATTTATAATAGATAGAAAACATAGGTTCGATGAAAAACTGGATGTTTATGCTGAGCTACCTTTTATATTACGCGCGTTAGAATTATCTCCTAAAGTAGACGGAACAAAAGAAACAATATATATTAAACGGGAACATGATGATATGATTAGTGTTCCATCACTAACTCAGTCACTTGGAAGTAGAAAAGTAGTTGCAGTCACAGATTCATATTTAGTAGCAAATGAAATATTAAATGCGAACTCAAGAATAAAAAAATCTTTGGATCAATATATGTGTGATTATTTTTGGAATGAGGTTGTCAAGCAACTAGTCAACGAGGAATCTGAAGAAGTTCAAAAGGATGTTTTGAATGCTTTACATAAAGTGGCAATCAACATCACTGATGAAGTTTTTAATGAATTACCAAGAAAGAAGAAAAAATTAGTAAAGCAATTGAAAAACAAGAACTTCACTGCAGTTATGAGATATATGAGATTTATTATGCAAATTGTATATTTCAAAGCTGGTATTAAAAGTAAAGTTGAATTCAGAAAATATCTATATAATAATTGGTTGATTAAGTTAAAGCAAAAGAAGAAAACTGTAGTGTTTGAAAGTTTTTTAGGGCGGCAATATAGTTGTAATCCTAAAGCAATTTATGAATACATGAATAAAAACCTCCCTCAATATAAGCTATACTGGAGTGTTGATCCAAAACACTCGGAGAACTTTAAAAATTTAAACACTATTCAGCGCTTTTCATTTAAGTGGTTTTGGAAAATGGCGAGATCTGAATACTGGGTACTTAATAGTAGACTACCAGTATGGATTTCAAAACCTAAAGGAACAAAATATTTACAAACATGGCACGGAACACCCCTTAAAAAGTTAGCATTTGATGTAGAAGAAGTTTATATGCCAGGAACGACAACTGGAAAATATAAACACAATTTTTTAACCGAATCTAGAAATTGGGATTATTTAATCTCGCCTAATAACTATTCAAGTGAAATTTTTGAAAGTGCATTTCGCTTTGAAAAGAAGGTTTTGGAACAAGGCTATCCTAGAAATGATGCTTTATATAATGGGGATACTCCCAATAATATTGAAAGAATTAAAAAAGATTTGGGAATACCTTTAGATAAAAAAATAATATTATATGCACCAACCTTTAGAGATAATCAATTTTATAAATCAGGAAATTATAAATTTGATTTACCGATGGATTTGCATGGTTTACAGAAGAGATATGGAAACGACTGCATTTTATTGCTACGTATGCATTATTTAGTAGCAGAGAATTTTGATTTAAAACCTTACAAAGGATTTGCTTATGATTTTTCAAATCGTGCGGATATTAATGATTTATACTTGGTATCAGATTTGTTAATTACTGATTATTCATCAGTATTCTTTGATTATGCAAATTTAAAAAGACCAATCGTATTTTATACATATGACTTAGAGGATTATCGCGAGACCCTACGTGGTTTCTATTTTGATTTAATAAAAGTTGCACCAGGACCAATTGTTGAAAATAATGCTGACTTAACTAAGATCCTTGATGAATTTATAGAATACGGTAAGTTTAAAGATTATCAAGCGATCTATGAAAATTTCTATCAAAAATATTGTTATTTAGATGATGGGAATGCTGCAAAAAGAATTGTAGAAGATGTGTTTTTAAATTAAAATCCCAGTTTTCTGGTTTGAGAAAGTAGAGAATATGATGTTAAATCGAATAAAAAGTCTAATGATTAAAGCCTTTCTCACTGTTGCAGGTTATTTGCCAGCGAATCCTAAACTACTCATGTTTGAAAGCTTTCAAGGAAAACAGTACAGTTGCAACCCCAAAGCAATTTATGAGTACATGCTGGTGCATCACCCTAATTATAAAATGTACTGGTGTATTGATAAAGACTATGCTGAAAATTTTGATGAAAAAGACTTGAAACTCGTTAGACGTTATTCTTTCAAATGGCTTCTAATATTAGGTTTTTCAAAATATTGGATTATTAATAGCCGCATGCCAACGAAAATACCAAAGCCAAGACATACGACCTATATTCAAACCTGGCATGGAACACCTTTAAAAAAATTAGTATTTGATATGGAAGAAGTCCATATGCCAAATACGACAACTGAGGTATATAAAGCTAATTTTTATCAAGAATCACGTAACTGGGATTACTTAGTTTCACCAAATAGTTATTCAAGCGAAATCTTTAAGCGAGCATTTTGTTTTAAAAAGAAAATATTAGAGTATGGCTATCCACGTAATGATATTTTATATAACAGAAATAATAAGATATATATCGAACAACTTAAAAGGAAGCTAGACATTCCATTGAATAGAAAAGTGATCTTGTATGCACCTACATGGCGTGATAATCAATTTTATAAGACTGGTCAATATAAATTTGAATTGCCATTAGATTTATCTGATTTGCAACAAAAATATGGAGAAGAATATATTGTATTACTTAGAATGCACTATCTAGTTATGGAGCATTTTGATTTAAGTTCATATGAAGGATTTGCTTATGATTTTTCTCAAAAAGTTGATATTAATGAATTATACTTAGTATCAGATTTATTGATTACAGACTATTCATCAGCATTTTTTGATTATGTTAATCTTAGAAGACCCATGATATTTTATACGTATGATATTGAAGAATATCGTGATACTTTGCGAGGTTTTTACTTCGATATTGAAAAAGAGGCGCCAGGACCTATTGTGAAAAGTATGCAAGAATTGAATGATGCACTTGAAGAATTTAAGGCTCATGGCAAATATTTGGCTAGTGAGGAGAACTATCAAAAGGTTTATAACAATTATTGCCATTTAGAAGATGGCAACTCAACTGAACGACTTGTAAAAAACATGATTGTCAATTAATTTTCAAATGATAATGATGTGGAATTTTCGTTTTAAATGGAGGTGGTTATTATCAATAAAATATTAAATGCAATTAAAATATTTTTATATCAACAGCCTCTGTATTATCTTTATTATCAAAAATTAAATGTTAAAAAAAATGTTGTCCTTTTAGAGTCCACCCATGGGAAGACTTTCGGGGGACATTTGTTCTATATTTTGCAAGAGCTAGCTAAAGATTATCCTGATTTAGAAATCTATCTTGCGGTTCAGGATGTCGAGAAAACAAAAAAGTTTTTGGCAAGATATGATTTGAATCGAGTTGATATTGTTAGGCATATGTCTAGGAAGTATTTTGAGTTATTAGCAAGTGCGGAATATTTGCTAAATGACATGAGTTTTTATAGTTTTTTTACTAAAAAAGTGGGTCAAAAGTATATTAATTTTTGGCATGGGACGCCTTTGAAAACCTTGGGTCAGGATGTAGAAAATATAACTGATGCTGCCAATGTGCAACGCAATTTTTATATGGTGGATAAAATTATTGTTGGCAATGAGTTTCTTGCTAATACTTTGGCTAACTCTCATGGATTAAATGGTATTTATCAAGGGAAAATGGTTGTGGCACCTTCTCCGCGCAATGCTGTTTTATTGGATATAGATAAGCGTGATAAGATTCGTCAAGAATTGAATATTAATTTAAAAAATGTACTATTCTATGCGCCGACTTGGCGGGGTAATGTTAATAATATTAGTAATGATAATTCTAAAATTCTTGCTGATTTACGATATTTATCAAAAAATTTGGCAGATGAGAAGGTGTTGTATGTTAAGTTACATCCTTTTTCGCAAAGCGTTGATTTAGGAGAATTTGAAAATGTATTTGTGATGCCATCTGAGTATGAATTATATGAGTTTTTAACGGCTGTGGATGTTTTGATTACGGATTATTCGTCGATTATGTATGATTTTGTACTTGCAAATCGGAAGATTATTTTATACACTTACGATAAGGATGAATATTTTAGTACAAGAGGGGTGTATGATGATATTGATTGTTACCCATTTGTGCAGGTTCATCATGTTCAGGATTTGCTAGTAGAGATTCAGAAATCTGAAGGTAGTATTGATTACAGTAAGATGATAAATGAATTTTGTCCCGTTGATTGTGTGTTTGGGGTGCAGATTATTTGTGATTATATATTCAAAGGAGCATTACATAAATTGATTAAGGAGTCTAACCTTTTTAATGGGAAGGAAACCGCGTTTGTTTTGGGTGGTGGATTCTGGGATAATGGTGTAACGACAGCTTTACTGAATACTTTTGATAATATTGATTTAGATAAGCGCAATTATGTTGTAATGCTAGGTCAAAAACAGCTAAAAAAAGAATATGAGTTTAGAGTTAGGAATTTATCTGATAAGATTATTTTTTACCCATTTCCTGAACAATTTAATGCTGGTATGTTTGATCGTTTTTTATACCTAGCTTATATGAGATTTGAGTGGTTTGATCATGCATGGATTCGCAAACGAGTGGGCTTAGTTGTGGCAAATGATTATAAGCGTATAGTAGGTGATTTAAAGGTTGACCACTTTCTGCATTTTACTGGCTTTGGAAATAGATATTCTGAGTTAATTAAGCAGGTTCCTGCTGAGGTTAATACTGTGATGTGTGTTCATACTGATATGATTGCTGAGTATAAAGCGAAGAAGAATTTCAGTAAGAAGATTGTTTTTTCTGCTTATGAGCAAGTAGATAAGATTGCAGTTGTACATAATAATTTAAAAGAAGGGTTAATTGGCGTGATTCCTACTATTAGTAATAAACTGTATGTGATGAATAACTTTCTAGGTGAGGAACGCATTCGTGATTTGGCAGAAGCTGAGATACTTGAAACGCTAGTTGAAGTTGAGATGGAAAAAGGTAATGATAGAAATTTAACTGCAGATTTATTTAATCGCCATATTTCTATTTTTATTAACATTGGGCGCTATGATTATCAGAAAGGACATGGTCGTTTAATAGAGGCATTCGAAATTATTTATAAAGAAGATCAAAATACTAGATTGATTATTATTGCGCCACATGGCCCATTACGTGAAGAGATACTTATGCTCGCAACAAATAGTTTTGCCAGCTCTGGCATTTATATTCTAGGTAGAATGAGTAATCCTTATGCATTACTTGCTAAGTGCGGATGTTTTGTGCTATCTTCACATTATGAAGGTTTAGGGTTGGTTGTTTATGAGGCACTAGCTGTGGGAACCTCAGTTGTTACGGTTGATTTGAAGGAAACAACTGAGTATTTGCAGAATGATGAGGCGATTATTGTTCACAATTCAGTAAGTGGGATTGCAGCCGGTATGCGACAGTATTTGTTAGGGGAGTACTCGAAGAATGAATTTGACTTTCGAGTGCCAAAAGAGAAGTCAAAACTAGAGTTTGAGCGATTATTTAAGAGCAATTAGTGGGGTTGATAGTGAGTGTGATGATAAAATGAAGAATGGAAAGATTTTGTTTTGTTCTAGTGCAGGTGGGCATTATACAGAGTTGTTACAATTAGAATCATTGATAAAAAAGTATCAAGGTGTCGTTGTGACAGAAAAAACAAAAATATCAATTGCGACAAGTCTGCCAACTAAATATTTACCTTATGGTTCAAGAAATGAAGGTTTTACATACATTTTTAAGTTTCTTTACGTTTGTCTACTTTCTATCATTTACTTTATTCAATATCGACCAAAAGCGATTATTTCAACTGGTGTTCATTCAACGATACCTCTATGTATGCTGGGTTGGTTATTTAGGAGAAAGGTCATTTATATTGAAACGATTGCCGTTGTGAATAAGCCGACTATGACGGGTAAAGTGATGTATAAAATTGCATCGGAGTTTTATATTCAATGGGAAGAACTGCTTGAGGTTTATCCTAATGCTATCTATGGAGGTGCTTTGTTTTGATATTAGTATTATGTGGCACACAGAAGCAAAATCTCTCGCGAATGATTAAAGAAGTGGAAAAGCTAGCTGATGATGATGAAGTGATTGTACAAGCAGGGCATAGCAAGTATAGTAGTGAGAAGATGGAAATTTTTGATTTTGTCTCTGGAGAAGAGTTAAAAGTTTTGTATGAAAAAGCAGACTATATTGTGACCCATGCTGGTGCAGGATCAATGTTTCAAGCAATTAAAGCTGGGAAGAAAATAATTGCCTTTCCAAGGTTACAAAAATATAATGAGCATGTTGATGATCATCAGTTGCAATTAGCTAAACAGTTAGAGAATTTGGGATATTTATTGGTTTTTAATGATGGTGATGATATGATTGATATGTTTGATAAAATTTATAAGTTTAAACCCAACGCTTATAATTTAAAAGGGAATATCCCCTTGCTAATTGATGAACAGTTAAAAAATTTATAAATTAAGTTGAGGTTGTTGGGAAATTTATATTTTTATTTTTGAATTGATTCTTGACAACCGACCATAATACTGTACAAATCATTCTTGATAAATTCTCTTGCAATAATGACTAAATAAAATTTAGCATTTAGTTTCTAAATATTTTTTTCACAAGTCGCTGACTAGAATTTCCATCGCAATATTCCGTCCATTTTTTAGCATATGCCTCAAGTTGCAACAAATCAGCGTCCCCACTTAAAACAGCATTGATAACGTCATCCGTATTTTCAGCAATCGGACCTGGGATCGAAGATTCGTAAACCTCCCAAAGTCCGTGAGCTTTTTTATATGCTTCTAAATCATAAGCATAGAAAATCATCTTACGTTTAAACAGGACAAATTCCATTGGGATCGAAGAGTAGTCTGTTATCAATACATCCGTTATAACCAACAATTCATTAACATCAAG
>Ga0123355_10017776_pt1 | contig 11245 bp, 11 predicted proteins | sample TergutEmb28metaG_3_FD_89872 | JGI IMG/M metagenome (GOLD analysis project Ga0123355, IMG submission 89872) | Embiratermes neotenicus P1 segment gut microbial communities from Petit-Saut dam, French Guiana - Emb289 P1 | ecosystem: Host-associated > Arthropoda: Insects > Digestive system > Gut ...
ACAGTCGTATGAACGCCCTCCCCCAACAACGCAAGGCTTGCGGAGAAAAACAGCTCCATTGTAGCATCTAAGCCTACGGGGGATATTTTTTCACCCGCCGACATATCCAGCACCAGCAGCACAGAATTACCAATAGGCAAGCCAAATTCACGCACCATTACCTTGTCCAGCTTTTCTGTCAATTTCCAGTGAATGCTGCGAATTGGGTCGCCCGGCTGATACTCACGGATTGCGTATGTTTCGCTTACGTCCATGCCCGCTTTAGATGTGGAATATTCGTCGCTGTCCAGGCTTTGCGCTGTGTCTGTGAGCGGAATACTTACATCAAAGCCCGTGGGCGGTACGATAACGCATCCTTCCGCCGCACATGAAAACTTTCGCGGAAACAGCCCCAAAGGATCTAAGATTCGAAAATCCTCGATGCGAATTTCCAAAACGCCGCAATGTGAAGTTTGCAGGACGAATGGCGTTATCGCTTTAAGCGCGTCGCTGAAATTCCGTATTTCTTTTTCGCCTGTCAAACGATTTTCACATACCAACGTGCAGTATGCCTTGAAAATAGAAGCAAATTTGCTGCGCTTAATTTCAAGCCTGCCGGAAATTTCTTCGTCTTTGGCACAAATATCCGGTAAAATAAGAACCGGTTGAAAGCGCAGCCTAGCCACAAAAAACGTAATGATAGAAAGTACAACATAGACGATAGACCCAACCAAAATAACGAATGTTCCCAAGTCGTTGTCAAACAGGAACAATGCCCCAACGGCTAAAATCCACAGAAATATGAATAAAATTATTCTAATCAACTGTCACTACCGTCATCATAAATCGTCTCAATTTCTCGTGTCTCGTACCATTTATGTGGCAACGGCACATTAAAGTGTTCGCATAGCAGCTTGTTTACGAGGAAATTCAGGCTGACTTCACCGCGCTCCACATGTTTTTCCACGCACTTTGCAAGGTCCGAATCGTTGCGTATGCGGATAAGATGAGACTTGTACTCACGCTTGTTATATCCTCGTTTTCGGGCTGTTTCTTTATTTTCCATGAGTGTCTCCTTTACGCCTGATATCAGGCGTTTTTTTATTTCACCCCATCAGGCATTTTCACCATTCTCGCCAAATTCCCCAACACATCATTTTCCGCAACTTTCCCAGCCTTTGCCTGCTGCGTAAGTATAACACGGTGGGCGCACACATCGCCTAACACTTCGCGCACATCCTCCGGGATTACATAATCGCGCCCATGCACATACGCCTTGGCTTTTGCCGCCCGTGCGATAAAAAGCGCACCGCGGGGGCTTATACCAAGTTCTATGCGGCTGTCTTCGCGCGACTTTTCCGCAATTTCCGCAATGTATTCGATAATGCTGTCTTTCAGCGTGACGTTTTTTACCTCGTCTTGCATGCTAAGCACATCTTCAAGCGACAACACCTGCTGAACGCCATCTATCGGGTTGCCCTTCTGCCTGTCACGGATAATGGCCATTTGGCTTGCAAAATCAGGGTATCCGATGCTTAACCGCATAAGGAAGCGGTCCAGCTGCGCGAACGGCAGCAATTGCGTGCCCGCCGTGCCCACGTTATTTTGCGTAGCGATAACGATAAACGGCGAACGCAGCGAGTGTGTCGTGCCGTCTACCGTGACTTGCCGCTCTTCCATCGCTTCCAACAGCGCAGATTGCGTTTTGCTGGACGTCCGGTTGATTTCATCCCCAAGCAAAATATTTGCGTCGTTCACCGCACCGGGCATGTATGTGAGGCTCCCCGCTTCTTTGTTGTACACCGAAAAACCCGTGATATCCGACGGCAAAACGTCCGGTGTAAATTGGATACGTCTGTAGCTTAGCCCCATTACCTTGCTGGTGGCCATCGCAAGCGTGGTCTTGCCCACGCCGGGCACGTCGTCCAAAAGCACGTGCCCATCCGCCAAAATGGCAATAAGCAGCTTGGTTAAAGCGGCTTGCTTGCCGACAATCACTTTTTGAATTTCGTCAACGACCGGTTGTATCGCTATTCGCATATAATCGTAATTCCCCCATGCGGCGCGGCATAACGCCCATCTATCACGCCGCCAAGCTCTTGCATAATGTACATCCACACAACATCTACCACGAAGGCGGACGTGATGGTGCTGTAGTCCTCACATCTTTCCAAGCTGATATAATTGGAATCCATGCCGTTGAAAATCGCGTTGCTGGTGATAATTGCGTAAGTGGCGGCGGGGTCAAAGTCGTTGCCGTTTATGCTGTCAATTGTCACGCGGCGGATGGAATTGGCTCTATACCAGTGGTTACCGTATGCTTCGCCGGCATCGAATGGAATGGTGATGTCAACGGTGAATTCGATACCCGCCACATGCGGGAAAGCCGCTGCGGAAGCAAAAGTTGCATCTGTAAACGGCAGCCCCTGGGTTGCGGCTTCCAGCATTTCCAGAAGCTGCGCGCCGGTTAGGTACATCACCGCCACACGGTTAGGGAATGGCAATACCCGTTGCAAGTCCCTCATCGTGACATCGCCGGTATTAAGGAAGTCGCGCAAGTTGCCGCCGTTCCATATGGCCACCACGTTTTCCGGCGCAACCATAATGCGGTCGTTGCCTGCGTCAATGTCGTCTTCGTCAAAGAAATCTACAATGCCGCCTTCCAGCGCAAACCATTTTAATGCGTTTGTCCAAAGGTTGCCGGTGTTTGTTTCGCCGGAACGGGACGCGGCAAAAGCGCCTTCCAATGTCACTTCCGACCTTGCCCATGCGGTGAATTCTTCGTGAACCATTTCCTTTACATAGTCCACAGCTTCCTGCATTTCTTCGTCGTATTCCACGCCGTCCAAATTGATAAGGCTGTGGGTCATAACCTGATTTATCTCGTTGTCGATGATAACCACGCCAACGGTAAGCCCGGCGCCGGAGTACACATCCAGGATAACCGCCCCGCGCACAAACAGCGGCGCACCTGCATTGGAAAGCCCAATAATCAGGTCACTGTCCGCAAGTGCAGCAACCTGATATGCCGCCACATATGCGGGGTCTTGGAATGTCAGCCCGTCAAGGTTGGACTCCAGAACCTGATTGACTGTGTCCGGGTCTGTAAGCCCAAAGAAGCCGACTTCGCGCCCGGAAGCCGTGGTAACAACCGCGTTTGCGCCAAATGCGTAAAGCGCGTCGTCACCTGCGGTGATATTTGCCGCCACCGCGTAGAAAGATGCCGCCTCCAGCAAGTAGCCAAGGCTGTCATCATCGAAAATAATACCGTGTGTTTCCACCCCAACTGTACCTGTGCCAAAGTCGAATTCGCGGCTGCCGATGGCAACAACATCGTACCCGGCTTTGTCCATGAGCTCAATTACTGTGCGCCCACTGTCGTATGCGGAATATACTGTGCCCTGCAAATAGTTGCCAACGTCCACAAGAATAACGTCTGCATCCTTTGCTTCATACATATTGCGAAGTGTGGTTATCTGCGGCAGAATATCAATGTTACCGCGGATATTCCCAGTGTAAATAATTACGGTTGTGCCATAAAGTTCGCCTTTTTCACCTGTAGGTGAATCATCTTCCGCAATAACTACTGCAGACAGCAGTGCCGCGCACAAGCAAAGCGCGAGGATAAAGCTAAGTACTTTTGAAAATTTTTTCATGGTGGTGTCTCCTTTTTGTTTGTTATTTTTGCAAAAAATATACCGCAAAAGCGGCAAGTCTCCTTCTGGAGGCTCATGCTACCTTCGCGGTAAATATAAAAACGTGGGTATTATTAGATGATTGTGCTTTCTTCTGAAAGCCTGTGACAATTCGATGTTTAACACCGTGAACCAGAATTGTCACCGCCCCTTCGTAGGGCAGGTATTATTTTATAGGAAATGGGAGCGAAAGGCAAGGTGGAATCTTGGGGAAATGTTGTTTGGGATTGTCTCGATACTTAATCCGTCAAATCTCCAAGCAAAATGGAAACATAGTCCTGTCTGCCATGAAGTATGCGGTCAATCAACACATCATCATTACGATAACGATAGAAAGCTAAATAACTGCCGCAACCAAGAAAACGATAATCGGCATCAATTGTAGCGACTGCTGACAACGGCGTACCAATTAGCGGAAAATCTTCAAGTTCGTAAACTCGAGCTTTTATTTTACGAATGATATTCAGCGCAGTTTTAGGCCTTCCCGATTGCCGGACGATATAATCGCCTATCTGCTCTAAATCCCTTTCGGCTTCCGGAGACATGACTACATTAGCCATTGTATCGCTCCTCGAGCCGTGTAAAAACATCTTCGGCAGGAAGCCAACCGTTTTCTTCACCAGAAAGCCGCCCTTTATCTAACTCCGATTTCAATTTACGCCATGCCTGTGTCCTTTCATATTCCACATACTCGTCAATGTCGAGGACAGCATAACGTCCACGTCCATTTTTTGTTAAAAAAACAGGCGAACCAACTGCGACATCTCGCAGCACTTCACCATAATTTCTCAAATCGGATATTGGTTTTATATTTGGCATACGAACACCTCCACGAATAGTATACAGTGGTTTTTCGTAAAATTCAACAGCATATTTTAAGACATTTCAAAACAACGATTAAAAATATCCTTGACAAAATCTTACCACAATTTCACAAACTTGACCGCGCATACCCAGAAAGCTACAATATTAGAAAGCGGCTTCGCCGCGCGTTTCGTACAGAACAATTACCTAACAAATAAACGCATTCGCAGTATATTACAGTAAGCTGCGAAAAATTAACCATCAAAGGAGCTGTGTCCATGAGAAAGCCTGTAATTATCGGAGTATCAGGGGGTTCGGGAAGCGGAAAGACAAGCGTATCTAAAACGATTGTAGATAGCTTTATCAATCATTCCATCATTTTGATTGCGCACGACGCATACTATAAAGACCAATCGGAGCTGACCTTTGAAGAACGCCTAAAAACAAATTACGACCACCCAATGGCATTTGAAACAGAGCTGTTGCTAAAACATCTGGAAGATTTGCTGAATTACAAAGCGATTGACATCCCGGTCTATGATTATGCGGCGCATACCCGTTCGGCCGAAGTCGTTCACGAAGGGCCAAAAAATGTCATCCTATTAGAAGGTATTTTGATTTTAGAGGACAAACGGCTCCGCGACCTCATGGACATCAAAGTATATGTAGACGCAGACGACGATGTAAGGATTATCAGAAGAATAAGGCGTGATATCGTCGAGCGCGGGCGGTCACTGGACTCCGTCATAGGCCAGTATCTAAACTATGTAAAGCCCGCACATCACCAATTTGTAGAGCCTTCTAAGCGATATGCGGACATCATCATTCCCGAGGGCGCATCAAACACCGTGGGGATAGATTTATTAAAAACAAAAATACGGTCAATCATAAATTCGGATAGCTAAAGGAAGATTACGCTATCCTTCAAGCGGCGTTTTACGTCGCCCCAATTTACTTATTATCCAGCAAATAAACAGCGCAAGCGGGAATGCAGCCCATGATGTAACCCAAAAGTCTAAAGTTATACCCACTGCCATAAAAATAACCGAAAACGCATAATATTGAAGGTTGAAGATATTATCAATGGTAAAGTCGCGTTCGCGAATGACATTTATGAACTCAATCACGCAAATGATAAGCCATGACAGCGGAAAGGCAATCCATGCCATGGTTACTGCTTCCGCCGCAATTCCAATGGCTAGTATGAATAACAAAAGCCACGGTGTACGCACTTCATCGGCACCACTGCTTTTTTTCCGTACAAGCGGAAATATGAAAGCAAACAGAACAAACGTAATTGGCCCGGCTAGCCACGATGCATACATCGCACCAGCCAGCACTGCACCAAAAACCATTATTGTAGTGATTGCCATGTAAATTGCTTCTTCAAGCAGCGATTCAAAGGTATGTGTAAATATCGTTCCTTTGTAGCCACCGGTTTTCCTTGCATCAATTGCCTCTTTGAAGAAAACAATGGTGGTCGTTAAAAGAAACAACAGCGGTGATAAAGTACGAAGCCGATTTAAGCTCCACATATTAACACCTTGCCCATCCTCTATTCCTTCAATAAGTTCCGGTGTTACATTGCCCAAACTGCCGCCAAGAATGCTGATACCAAATTGCGCATACAGTATATCCGGAACTACTAAAAGTATCCCGACAAGTATCCCTGTTATTGTATAGGCATAATCCGAAAAATCCCATTTATTGTCTTTTTGCATATCATTATTCTCTTGCATACGACCCGCCTCCACCTATAATGATATACTAGCTTTTCGCAAAATTCAACGGCAAATTATATGAACATTACAAGACTAACGGTCAAAAAGTTCCTCAAGATTAATAACCTTGGACGCCCACGAAATATCGGCATTTACATCATGGGTGGTCATCAGCACCGTTCCTTCAAAGGCTTCCAACGCGTGCATCAGTACTTCTTTGGAGTAAACATCCAGATGATTGGTCGGCTCGTCCAGGATAATTACATTGACGGGGTTCATCATGGCCAGGCAAAGACGCAGCTTTGTCATTTCTCCACCCGACAACGAGCGCACCCGGTTAAAAAAGTGTATGTCGCTTAGCCCGCAGGAAAGCAGCGCGGATTGCAACTCTTTCTGCGGTTTATCCGGGTAATAAAGCTTTGCAAATTGAATCACCATCATGTCATTGTATTTAGACTTCTTGGGCTTTTTCACTTCGGTTCCGTCTATTTTGTAGAAGCGCACGCTTTGTCGCAAAATATCGCTTCCGGCAAAGTTGTTTTCGTAATCTTCTTCCTGTTTTAAGAAAACCGTCTCTATGCTCTCGCCAAATTCGATAGCCCCGGATATTATCGGAATATCCCCGTAAATGGACTTTAACAGCGTCGTTTTACCTACGCCGTTAAACCCTTTGAATACAATCTTGTCGCCTTTTTCCACGTCAAAGGAAATGGGCGGCAGTATCGGCGTTCCATTATATCCCACCTCTACGGCATTCAATGTCATGATTTTTTTCGAAGCGCCCTTCATGTGTTTGAACGCGAATTTGGGTTTGATTATTTCATCGGGCTTTTCAATTCTTTTTAGGTTTTCCAGCATTTTTTTGAGCCATGTGGCCTTTGTCTTGCCCTCCCCACCCTCATTGGCGAATAAAAATGTTTGTACATATTCCTCCGATCTTTCTATATATTTTGCCTGGGCCGTATGCTGCTGCAATTGTACGGCCTCCAGCCTTTCTTTTTCCTTAACATAAAAATCATAATTGCCGTTGTACACTTTGAATACGCGGTTCGCGATTTCCACGGTTTTATTGCAGATTTTATTAAGGAATGCCTTGTCATGGGATATGACGATAAACGCATATTTTAACCGGCACAAATAATCGCCCAGCCAGTTGATATAGGCGGTATCTAGGAAATTAGTGGGTTCATCCAGCACCAGTATATCGTTGTCCGTTAACAGTAGTTTCGCAAGAATCAGCCTTGTTTTCATACCGCCGGATAATTGCGGGATGGTTTTAGTCCGGTCATTATCGGAAAATCCTAGGCCGGATAGCACATTGTCGATTTTCTTATCAATTTGGTAAAATTCTTTTTCCATAAGCGTTTCCATAATCCTTTGGGCGCGGTTTAACGCCTTTGTTTGCTGCACTTCGGCCATGTCCGGCAGTTGCGCGTATATTTCCGCCATTTGGCGGTCAAGGTCATACAATGGGCTAAACGCCGAATCTAAATATTCATAAACGGTACAATTTTGGTCAATTTCGGCATATTGATCCAAGTAGCTTATCTTTAAGCCGGGGTCTTTTTCGATGGTATAGGCATCGGGGACGCATTCGCCGGTTAATATTTTCAAAAACGTCGATTTTCCGCACCCGTTTGGGCCTACAAGGCCGATATGGTCGCTGGATTGCACCATAAGTTCCGTATCGTTAAACAAGCTTTTATCCGCGAAAGCATGAGATAAATTTTGAATTTTAAATACGCGCATATCATTTGCTCCTTTTTAGATGAATTTTGCATAAAAAAAACGGACAGCCTATTACAGCCATCCATTCGCACATGTTTAAAGTAAAACTTTACTTGAACACAGCACCGGAAACGCAGCTATAATGGCAAAAATGGGCAGACTTATCCCGTATAGCTGCACATGTGAATGCAGAAACCCGTGTGCATTTTACAATCTTGCTTAAAAATGTATTGGGTGCTTGTGTTTGTTTTGCCATTATTTTCACCCCCGTTCGCTTTGTACCGCTTGCTGGCATAATATTACATGAAGCGCTTTTTGTCAATCGTTAATCAATTTTTCACTAAAGAACCAGCTGCATTACATCTTCGCCACCCAAAACTTGTCCTGTTTTTTCAAAACCCATTCGCTCATACAATTTTGTGGCGATATGACTACTCGGTACAACAGAAGTATGGATATACTTAACATCGCAGTCGTGCGGCTTTGTTTTTACTAGGTCTATTAACGTTGCCATAGCAGCCTTACCATAACCCTTACTCTGATGTTTTTCATCAATCATCAATCTGCTAAGCCAGTAAATTTCACCATCGGCATTGACTTCTTCGCCGTCTTCAAAGCATACCATCGCAAATCCTACGACAGTTTCATCATGTAATATTGCGAAAGGCATTTCTGCAAAGTGCAGTTCGCCTTCGTCTACTGCTTCCTTCAAGCTCAAATAAGCCTCTGCCAAGCTCTCCCGATTGGGTGCAACCAAATCTTCCGATGCTTTCAATTCCAACACATCTAAAAAATTGTCCTCGGATATAGGCTGTAATGTAATCATGTTTGTCCTCCTATTATTCATCAAAAGGCTAGTTACCTTTCACGATGTTTATATTACTTCACTACTATGTCATATACCAATGATGGCAGTCAAGATAAAAACCAATTATAATTAGTCTTTCCTTAACGACTATATTGTCCTTTAAATTCGCCTAATCAACCGACAAACCAAACAAAATTATACTCGCCGCCACTCCAACATTTAACGATTCACATTTTGCATTCATCTTAATATTTACTTTAATGTCGCACATATCTAACAATTCGTTGCCCACACCATCGCTTTCATTTCCAACTAAAACCGCCCGCTTTTTGTTTGCCTTAATCGAATGCAAATCTAAACCTTCTTTAACATCCGTTCCAATAATTTGATAGCCTTTTTTTTTCAACTCCAAAATAAAATCCTTTATTGGGCTTTTGATAATATTAATATGAAAAATCATCCCTTGCGTTGCCTGAATTACCTTTTGGTTATAAACATCCACGCTATTGTTTAGCACAATCGTATCCACGTTAAATGCAACGGCACTTCTGATAATAGTGCCAAGGTTGCCGGGGTGGTGGATTTGGTCAACCAGCAATATATTATTTTGATAATTACTTTTTTCTCTTTGACAACAAACTCCTATAATTTTAGTGGGCGTCGCCATAGCAGATAATTTTTCCATAACGTCATACGTTACCTGATACGATGTTACATCAAAGCTATTATTTTTTTCGGTGGAAATAATTTCTTTTAAGCAATCTGCTTTATAGGCCTCCAAAACCAGATGATAGCCCTCTACAATAAAGAGGTTTTGTTTATCCCTATGAACTTTATTTTTCAATTTACTCCATTGCAAGACCCTAAAATTATTTACGGAATTAATTACGGACATAATAACCTGCTTTCAGCTAATTATTTAATGTGTTTGGTTTCTGTATTTCTCCATCATTCCCTTAAATATTTCCCCATTCGACGGCGGTGTCCACGTTATTGCGTTTGCACCTGCATTAATTGTAGCAGCTATCGAATTATCATTAGGGCCGCCCGTGGCTATTATTGCGACATCTGGGAATTCTTTTCTTATTTTTTCGACAAGCCGCGGTGTATCAGCGGCGGCGGACACATTAAGTATCGTTGCGCCGGATTTTAGCCTTCCGGCAATGTCGTCGCGTTCGCTGACTACGGTTATCACAATTGGGATATCAATGACACCGCGCACGCCTTCAATGGTTGCATTGGCTGTAGGTGCATTAAGCACTACGCCAAAAGCCCCCTGAAACTCCGCGTCCGAGGCCAGGTGCAGCACGCGGGTTCCCGTGGTGGTTCCCCCGCCAATCCCACAAAACACCGGTATATCGGCGGCCATCATAAGCGCATGGGATATAACCGGCTGTGGCGTGAATGGGTACACGGCAATCACTGCGTCCGCATTGGAGTTACGGATTATCGCGATGTCTGTGCTAAAAATCACAGATTTAATAAGCTTGCCGAATATACGTATGCCGCCGCAATTATTAATTATTTCGGGAACCGTTACCATATAGCTGCGCAAGGAACCGCTATACTCCGGTACGAATTTTTCGTTCATTGATAATCCATCTCCTTTGTAAACAATTGTAATATGCCTGGTACATAATAGCAATGCGAAAGATTTCAATCAAACAAAATCATTTGACATCTATTTTATAAGCAGATATAATAAAATAAATCTGATATAAAAGGAGGATATCAATGGACGCAAACATATTCTGGAACACCACAATTGACGAGTTAAAACAAGGCTACACCACCCAAGCCGACACCTACACCTGCCTATTATGCGGCAAAACTTTTCAACAGGGCATAATTTACACCATCAACAACACGCTTTACGATGCAAAAAAAGCAATCGTTACCCACATAGCAACCACTCACCCCGATATTTTTGAATTTTATCTGGGATTTGGCCGCGTATACACAGGCTTGTCAGATGGCTACACAGCGCTTGCGAAACTCTTTTACAAAGGGCATTCCGACAAGGAAATTGTAGAAATCACGGGCGCAAACAGCATTTCTACCATACGCAACCAGCGTTTTGCTATCCGTGAGAAGTACAAGCAAGCCAAAATATTGGTCACACTGGTTGAATTAATGGAGGAAAAAATGTTGCAAATAAAACAGGAACGCAAAGCCGCTCCGCAAAGCGACGAAAAATTAGTAGACTTCCACCCCAGCGCCACTTGCATAGACGAACGCTTCGCCATCACCCAAAAAGAGAAAGACGAAGTTTTAAGCAGGTACTTTGGCAAAAATGGCCAGCTAATAATCAAAATTTTCCCGGCAAAAGAAAAAAAGAAGATTATCATATTGCAAAAGCTAATGGAAAATTTCCAGCCCGGCCGCAATTATTCCGAAAAAGAAGTAAATGAAATTTTGCGACGCTATTACGAAGATTTTGTTACTGTTCGGCGTTATCTGATTCAATATGGCTTTATGGCTAGGGATAAAACCGGGGCGAATTACAGGAT
>Ga0123355_10017778_pt1 | contig 11245 bp, 7 predicted proteins | sample TergutEmb28metaG_3_FD_89872 | JGI IMG/M metagenome (GOLD analysis project Ga0123355, IMG submission 89872) | Embiratermes neotenicus P1 segment gut microbial communities from Petit-Saut dam, French Guiana - Emb289 P1 | ecosystem: Host-associated > Arthropoda: Insects > Digestive system > Gut ...
AAAAAAAAAAAAAAAAAAAAAAAAAAAAAAAAAAAAAAAAAAAAAAAAAAAAAAAAAAAAAAAACCAAAAAAAAAAAAAAAAAAAAAAAAAAAAAAAAAGGCTTAGAAGAGACAGAAAATCTTCACAAATGTTAAACTAGGAACATGTTTTGTCTGTCCATGTAGTTGCATCCTTAACATGTTACTGACAGCAGAGAAAAGTTCCCTTCAGTATAACATTATGACATAAGAATTGCAAATAACATGAATCAGCACTACAACAGACATGCTGTAATCCACATTTTAGTAACAGCTTTTAAATACACATCTCCATTAATAAAAACAATTGATACTTCCATTCCACATGTAACAACAACTCTGCCTTAATCATCAGTTAATCAGAGTTAAAAAATGATGTAACGTGTGCTTCAAACATAGCTGTGGGTCAGACCAGCTAGAGAAGCTTTGGAAAAATCTGTCAGAGTGTGTTTATAATTCTGTATTCTTCATCTTGCAACGAGAACTCTGAAAGACATACTCGTGGACTGGGAAGGGCATGGTCATAATTTACCTGCTGGTGATATTCTGTCTGACCAGCAATCTACTACAAGATAAATGCAACCAAGATACATTATCAACATGATCATTGAAGTGAGTCATAACATTTGAATAAGAAATAGAGACTGAACACAGTGAATAATTTTGGCTAAATTCTAATGTAAGACAGAAAGGCTACGGCTCCTGGCAACCAAGGACACGGGACATGGTAGTTGGAAGCAGGAAATGTTAAGTGACATTTAATGACCTTTCAACAGACATTTTGTTATGACTAATTCAGTATTTAACTAGCACTACTGTCACACGTGACAAGGTGAATTTCAAAATACTGTTTGATAAAATAAACTTCAGTTAAGAAGCAGTCATATTACATTAAATTGTACAAAAAACTGCATCTAGATTTAAGTTGTATTTTGATATAACTGAAATTGTGGACAAAGATAGCAGACATTAAAAATATGTGGCATTACTCTTAACTGACAGAACTTTAGCACTGACTGTATAGTAAGAATGCATATGTGGCACTGATATGTGGGAGGATGAAATGTTGGTACCGGGGACTGCTGTAAATGGATATTTTCTATAAATTCAAATAAGAATTAATAGAAACCAAACAGCTGAGCCCTCTATTTGTGAACATTAAATGAGTTCTCTGCTAGATACACTGTCATAAATTTTAGCCATAAATTTGATGATTACTGGTCCAGTGCAATGCCTGGCAAAGTGCCTGATATGCATGCCATCTCAGTTGGATTATTAAAATAACACTGTGATATAATGTTTCCCCTTGACAGGAAACCGTGACAAACACATAAATGACGTAGGAAAGAGAAAATTATTTGTCAGTTGTCACATTTCACCAGAATACTGTGCTGAATGATAAATAGGAAGGACAGAACACTGAATTATAAACAAGGGTAGTGAGGCAGTAAAGCTATCAACAATAAATATAAAAACTCTGTGCATGTATAAAGATAAATGGGTGTGACAAATTAACAAAAATATATTAAAAATTTGTTTTGCATGTAGTTGGAAAGGAGCACATACATTAGATAAAACAAGTATGAAAGACTGAAAGTAAAGCCATACCTCAGATGCAAGTACAGCACTAGAGAGAGGTGGATGATTACGTACAGGTAATGGCTGCAGACAACAACTCATAATACGAGGTATTGGATGCGAATTGTACACAGTACGTAAACGTATCACAGAAAGTTTCTTATGACTAGAGTTTGGCAACAACAAAACTCATACAAAACTCCTAAGAATAATTAGAAGCCAGTTGGGTAGGACAAGGAGGCAGTTGCTATAGTAAGAGATATTAGGATTAAGGCCATATCAGATGTGCTGACACATAAAACACTGGATTCAGTCTACTGTTACTAAGTTTAGTAGCAAGTATAAATGTGAAAATGAAGCTGGGAAGTAGAATGAAATGTCATATGTTACCTACTGACCAACAAACTCTGACCGATTGATACAGGTTACTAAATTCTGGCCATTGACTGTCTCCTTGTCTTCATACCACTGGTCTTCACTAGTTTGTAGAAGAGTTGCAACCTGTCACAGGTGAGTATGATGGGGTTCCTTTATGTCACATATGCTGGGCCTCCTACAATTTTTCCAGACTACATCGAAGCATTGTTCAAGATTTCCACACCCTGAGTTTTCTAAGCGAGACCTTCTTGAGTCGTGACACAGTAGTCCTGAGGTCTGCATCTCTTGTTTCATCATCACTAAGAGTTTCACCTTCTGAATGCACTTCTCGGGTTTGCTGTGGCACTGATGCCCTGGCTAATCTACCCCTATCAGTCAATGCAATCATTCTTCCACTACCTAGTCGCAACCCCTCACCTCCTGTGGGAAATTTTAGCTTAGTGCTACGAGCTGTAGTGGGATCACTTAATGCTTCCTGTACTGGAACCTTTTCCTTGTTACCTCCACCCATACCTGCTCGATGTGCAACAGAAAGACCTTTACTAAGCCTTTCTAGAGTGGCTGTACGCAAATTTACTGCCACACGATAACGTCTTCCAGATGGTGGTGTTACCTGGTCACGTTCCCTCAGTATGAACCGGCCCAAAGTTGGCCAGTGTGCCTGGGTACGGTATACATTCTCATCATCCCCTAATACTCGTTGCTGACGAGTGGCACTCCCACCACTTACTCCACCCAACTCAAGTTCTTCCACCAGTACAAATCGTGCAGGGTCTTCCATGCGCCTTGCCTTCACTAGTGCCTGTGCCAGTACGTCCTGCGCACATGAACTCAATGGCACCTTGAGAATGGCATATGGGATCTCAGGTGAGACATTATACACACACACTAAGAAAGTGTCAGCCTCCTCCCAAGTACGCAGCTGCTGCTGTTCTTGATGCAAGCTGTCAGAAGCTGCTCCAGATCCTGCAGCATCACCTCCCATACAGGAAGGCATGGAACGACGTTCTCGCCCTGCAGTGCTACGGATAGATGACAACCATGCTCTGCTACTTGGATCATCCCCCATCCTCTTAAGCAGAAAACGACCTTCACCTTGCCATTGCGCCTGTGCCTGCAGTGGCCTCTCCTGTGGGTCTAGAACTCTTTGTGTTGCAGGTACATCTCTATCTTTCTTTTCCCAGCTTCGTGCAACTTCCTCCACTAGAATATAGTCATGCACTCTCTCTGCACCAAGGCCAGCCTTCTGCAATGCTTGCAAGATTACTTCCTGAGTGGTGCTCTCTTGAGTAATCTTCAGAATTGTGTAGGGTTCTTCAGGCACAACACCATGTACCATCAAGAAGAACATTCTTCTCTTGAGTGGCACTGCACCAGTGCCAGAATGGTGATCCTTTTTAATGGCTATTGCTTCTGGAATACTGTCCCTGCCATGCTTGGAGGCTCCACCCACACTGCCTCTAGCACCCATGTGTATTGCATCACCATTCTCCACTGAGCTCCCATTGTAGTCCAGACTTTCCTCCTCAGCTCGAGAGTAAACAAAAAGTGTGGAGAGTTGTAGTGGCTGGTTCTGTGGGGAGCGAAGTCTCACATGGCGGTATCCTGGACGCAGGCACTTGAGTGGTAACACACGCTGTGCTATCAAATGGTTTGTTCCTGCATCTAACACACTGAAACGAAGAAATGCTAGGTCACGAAACATCACCTGAAAAAAGAATGTATCATTCCAGATAGGGTTCAGTGCATTCCGCTGTACCACTTTAGTTTTCTGCTTGTTGCAGTCCACTGGAATCCCTACTACTTCCACCTCTACATAAGTGCTTGCTGTCAAGTTATTCTGACACACATACTGTCCTGACAACACGTTTAGAATTAGATGTGATGAATGTAGACCATCAAATTCTTTGTCCCATGGATTGAAGCGCCGGTACATCATGTGCCCACGATCCCACATCACTGAGGGTTTCAACACATATCCACAGCGACCATTCTGTTCGAACATTGCAGCATTCAGGTGCAAGGCTGCATCTTCAGTCTGATAGTTTAGTGCAACCATCTGAATACCAAAGGCCCAGAAGATGACTGGATTGAAGTTGGATGAATCTATCCTCATGCCAGCAGGATATGCTCGCATCAACTGTGTCTCTGTATGAGCTACCAGTGCATGAGGTTGTTTCCGACAAAGCTTCTTTGCAGTATTCTCATTCAGGGAGGAACATTGGTAGCATGGATGATGCATGTTAGTACGTTGCTTTGCATAGGAATGTTGCTGTTCTGAAGTTGTGGAGCCTGTGGCAATGCTGCTACCCATGCCAGAAGTTGTGGAAAGTGACACCGAACCCCCACTGGAAGCCTGTGTGGCAGCAGATGTTGGTGTTGCTGGAGTACTTGTGATGACTGTAGGTGGTGCTATGGACACTGCACCTACACTGCTCTTCTTCATAATGACTGCAGTAGGAACTGGACCACTTGTTCGCTTGCATTTCACTGAACTGTTAGGGCTAATAGTGTTGAGCCCACGAAATTTAATTGCCTGGAAGCAAAACAGGAACTGAATTTTAAAGAATGTAATTTGCTACAGTAGTTTACAGGGAAAAATGTGGGACAGTTTACAAGGAGGATGTGAAGATAACATGGTCATGTGACTGAGTGACACTAGAAGAAATGCCAAGATTAATGTCAGAGTTTATTCTTTGGTGTACCTTGTAAGAACCAATTAAACTGAATATCAGGTAATAAAATTCAATACCTTCATGGAAATTCACTCATTTAGTTACTCCATAAAGCACAGACTTTTCTTAACAAGCTACAAGCTGCTCAGCTAGTCAAGAAATTCCCTGCATGTTATGGAAACTTGAAGCTCATGACTGTACTACTGCACTCACAGGAGCTTGACACTGGTGCCTATTACAAGCAAGATGAAAGTCAAGGCCTCCCCCCCCTCCATCTGGTCCTATTTCTTTACAATCCATCAAATTTTAATTCAAGGACAGCTGAAAAAGGGTTGTACTCCAGATACAGGGTAGGAATCGCCGCTAACAGCAGCACCTTATAAAAATGTTACACATCACCACAGACTTGGATGCTTTATATTGTGAGATAATCTAGGGACCAAAATTGGACATGAAATTTGGATGGAATTGCATAATTTCTGAAGGTTAGGTTTACTGGAAACATAATGAAGGAATGAGAAAATATAAGTTGGATGTTGCAGACGTGTGGGTGTGCAACAGGGACAAGGGCATACACTCCATTGCAGGTACTGTACATTTTCTATGGAAATGGGAATCATCAATTAGCGACAGGATTTTATGTACATAAGGGAATCACAATGGCAGTTAACAGGGTACACTTTGTTAGTGCAGCATATTCCTTGAATCTGGTATATGAGTGAAGTCCTAAGACCACAAGTTTGGCTGTTCGTAATTTCTAATTCTGTGATTCTGTGATTTCATCTGACATTATCTAGTGAAACAGTTGTCATGTGACTAAATTATTTTCAGTCAAATTATATAATTTTTCATCTGAATTCACAAGTTCCACACTCTAATGAATGGTACAAACACAAGCTACATGTGCACCACTCATTCCACACAACACGCAGTTTTTGCAAACCTTGCAAAGTCTCAAAATTTCTCAGAATTCTGTTCCTTACAGCTTACATATGCTTCTTTTACTTACAAGGTGTGATAAAATATTTTCCGGACTGAATTTATTTCTCCATAACAACAACAGTTACCTCCTAACCTATGTAGTCCACTTCAAAGTAGTCTCCTTGGTATTTTATGCAGTGAGCCCAGTGATTTTAACTAAATTTGGTGAGTAAGAAGCATATGGCATGACAGTAATTTTGTTCTTAGCCAGAAATGCATGCACAGAAAAGACAGACTGAGAAGGTGTGTGTGGTCAAGGTGGAGAAACCAATCCCCAAATTCCATTTTCAGGTCATTTTCCTTTTAAGTGTCCCACAGGGAATTCCTGCAATGTTAACAACTTCTACTGTGCTTTAGAACAAGTTCCTTCACTTGATTCACATTTTTCCATTTTGTTAGACATGCCAAGCATGTGGCATATTCAACAGAGGTGCTGCCGCCTTTCAACAAGGGAAGACTCTCAGAAAGTTCCAGTGGCTTTTTTCCCCAGTTTAAAACAACATTTGAGGTAGACGTGTTGTTATTTCATGTCAGCATCTTCTAGGTACATCAAAATAGCAAATGGCAGAGCAAAAGCTTCTACTTAACAGGACATTATTCAACACTCACACCTGCTATGCCAACTCTACCTACAGCCAGTGGCAGTTTGTGCTAGTGGCAACGGGGTCATCTTGCAATCACTCCAAAAATGATCACACCACATACACAATATCAGTTGTTGCTGCAGTTGTATTCTTTCCTTCTTGCTCTGACAAGAACCTCATAATTTTATCAGACACCTGAAATTGTTTCACCATTCTAGCCATTACAGGAAGCAGCACTTTACCTCATTTTACATTTAAGCTAAAAACTACTTTCTCAGCCATAAATATCTTGGCAGTCAAAATCATATAAATTGAAGCTTCACAATATTGTTTGATTTTTCCTAACTGACCACTTCAATAGAAGGACACTCAACATTTGAACTTTTCAAAGTTTTTCATTTACCAACAGATGCATTTTGTATCAGCCTTATAAACCATTAAAGTTTTCATTAAAACTTACATTAAAACTGCTCCTACATGTTTTGGTCTGCAACTATCATCAGGGAGCTTATACCTCAGCCTAGCTAAAGTCACATTTATAAAATAGTCATTAAAAGTATGTCGTTATGGAGTATGTGGTGGTGTGGCAGCATGTTATATCAAGTGTGTGCTGTGTGCTGCACAGCACACAGCACACAGCACACAGCACACACTTGATATAACATGCTGCCACACCACCACATACTCCATAAGAACATACTTTTAATGACTATTTTATAAACGTGACTTTAGCTAGGCTCAAGTGTAAGCTCCCTGGTGATGGTCGTAGATCGTTTTAATGTAAGTTTTAATGAAAATTTTAATGGTTTATAAGGCTCATACAAAGTGTATATGTTGGTAAATGAAAGACTTTGATGGTATCAAGATGCATGGTGCAACAATAATAAAAAAATTTGAACTTTTCTTTCCCTTTTTCTGTTACATGCAACCATACTGAGTTCACTTTGGCATGAATTCTGAATACCAATGCAGTATGTTAAATTCTGTTTCCCTTCTTCACAGCACCTTTGCCTTTCTTGACCTTTTCCTTCAGATACCATACTTGCAACCAATTTTAGTGAAAAATGGTGATCATTCTATTGATTGCAGAGTCTTATTCTACGAAGAAAAATAGGCATCTGCACCTTTTTGAACTGTCTAAGTCTTACTCTTCCTTTACATTATACCCAGAGCTTCAAGAGATATCTGCTACATTTCCTAAATATTTAAGCAAAACTGAAAAAGTTTTCCTACATTTATCACAGCTTATTTCTCCCTACTGAATACTAGAAACATTATTCATCATCCACGTCATTACTAGGAACAGTTTTTTTGTACAGGGGGAGGATATTTGCACTGTGATCAGGTTTCTTACACTTAGAGCACTTGCAAATATCTTAAAACTAGCAAATACAGAAACCCATTTTGCATTTGAAAAATTCAAGGCAAGGTGTACATCGGAAAGAGCAGACGGTCCATCCAGTTTCGGATAGAAGAGCATGAAAGACACATCAGATTGGCCCAACCTGACAAATCGGCAGTAGCTGAACACAGCTTCAACCAAGATCACATCATCAGATTACAAGAAACCAAACTCCTTTCCACAAAAACCGGCTACATGGATCATCTCATCAGAGAAGCCATAGAAATAGAGAAGCATCCACATAACATGAACAGAGACAGGGCTTCAATCTCAGCAAATCATGGAAACCACTGCTTCATAAACTCAAAGAGAGAAGACAGCCATCCAATACACAACAGTAATCCCACCCGCACACGCACTTATATACACCCTCCCCCTCCACTACCTGCTGGACTTCTACCCGCCCCGTACAGGCACACTACTTCCTATTGGCTCTGCCACTTCCCCGCTTCAACCCAACCCCGTATAAATACCCCACACAATCCATCCATTGACATACTTCATTCACCTGCCTATGAAGATGGAACCGACAGTGAGTTCCGAAACGTCGGCAATTAGAACTCAGACGCTGGGAAATTACCCAAAAAGGAACAAATTACATTTAGAACAGGGAGAAAGCTTAAAAACAAAAATAAAACTGACCAACTAAGTATCGTAAAAATAAGCAGATTTTCTTCATACTTGTGGAATGGGTAGATGGATTCAATGTTAAGCATGTACTTTTTATGTGAGGTAATTAGCTTTAAATATGTATTAAATACAATGGACTATATCAGCAAGTACAAAAATGGGTATTGAAAGCGAAAAGTACCCTGGCCATCAGCAGCTACTTTGGGATTGAAATCTCTCCTATGTTGCAGGTTAATTAACACTTGCCTGGAATGACTGTATAGTGACATCAAGTCTTTTAATCAACATTTCCCGCCGCATATGATACTCTTCTTGAAGCTCCTTTTGAAGCTCTGAAAGCTGGTGCCACTGCTTGTCTGACAGCACACCTACAAACAGTGGGTTTCCAACTAACTCAGGAGAGGCCTTATCCAGAACCTCCTTCATCTGTGAATATAAAAATGCTAACTCACTTCTCCAGCATGCTTTCATAAGTTTATTCACTATGAAGAAAGTGTCAAGTGATTATTTAGCAATGCTGGATCAGCTAAAACATAAAATATCATTAAATGCAATCACAGGATTATTATGTACAATGAATAATAAAGGACTGTTTCTTAGTTTACTTGTTATTTTTCAACTGTAAAGAGTGGTTATGAACTGTGACTGCAGAATGACACAAAAGCAAGCAGTCTGGGCCTGCTTTGAGACAATATTTCTGCATTTATCTGCAAGGAAATGGGGGGTAGGGATGGGGAAGAGAATGAAAGAAAAGACATTACAGACAAACCGCAGACACAACTTCAAAATACAGAAATATACCAAGGGAATAAGTAGACAGTACTGAGAAAAATCATATTCAGAAGAATTCTGAAGAGTATTTTAAATTACAGCTGATAAATGCACAGATGTGTTTGAGGATGGAACTCCAACCCTCAGACTGACATCTAGAGATTTTAATGGAGACAGAACAGGCTATAGGACTACAGGACAGCCCTCAAAAGTACAGAGTAAAAATAAAAATATGCTTACAGGACAGAAAGACAGAAAATGTATGCATAATGTAACACTGAGGCATATCTGGATCTCTGTATTCTGGACTCTTCTCAGATGGTCATACCATTCAATCCAATGGGGTCACATATTCTTATGTTGTTCAATTTGTAAATGTACTTAAAATATTATTACTATTATTATGGAATGTTGTTATACTCCTTTTAACAATGTAATGTATATCTAAATAGCTTCTGGTTTCATTAAATTTATCAGTCAAGCATAACCCAAAAACGTTCAACCCACATCTTTCATAATTACCCTGTAAAAGCACAATTTTCAGAAACATGTACTTAATATGAAACATGTACACCGATTTTCTCTAGAGCTTCTATTTTAAACTTTTTTCATTCTGGGAAAAATCTAGTGAGATAATAACACAAATGTACTTGGTTCTTCATGCCAAGTCTGATTTTAACCAAACTTGAACTTTCTTGCCAGATTTCAATAAAAGACCCCAGAATAAGAATTCATGAAAATCCACCCAGTAGACGCCAAGTTATTTCATGCACAGAAAAGATAGGCAGCCAGGCACACAGGCAGACATGACAAAGCTAACAGTCGCTTTTCACAACTTCGCAAACATGCCTAACAACAGAAGTACTTAGAGGAAAACCTGACCCATTGTCACTCTGTCCACCCTTAAACCTGCATAGACTGTAATGGGACTGAACCTGGGCCTCAACAGTGAAAAGTTGAAAACTAAACTCCCTCGAGTATGTAGTGCAATCAAATACACTCTGCACTGAAATGACTTCTCCATAAGAACAACAACCTCTGTTATCCTTCAAACTGTCTCATTGGACTTCATGCAGCAAGCCCATCAATTGCTTCACCATTCGAGGCATTTTATGACATGCACTGTTTGAAACTAAACAAGTGTGTCCCACAGTTTTGTTTGTACCATGGTGACATTAGATTTCCTTTGCTCTAATACCACCTGAATTTTGGGAAAAGAATGATGTCACATTTCACTAACTCTGGTAAGCAGGTCTCAAGACTCTTCTGAAGGTTCTGGCACATTCTGACAAGATTGCCCTTTTATTATGCACTCATCAGGTGGGACATAAATTTGGAAAGAATCCAGTACACATTCAGATTGTCTTTCAGATTTCTCTGAATTGATCCAAATGAAATTCCCAAAATGTTAGCAACTTAACAGATAGTCACTTGTGGGTTTGCAAGGCTACAGATCATCACTCAATTCACATTTTAACTTGTTTCACTCATCAGTGTACATCCCAAGTATGTGGCATCTTTGAACCTTGTAAAACCACTATAAAACATGTTCCTCTCATGTCTGCTGTCCCAAAGCTACTTCCAACATTTCAAAAGTTCCTGTAGCGTTTTTCCCCAGTAAGAAGCACAATATGATGCACATATGCTGTTCTTTCTGGTAAGCCATTTTCTAGGTATGTCAAAATCAATAATGGAACAACATTTGTACTTAACAAGACAGTACTCAACAATTACATGTGATGTAGCCTTTTTCTAAGCAGGAAATGCCCCAGAAGACCGTACTGTACCTACATTGACTGGCAGAAGATCATGTTCAGCAGTAGTGCCATCCTGTGGTCAGTCCAGACACTTGATCGCACCACATAAGGTAGAGGTACACATGTGACCATATTATTCTGCCGTTATTAGTGTCTGTATGAAATATGTATACAGTAGAACCTCGATCTATCGTTCCCGTATCGATCGTTTTCCCGCATCTACCATTCGCCATTTTTGGTCCCGAATAAAATTCCATATAAATAACGTTATTTATTCCCGCATCCATCGTTCCCCGAACTATCATTTTCCCGCATTCATCGTATGTAAATCTACGTCCCGACACTGCAATTTCCCGCATGGATCATTTGAAAAAAAATTGAAGCGAAGTATTTGCGTTACATTATCTTTGGACTACAAATTTGGCAACACAGTAAAGCAATCACGTGACCTTCAGCTGCACGTCAGCGATA
>Ga0123355_10017779_pt1 | contig 11245 bp, 5 predicted proteins | sample TergutEmb28metaG_3_FD_89872 | JGI IMG/M metagenome (GOLD analysis project Ga0123355, IMG submission 89872) | Embiratermes neotenicus P1 segment gut microbial communities from Petit-Saut dam, French Guiana - Emb289 P1 | ecosystem: Host-associated > Arthropoda: Insects > Digestive system > Gut ...
CTCGACTATTTCCACCCTGAATATGCAGAGAGCAGCGTCGCAGAATCTTCGCCACAATTTTTGAACTGACATATATCCATATCACAGAAGACTTAAACAGTGTACGTACAAACTTATTATTGTTTGAATTTTACATTTTTCTCACAATAACATCTGCCGTTACATTGCTATTGGTTTTCTATTGTTTCAGCATTTTACAAGTAGAAAAACAGGGCTTTGAAATCTGTAAGAGTTTCCTTCCTTTTACCTGAGGACTGAAACAGTAAAATGTTTCCAAAACCGCGCTCATGTTTTGTATTTATTTACATATATTATAATAAAATAACAAGGACACTAACAAAACCATTTTAGGCGTCTGAAAAAATCGTCTATATAAAGTTAAAAATTCAGTTGACACCTTAGAGAAAACATACTGAGTAACTACTACGTACATCAGTTTCAGCAGTGAACACGACAGGAGCATCAACATACAGATTGTACGTATGTACGTATGTACGTATGTACGGCCACCACACAGACTGACTTCATGAGAACTGTAGCAACATAATGATTTTAGACCATTTTTATTGTAAATAGGACAATTTTAACGTTATAAGGATTTGATAATATTGAGATTTCAACTACTATAATATGATAAATGTCATTAAAACCCCTGTGAAACATCTTAATTGTAAATTGTTTTACCAACAGCTGCATTTGAAATACTTGTTTAAATTGACTAGGTATTGATTACAAGTTCCCAGAGGATGACACGATAGTGTCGAAACGTGTACGAGTGTGATAATTTGTGAAATAAATGTGCATTTGTTGGTCATAGTTCTAAATAAAAAATAAAATCAATTTCAGCTGTTTAGAGAAATTATCGCTGTTTATTCAAAGACTTATAAAAAAATCCGCTACAACCTGTGGGAAAAACACAGTTTCTAAACAGCAGAGTAGATGGTAGACCTGTGTGTAATAAATAGGGGCGGTTTATCAATAAGAGTTGCACGTCTGCAAACAAACCCCTCCGCCCCTTTTTGAATTTTGAGATAAATTCAACGTCTTAATAAAAGTTTCCTTTAGAAGGCACAGCTACTTCCCATCAACGTGGCCCGATCAGGCCACGTTGGAGGGAAGAGGCTGTACCGATATTATGATCTGTACCGGAGGCTGCGGGTACAGTTTTAGTACTCCTGATGATGGGTGTTGTGACACCCGAAACATGTAGAGTGACTTTGCAGTAAATAAATATCTGCATACTGTTACATCTAGTTAGATTCTTGTTAACTGTGTGTTATTATACTTATTTATTAACAATATGAAAACACGAATGAATGTATAAGCAAAGAAACGTGTATTATTATTATTATTATTATTATTATTATTATTACGTAATATTGTATTTAGCACAGAATAAGGAATCGGAACAAAGAAAGTAGGGTACTAATCCAAATTTTTAATTTTTGTTTTATTTATGAGTAAAAACAGACATTAACTAACTATTCTTTCAGGAAACCATCTATCGCATTGGAGACTGAGATGAAAAAAAAGTCCACGTTGTGTTCCTCATGATTTTATTACATTTTTTAATACCTTCTATCTACGCTTAGGTCTTCCAAGTGAACTCTTTCCTTTAAAACACGCCGCTAAAAAGCCTGTCTGCATTTCTCCTCTAAACAATACGTGCCAAACTGAATACAGATTTACTCTTTCCTTTAGTCGGGAGCTTTCGAAAACCAGTAATATGATACTTCAGTCTCTCAAGTTTTTGTCCCATTATCTTCTTGGTTCATTGACAGGTTGGTACCGAATGATTCGGTTTTCTGTTACCGTCAGAGATGGAGTCTTGTCTCTTTTCCACATCCGCGACATTGGTCTGAAATCAACCAAATCTGAACACTCACGTTACACTATAGACACTTCTAAATATGATAAAATGACAATTGTCTTATTCTGACCTTTCACATTAAATATATTATCCAGCTTAATTAAGCTTGGAGCTATACTTCAGCTCCAAAGAATGATCCATGTCATCGTATTGTATGAAGTACGTGGATGACTTTGTCTGAATATTATGTAGCTGCAGAACTCAATCGTAGGTCCTACACAAATTAGTACATGATGTGGAGAGGTAGAAGAATTTTTATCTAATTTGGATATGAAAGTGAAAAGAAGAATGTCGTTCTACATGAACATATGATCAAAGAGTTGTAATTAATTCATTTTATATATCTGTGTTAATTTCCTTGTTCTCTTCTGATTATTTTACGTAGTTTTCTTAAGATTTATAGTACAATGGCAGCTAGCGCCTGCTTTAATATTGAAATGCTCTGTATTATACACACAAAGCCCATGTACGTTTTAAATTGCGTGCTCGCAATTAATACCAGTTTTTTCCTCCAAACATTATTAAGGGACACGTTAGCTCAGTGGCAACGAACTGTGTTCTGTGAGACAGGAAATAAATATTTTACATAATTTCTAACATGTAAGTCTTCAAAGTGTCAAATGTAACACGGTCATTGTTACTGTGGACAAGTCTGCGGTGCAGCTTTCTGCTACACGCCTCCCATTATGTTCCGTTATGACTTCCATAATAATCAACTTGACGAAGGGAGCAATTAGAAGGGGTTACAACACCACCACCACTACCACCATCACCGCCACCAGTAGACCTCATGTAAGTTAGCTTCATAAGTCAACCTCACTCTGGACGTAACTCTCATTAGCATTCAAAGTACTCCTGTCCCCTAGACAAGGCGCAGTTTTAAGCAATAACCAGCTGAAAATTGCGACAGCAATCTAGATGCCGGCCTCTACAGGAACTTCACATAGAAATTCACAAAGCTACACTCTCACTAACTCACCATGCATGAAGCGAGACCGGTACTAATTTGCATCTCATATGTCGGATCGGATTTAAAAAGGTTACATTATGCAGCGTATTGTCTTACATTCTGTGCTTCAACGACAGATTTTGTCACCGTGTGGTTTATACAAAATACATGAGGCAGGTTGTACATGGCCTATCATTCTGTTGGACATAATCGAGGTTTAATCAGTTTATCCAATGAAAATCTTTCGCATTCTTTAGAAAAATTACAAAAAGAAATTACTCTTAAGTAATTCAAAACTACTCGTTTATTCTTAAAACAAATGCCTCCAAAAGGAATAATCATTCGCTTAAACAAATATTTCTTAACGTTTGAAATTTGTAAGACACAATGTGCGTTATTAAAATATTTCGGAATATAGATATAAAAATAATTAATTTCAATAATAAAACTCTCCATATCTCGCCTGAAATTTGGCAACTCAAACCAGTATAATTCTCTTATTCATCTCCATTCATCTAGTCAGTCCGTTTACGCGAAGGCTTGAAATGATGATCATGTGACATATTTCATCAACAAACACTTTGGTAGACTTCTATGAGAGATAATTGCCTGGAAGGAAAGAGGCCAGTCGTAGGAAGAATGAAGCGCTGTCATTTCCAGGATCCGTATAACATCTCGTCTTGGCTCCGGTTGGGTAAAATAATGCAATTAGTTCCTCCACTTGCAAGCGGTTGAATTTTCGACCAGTCCTGGTTGATCAGACTGTACAGATATTAACATGGTACATCTTTATACCTGAATTAGTGAGGGTATAAAATTTATTCGCATGACAGGTATTAGAAATGAACACCTACTTTCGTTTCTCGTTCTCCTTAAGCTAACTTGTTATCAGTGACCTCAATTTCTTTTTACAAATGAAGTTGAGTACTTTTTTCCGACTTTTTCCTTCAAGTGAGTTTCAAGTGTACCATCGACAGAATTTTTTCTTCAATAAAATTTTATATTTAACCGTAATGGCCTCCATTTGCAATATTGTACTACGCTACCCATTCAATATGTATTTTGTTTCAACGTTCCCATGTACATAGTGTGTAAACACCGTTTCTGTGTTTTTGGCAAGCTTTTATATTAGAATATTTAAAGTAGGCAACGAACATAAAATAATGATACTTTTTTAACGTTTTGTTGACCGTACATCCTAGTATGATCCTTGTAAATAACCAACTTGACTCACAATTTTTCATGAATGTTCATTTCAATTCTCTACATGTTTTGGGCACCCATGTACACATCATCAGGAAAATTACTCTATGTAGATGACCGTCTCTTATGCAGGTAAACCTACATACCAGACCGTCATCTACACAGAGTGACATAAACCAGGTATCGCACTGATATAATAATTCCCCTGATGATGGGCACATGGATGCCTGAAACATGTAGAGAATAGAAATAAACATACAAGAAAAATTGTGCGTCAAGTTGGTTATTTACAAGAATCACGTAATAATGCCTTTGCATAAAATTAACTACTAGCAGTTTTAAGCTGTTGGAAAGCTAAGGTTTGGGGCAGAATATTGTGTTTTGCGAATTTTTGTTACGTACAATTCATGGGTAAAGACCTTTGAAGTCTCTTGTTTAATTAACAGTTAAATTATTCAACACAGAGTACTGTCTTTGGGTAAACTATGATCAAGTTTAATTTGTTGAAAACCCAGATCATGATGATAAAATTTTTTCTGGAAATTTCTGTTATTTAAAGATTGTCTCATGTTCAAATCCTACCTTATTGCAGCTGTGATGCTGCACTCTGTACTTGCTAGGCTGCAGTCGAAATTTTCTGATTAGAACTGGACTTGCTTATTGCATTTTTTTTCAGAAATATCGAGTGCACGGAGGAGGACATTAATTTCGCTTTCAGAACTACTCAGTACCTTATTTGGAAGGGCTAACAAGACATCAATTTCCATACATTAAATCAACTTCAGTAATCAAAGTTTTCAAGGCCGTGAACTTCAAACAAGGGGTCGGTCGGGTATTAACGTGACATTCAGTCAACTGTCACGGTTTTTGTTAACAGTAGGATGTTACAGTCTAATGGGTTTCCCTTACTTGCATAAAGCAAAGTTTCCTATACTTAGTATTTCGTGCGGATCCCTTTTGGTTTTTAAACACCAAACATAACACCTTTCCAGACTTTACCATGCATATCCTAGAGTTCAGTGTGGACTCAAAATGTGTATCGCTCGTGATAGTTTTATTGTAACCAATATAATGCATCAAAATGAGGTTCCCACATTACAGGAAAGATAGTTTACAAACACAGCTTCTGTCAAAAAGTTTTATCCACATGTTTCTTTATACTTCCATAAAAACACAACATGTTGAAGTGTTTGTTTATAGAGGATCGTTCAGGTTATTTCTGTAAAAATGTATATCTGTGGGTTACGATAAGTTTGTCTTTCTTCCTTTTGACTTTAGACATCACTGAAGCCCTCAGTTTTTAAGATTATTTAATATTTGCTTCTTGAATTTATATCTTCATTGTAATTGAGAAAAGACGACAATTTAGCAAATTTAAAGTCTCCCACAAGAGAAAAGAAATTAATGCTTTTTAAGCGATTTTTTGCGAAACATAATATTCATTAACTCTTGAGTTTCCATTTCTCTCCATTGTTCGGAAGGTTGTGTCCCCAATACAACGTATTGACTTCACCGTTAATTCATAGTTTCACACTATTAAATAAATTTTCTTTTCTACTGGAATGCTTCCTGAATTTGAAGACACCAGATCCATCAAAATTCAGAAGCTACTCGGCCAAGACACAACAATATATAACAGAAGACTTCAGTAGCGACACAGCTGTGAGAACGTCAAATTTCACAACTACTTCTTCACTTTTAAAAACAAAATGTTATTCTATTAATAAAAATACACCAACAAGTGCAATTTGTTGGTGTATTTTTATCAATCTTAACGTAATAATTGCACGGGAGAAAACATGAAAAAAAAAAAAAAAAATGTTATTCATTTAAAAGATCTCTAAATTTGAATTGCAGTTGATATTCGCGGATCACGGCATAAGTGGCACTCCCATGGGCTTGTGGGAACAGTTAAATCTTTACAGAGCACACCTTTACATTTTCCTTTATCAGTGTATGAGAAAATAATTTCGAGACGATATACAACATCCAGAGAGACATGAGGGAAGCACTGAAGGAAGTCACAGGAGAAGAATTCCAGCAACGCTTCCAGGGGTGGAAGGTGCGCCTTGAGGAATGTTTTGCTTCCGGAGGGAACTACTTTGATAGGTAATGCGCTGAAATATAAGGATTTTAGGAATAAGGTTTTATAATTTTTTTTTGACACAAATCGTATGGTCGATAAGAATAAACTGTAGAAGTTTACGTTAGCTTTACGCCTTCCAGTAATCTCACGGATTAATAAAATGTATGTAAAAAGAACATTACTCCACAATGGTAACCACAGACTTCAAAATAGAGAAGAACACGACATAAAAAAAACAAATACATAATAGTACCAAGTATTTTAGGTGAAAAATTAGGCTTTTAAAGGCTCCGTCTTGTACATATATTATAAATGTATGTATGTGTGTAAGAATATGTATATATATATATGTTTTTCCGAAATATATTTTAGCAGAAAATTGGAATTTAAATCCCTTTCTCTTCATAGCTTCCTAATGGCGGAAACTGATTTTGAAAAGAGCGGGATGGGTTAAAACCTTCTCAAAGAAGATGAATTACTTCGTGAAGCACACGTGCAGAAAAGCAATCTTTTTTTAAGCGTGCAAAATTTCATTAGTCGGGGTGAAAGGGAGAGCGGCAGAACGAACGCCATAGACCCGTCCGCGCTCTTCTCTAAACTAAGCGACTGTCAACCCGCCATTACTAATGTGGTGTTCCATGTCTAGCTCAGTACAGGTTAATGGTTCCTGCTGGATCGCCCAATTAAGCACAATACATCATTCGAGGCATGTACACTCACAAGTGATTAAGGCGAGGAGTGGTGTTGTATACGGTAACAAAGTTTGCGTTCATGCCTTACTACAGTCATAGGGGTTAAGGAAAACATTATGTATGTGACTAGGTCGGTACGCGAAAGCCTAAGCTGGCATTGTGTTTATTAGAGCATATAATGTAATGCGAAGTTTTCACTTGACATAATTCTGTGTCAAGAAGAAAGACACGCTTGTGTTTCAGTACAGAAGCATAAACACAAAATTTCCTACTCCCTAACCTAGGAAAGCGACTTGTCTGGGTCTTGGTCATTCTGTTCAGGAGAAAGCGACTGGCACATTTACCGAACAGAAATCCATGTCCGGGCTTGTTGGCGCAGAAAAGTACAATCTTTTAATGCGATAAATAGCGTGTTATTTCTATACAAAATCATGAAATGAAAATAATATATCAGTATTTTGGTGTATGTACCGTGCATATTGTACAATTTATCATCAAACCAACAATTGCACTATATATATAAACAATATTTTTTATATCATCAACTAACTACATATTTCGATGCACCCACATCATCTGCAGTGAGTCTTTTCCTTCTACTTTGCTAAATTTATAACATCATCAATGATACAAACTCAATACAATCATCTGATTACAATATTTACGTGTCCTTACAGTTGATGGTAAAAGTTCTCATCATACTACATACAAGAATCACCAACACAAGGTTTAGAACTTTAAGAGAGTCCATATTGTGTATACGGTCACAAAGCTAACAACTTCCATGTGCTGTATGTATAGCATTTGACACAGCTCACAGCGTTTTATAGATTGTATTTTACCATCAACTGTAACGAACGCGTAAACAGTTTAAACTAATAATTTGTTGAGTATGTAAAATTAATGATTGTGTAACTTTAGCAAAGTAGAAGGATAACGCTCTCTGAAGATGATGAGGGTGCATCGAAACATGTATAAGTGCTTTCGATATATAAATTACTGTTATACATATATATATATATAAATTGTGCATTTATTGATCTGATTAATAAAACAACAGTGTTACGATAAGTGACGCTATTGTAATAAGCCGTCGCAAGTTTTATTTTGCATGATAATTGAAGTTTAAAATCGGGTTAAAACTATTTGTTAGGTTTGTGGAATAAAAGATAATAGACTATAATAATTTTGGTTTAACAGCACGCTTTTACTTTAAGACTCTCCCAGCAGCAGGACAGATTTTTTCTCCCCTTTACAACCGCAAAATGAAAATGAAAACTCGCACAAGCTACAAATAAAACAAAAGCTACAGAAATAAATGTAAAAATTTGTGATATAAATCACCGGCGATGTTGGCTGTTGGCAGCATCGCCGGTGCATTATACCATAAGCTGTAAACACAATCTAGTGGTCCTGAGGATGGGCGAAATTATCGCCCGAAACACGTTGAGCTGACTGAAATTATTAATAAACTGTTATTGTTGCATCTAGTTGGTTGTTTATATTATTGTATCAGTGACGTACCGTTGGTTGTTTATATTATTGTATCAGTGACGTACTGTTGGTTGTTTATATTATTGTATCAGTGACGTACCGTTGGTTTCTTATAGTATTGTATCAGTGACGTAACGTTGGTTGTTTATATTATTGTATCAGTGACGTACCGTCAAGCAAACATCAAACAGTGAAACCAGTAAAACATTTCAAACCTATTATCCTAATAACGTTGCAAACTGCTGCCCTCTGTAACTCATGTCTCCCGAAGATTGTTTCTGTTTGACCTTTTCTACAAATATAAACAAATGACAAAAATTTACAAATAAGAAGTAAGAAATCAGATCGTACATAACCAATGAGAATATTATTTATTAGAAGCTCTTCGGTTTAGTGTTTTAATGATTAGATCTTAAGTGGAAGAATGAGGTTTTTATTAAAAATGTCTGGGGTTTTGAAGATTGTAATATAAAGATGGGACAAAAAATAAGTTTAAATAATATGAAATTCAGTAATTTTAAGAATCTTAGACCCTTCATCATAGAAATGTCGTAGTTCAGCACATGATCTGCTACGTTTCTGGCATAAAAAACAGCCTTCGAGATCATAAATTTAAAGTTGATCCACGGACGGCAACATTGTGACAAGACAGATGACGGCATGGGACATATAGTTACATGTATTAGCATGGGAAGAGAAGTAATCCGAACTCTTCCTATTGTAACTTAAATAAACAATCCAAAACATGTGTACCGAAAACTTCCGGAACGACTATCATCAATCCTGTAAAAGAAATACTGGATACTGGTCATCGCTTTCGATGATACGAATTACATGCATAGTCAACGTACAATGAAAACCTGATTCAAATTTTTACATAATTGACTTCATTTCCTAGGCTACTATGTGAAGTGCTGTGGTGTAAATTTGCCTTGTCACGATCTAAAATATGGGTTCCTTTTAAAGAAATTCAGATTTTGTATGTGAATATACCTCATTCTTTTCACGCATATCTGCAACATATGGTGTGGGGTGGGTTTTAGCAAGTGTCTTTCAGTACTGCATAAAGTTTAATGAAGCCAACATTTGTTGTTATTTAAAGTTTTATGTTTTATGTTAATTATGGAATCATTTTAATCCCATCTCATTAATTTACACAAACTTTTATACAAACATTTGTCATCATTAGCGTTTTATTGGGCTGAATATATTTCTACGTTTATGACTTAAAGTTTCGATTTCATCTGAGCATTTTTTTCCTTCTGTGGCAATACAGAAGTTTATATTTTCTTGCTCTGCTATTTTGTGTTTTGTTCGTAGTATATTTGTGTGAGTTTCAATAGACTGGTTTCTTCTCTTGACAGGAAAATTATTTTTCTCCCTATTGTTTCCAAAATACGTAGGGAAAAAAGGCATTATTATTGCGAAGTGTGAGAAAAAGAAGAGAAAATATTAATTGTCAGTTCTTATCCCCTCCTAACGCTTTGTGTATAAACCAGTGTCCGTTAAATTATATATCACTTGAAAAGTTACTCCATGAAGTGGAGAGAACATAAACAGGGAAATAATTCTGTATTTTTTTTTTTCATTTTGTCTCTCCTGAACTTTTTAAGAAGAACTTAAGGACGTGAAATCGCCATAATATAGGGTGTTTACGAAAGAAATTTATCACTGTTTATATGACGCTGTGTGGAAAAAGTTTTGTTAAATTAGAGGGGGGCTGAGATATTAGGCCTGCAGACAAAAGTAAGCGGGAAAAACCTAGGGAGGTAATGTACGTATAATGAAACATTGTTCTCCATAACGCGTATTTCAGTCGCGATACATTTCTTTCATAACTTTCGTAGCGAAACGAAGGAAAAGAGTTTTGAAAGTGTTTTAATTGACCAGCAAATCTACTTTTATTGCCACTCTTGAACTATAATTGTCTATCAGAAGTAGAAGAGCAGTTTATATCTTCATAAAAATGATTGCTGAATTTTTTCTCTACAGATTTTGACAGAAGATCCAATATAGAGGATGTCGAATTTCCGTGTTGTGAAAGTCGAGTTTCCGCATACGGACCGACGGACAGAAAGCATGATGGAGCAACAGTTGTTTTTAGAACCTTTGCGAACGCGTCTCAAAGAGCCGTTTGCCGTGAACGACTCTAGCGAACATGTCAGCCAGCACTTCCAGCCGTCCTCTTACTCTGCTTATTTTGTTGTTTTCGATTCTAGGCAATTTCGCAACCCTGATGAGCACGTATTAAGTTTTGAAAGTCCAGCAATTTCTCTTAAGTCTATAACAGTGCTGAAATCGTTGAAAATTTATTCGTAAATTTATATATTGGTGAATTTTACCAAACATTCTCTTGCCACTTCAATTAACACAAGAATCTGAAAATGTTTATCGAATATGTTTCATGAAGATTTTCACGCGCTTCTGTACTTATGAGCATTCTTCTCCCTTCGAAGAATATACATACTTCCTGTTTCGATTTGGACCAACAGCATGTTACAGAAACAGAATCTTACTTTATTAAAATATGTTTCCGTCAACACAACTAACATGTTGTATTAATGTTATACTTTAAATGTTAGTTGTGTTGAAGGAAACATATTGTAATACAGTAAATATTCAGATAACACAACGGGATGACTTCATACAAAAGAGAATCTTACTGTTTATCATTTCAAATCTGCGGCCCCAAAATGAGACAACCATTGCTGAAAAATGCTATATTAACCCTTTGACGCCTAACGACGTCTATAGTGGTCGCACCGCACCCCTAACCTCTAAATGTTGCATTTTATATATTTATTCAACAAATATAGGCACTGAATATTTTAAACCTGGTATATACTCTCCGTTTTTTCCTCTTCAAAATGCAGTTTGTTTCATAAATCTAACATATTTGGTTCCTGCATTATTCACATTTTATTTACAGGGTGTGCTAAAATTAAAAAAAA
>Ga0123355_10017780_pt1 | contig 11245 bp, 7 predicted proteins | sample TergutEmb28metaG_3_FD_89872 | JGI IMG/M metagenome (GOLD analysis project Ga0123355, IMG submission 89872) | Embiratermes neotenicus P1 segment gut microbial communities from Petit-Saut dam, French Guiana - Emb289 P1 | ecosystem: Host-associated > Arthropoda: Insects > Digestive system > Gut ...
CTCCTGGAGATCCATCCTAATATTATCCACCCATCTGCGCCTAGGTCTCCCCAGTGGTCTCTTTCCCTCTGGTTTCCCCACCAAGGCCCTATACACCCTCCTCTCCTCACCCATATGCGCCAAACGCCCAGCCTTGTCAGCATTACCATTACAAACAATTAAGAACTCTCAACAGCCTTTTGCCACTGCTGACATCAAAATTTTTCTTCCTGTTACATCTCCTAAAAATTGCCCCTGCTACAATCTGATACTCATTCTATATAGGTCTCGCACACTGTTAATTCCCAATATTAGTAAAGCTAGTGTTATTTCCTTCTCAAGGTAAACCAACACACTCATTTATAATTACATACTTTTTGAATACTACAACCTTTACTGACTCTGTTAAAAACCTGGAAGTATTTATTCATTCAAAACTTTGTCTTCATCATCATGTTCATTACATACTTTTTCAATCCAGTAAGTGCTGGGTTCATATTCACACTGTAATCTTCTTTTCCTTTCTTCTCTTGATTGTTTTTGATGTTATATTTTACAGCAGTCTGATCTAAATTAGACAACTTCTATGTTATTTAGAATTCTATTACATAATGTTATTAAGAATTCTATTAAATATATTGATACTATCAGGTTGTAATACAATTTTTCAGCTCTATTATAACTACTTCTTTCACTATGTTCATTGCAGTTATTACACGGCATTCAAATAATGCATTCCATACATAAGAAATAAGTTCACCTCAATGAACCCGTTTTTACTAACACTTGCACCACATTTATTTTGTTTTGACTCTTCAAACACAACAGGTCTTTGAGTTCTGAGTCAGAATCTTACAGGCTTCTGCAAGTCATATGTTTGCTCAAGTAAAAACTGCCCTTGTAGGGCTGCAACACCTAAAAATTTTGGTTGTAGAGGTGTTGATATATTTAGCAAAGAAATTGTACCTCACAACTAGATTTTATACGAGCTTCTTTATTTAAAAAAAAGCATTAACAGAAAGCAACTTTTCTTATATCAAATCCATTTCATTACTAAACTGAATTATATTATAATGTTTTGTGCTGTTTCTTCACGTTATTATAAGTATATATGCACATTATTTTTTGTATAGCAGTGCTTATTTTTTAAATGACCATTAGGCTGCTGAGTCAGCAAGTAAATAGATTAAGGTGCGTCAATTCCGTGCCCACTCAGCCATGCATGTGACCGATCGGCTGAAAGAACTGACGGGAAGTCAAAATCAACCGCTGTCTAATAAAATAATGATCATATGTTTCAAGAGGCCATTTTAAATTACACAAATAAAAACACGGTATTTAACAGTCATTTAAATGCTATTCTCTTCAAGATTAGCCCATTTCATGAGAAAATTAATGTTCCTGTCACAGATTTTTCGAAATGAGATGAATAAGGATTTTTTTTACCTTGATGTTTAGGTTCTATTCTGGATTCTTTCTCGATCTAGAGTAATCATCCAAATGTAATTCTTCGGTAGCCAGGTTTACTCCAATGTTTGAAAGGCTTTTACGGCTAGGCCTAAAATATGATGCACAATGGAGCAAACGTATTATAGCAATAGCCACTGAACCGTAATTTCAATACACTTATAATGCTGTGTCCGTTACAATGAAATTTATCATAACGAAAAGAACTTCTATCATTGCTGAATTGCAAAACGTTTCCACTGTCGTCTGCTAGGTTCACGTTGGCCGATAGAAAACTGTGCTAATAATTAAAATAAAAGGAAGAAGAAATCACAGCACATTTGAATTACAAGTCATCTATGACTGCTCCAAATATTCGTGGCACCACGAACAGAACATAACGAAACTAGTAGATTGAATGACCATATATCCGGCGGAATCTGCAGTACACTATGGTTCAAGTAAACCTTCCGGACGTTATATAGAAGTTTACAATTTCAGCAGCGTGTGGCGCGATCAGAACCACGAATAAACGCCACACGTCATCCGTGGTCCTGTACACGCAACTAGTTCGCTTAGTGCGAAGGGTTAGAGATGATTTTGTTGTAGTAAGGGACGGCGGGTCATACCTAATCTCTTAGGGGCCCCACACACGTACAGTTCTACATTCAGTTTTAACTGCACAGTTAATAACTGCGCAGTTAGATCGAGAGTGTGTTGGAAATTCCGTACATTTGTGCAGTTAAATTTTCTGGACTGTGGGACTTTCGAAACGGCAGAAGATATAAATGCGCAGTTCACGTGGGACTGCGGCGTATGTTGTGTAATCAAGGCCGGAGATCAGTTCGTTTATATTTTAAAGCTGCCAACATCACGTAGAATGACTACTTGGTCGAAGGATTTTCTTCTAGAGTTTATTGAACTCTTCCGACAAAAGAATGCCTATGGAAAGTAAACTCGAAAGATGATTATAACGGATCAAAGAAAGATGCAATTTACCGAACACTAATCGAAAAAGTACACGAAGTTGAACTTGAAGCTACGAGAGAAACAGTCGTAAAAAAAACAACAATTTGCGCAGCGTGTTTCGAAAGGAACATAAAAAAGTTATAAAGCCACAAGTGTCCGGTGTCGGTGTAGAAGAGATGTACGCACCAAGATTATGGTATTACAATTAACTTATTTTCTTGTGTGACCAAAAAGCTCCACACAGTTCAACGTCAAGTATAAAAGAAGAGGAATAAGACAGTGAGGTAAATTTATTTTTTATTGTACTTTACTCTTACATCTTATTCATATAGTATGCATAGATTATACAAGATGATCTGTGGATTATACACCAAGTAAATTAAGAATAAAGGTTTTTGATAAAATGCTTCTTTATATACAGTTGTCTTGCTACGGCAATTTGCCTTCTTTGTTGAAGTATTCCACAAACTGACTTCTTACATCTTTACCTGTCAGTTCATGATTCCTGTTATTTCCTCTTTTCAGTGTTGCCATGCTTGATGGGTTACTTCTTAAACCTGCTGTAACTGTACGATTTTGTAGGTCTTCAGTGTCAAAACATTCGGATGGTGTGTACATATCAGGGGATGTTCTGCGTAAGAAAGTGCGCAGTGCACAGCTAGCCATTGTTACATCTTTAATGTTGTCCATTTGAATATTAATATGAGTTTTAAATATACCAAACCTTGCTACCAAAGTGCCGAAAACATTTTCAATTATTCTTCGGGCACGGGAGAGGCGGTAATGGTTCTTTCTTTCGCTTGTCAATTGCTTCAAATTGTAAGGCTTCAGAAAGTCCCTTCTTAAATTGAACGTCTTGCCGCCAATAAAGACATATGGCAGCTTCCTTCCCTTCACGTCAGATGATTCTGCTATTTTCAAACATTCGTTCTACAAGTTGTCACAGAAATCTGTATATTCTAAGACACTCCAATCAGATACACGACCATTGATAGCAAAATTGAAGTAAATTAACTCATAATTTGGATCTGATATTCATATAAATTCTTGAATATTGTAACGTTTATAGTTAAAGAAGTATGAACAAGCTCCGGGTGGTGGAACTAACGCAACATGCTTGCCATCCACAGCACCGAGACAATTGAGAATGTTGCATTTCAGTTCAAAGCGTTTGACAATACTTTCCCAGTTTCGTTCGCTTGTTGGAAACCGTAAAATATTTGTATAGGCATATTATTATATATTAGTATATTTGTATATTAGTAAGACAAAATTTGTTGTCGATTATTATAACTTATTATTCCAGTTTTATTATGTTTAGGAACGTGGTCCGCGAGAAATTTAAGATCATGCCGTGGACGGAGAAGAACGCAGCGCAAGTTTCAACCCACTAGCCCCATTAAGCCCATCAAGTGATGTCACGGGTAATTGTATAGCAACATCAAAAATATTTTCACGAAAAAGAAAAATGTCTCCAAGCTGCACTGTACTGTCTCTCGTCGTTGACATATTGCAAGATTTAGGAAAGGAAGATATTTTTAAATAACCTGAAAAAATGTAGCTTCAAAATTAAGAATATTAACCAAGGAACATAGAATAATAGCCGAAAAATTGATAAATGATGTGTTTTATGAAGTACAATTAGGAAGTTTAATAAGAAATTCAAGATTCATTTTCAATGAACCTCACGGATACACGTCTCCAAGGGTGCACTCACATTATTTTACTGAACCTGTGACTATAGGTTCAGCACAACATCAACAATGTACTGCTGAACCTGTGAATCAAGTGTCTGCACTACATACATATCTTAAGCATTTAAGTAAGTTTCTGTTCAGTGACAGTGTCATTTGTGACATGTATCTATATTATTTCCATATAACATATCTATTTTTAGATTGTGCGAATTTCAATAAAACAGTGTTACAGAATGCTCATAACAAGAGATTGTCTATTATGTTTTTAACATTATGTACCTTTACCTTATAATATTCCTTCAGCACTTTGTAAATAGCCCGGCAAGTCTCTGGTATAATTATTTCCAGTGCTTATGGAGACATTACAGTGGAAAACTTGAGGTCCTCGTAACTTCTTCCTGTCGTCTAAAAATCTTTAAATGGCTGTAAGTCTCTCGTGGGGAATTATAACTTGCCGCATTGTAGCGTTTTTTCCTGATTCAGTGGAGAAACCATCGATAATAAAGTAAAATAAGTAGATTCATTCTTCCTACGAAAATTATTCAAGTCTTTCGGATTAAATCTTAATTCTTTCAAGAGATTAACGTAAGAAAAATCCTATCGTTTTAACAATCACTTCTTGGACCACTACCTAATTTTCCTTGCATTTCGTCTATACTTCCTGTCTAAAACCACTGCGATAGCTGCATAGCACAACAGTTCACTGAGAACTAACATCATGGAGATGAATTGCACCCATTTAAATTACAAACTGAAATGATCTACATTTCTCAGGTTTAAGTGCGCTTGTGAGGTAGAAACTCTCGCAGGCCAAACAGTGCAAACTTTGCACAGTTTGGTCTGCGCAGTTAAAACTGAAGGTAAAAATGTAAGTGTGTGAGGCCCCTTAGCGGCGGTGAGCACAGATCATCTAGTGACGTGGTGAAGTTGCCATTATTGTGTGGAGGTGTCGCGCTCAAGTTATTGGTGGCAACCATGCCGATGAAGTGGTCCAGGTTGTCGAATCGGTATCCCGCTGCGAACGTGTGTTTGGACAAGTGATAAACGTGGTCCGCTATCAGGTTGCAGGGATTGAGGAAAACAATCACATGCTGTCGATCGTGTTCGTATGTTTCCCATAAGGCACATAAGCGAAACGAATCGTGTGGTTGACGGTTTGGTGTGCGTGGCCGTGCGTTTCCTTGTTCCGGTACGCCGATCAAAAGTCACTGATGACTGTAGTACCGGGCTCGATCCAGTCACAATGAAAAACCGTAACCTCGTTAGCGGTTCCGTCCTACCCGTGAACGTGGAATGTTATTCCGGGCTCGCGCTCCATGCCGCCGAACACAAACTGCACTTTCATAGCGTGGGTCCTATTGTACTTGCGTCAACAAAACTTGTCTCGTCGAATTCGACAGTCTTGTTAGGACCGCCGATCTTCTGAGAGCAGCCCAGCCCGTATTCCAACATAGTGTCTATAGAAATGGGTACAATGTTTGATGGTTGCAGAGCAAGAGAATTTGGGCAGTAAGGCAGTGAACGATATCGTACGTGGGGAACAAAACCTCAATTAAAATGAAGAATGTGTACAAATGCGCAAGCAACTAGCAAACACAACACTGGACAACGCTCACGCGTACAAGGGAAGCGATACTGACTTCGCGTACGAACTAACGTAATGTCCTGCGCAACTCGGAGGGGAAGAACGAAACACTATCTGATGTCCGTCTCGTTAGAGGAAGAGCAGGGAATGCAGGTAGGTTAAAGCGGAGATGCAATTAAGCTGCAAATACGTAGGAGGTGTATAAGAGAGAAAGACATGGAATAAATCGTGAGAAATAAGCCAAACGACTAACCGAGGTAGTTTGTACAATGTCCGAAGGACGCAATAAAGAGAGAAAGGAGACAGCTACGAACCGTAAGAACGACTAAACTTAGACGGTATAGTGTATACAGTGACGAATGACGAGAAGTGTCTTAACGTTAGGAGTTGTATCAAGTACTAACCTTAGTCTCAATAGGAATATGCATTGATAGGTATGAAAAGAAGTGTAGGTACGCTAGTAATACTCCGAAATACTAACAGCCGGCACTCTCCTCATGTATAGTGGGTGGAATGTTGGGAGGAAGAGTAATACAAGACGTTTTCAAAAAGGTATCAACTTTCGCTATGAAGACTCTATTGCTCATTTTACGGCATTTTAAGCACTGTCCTATTCAAAGTAGTCCCCTCTACTGGCGATACACAGTTCCCAAAATTTCTTCCATTGTTGGAATGCTTCCTGAAACGCTCTTTCTGTGTTGGCGGCCAATTCATTTATCTCATTTTACTTAATCTCCTCTTTGGTTTGGAAACGACGTCCTTTGATAGTGGTTTTAAGTTTGGAAAGCAGGAAAAAGTTTTTTGTGGGGAAGGCCGGAGAATAGGGTGGATTGGGCACAATGAGTATGATGTTTTGTCAGATAAGTGTGGATGAGGACCGACGCGTGAGCCGGCGCATTGTCGTGGTGCAACTTCCAAGTCTGGTTTCCCACAATTCAAGTCTCTTCCAGCGCACAGCTTCCCTCAAACGCGCTAAACCTTCCTGGTATATCTGTTTGTTTCCCATCTGACTACGTGGCACAAATTCTTGATGGACAATGCCTTTCCAATCAAAAGCACAACCAACATCACCTTGATCTTTGACCGACTCATCCATGCTTTTTTGGTCGAACAGACCCATTCACCATCCACTGTAACGACAGCATCTTGGTTTCAACATCATATCCACAAACCCACGTCTCATCTCCAATTATGACGTTCTTAAGAAACTTTTTATTACCATTTGTATTGGCAAGCAGTTCCTGACTGATTTCAACACGGTACTCTTTCTAATCGTCAGCCAACAAACGCGGCACGAATTTTGCACTGACACAACAAATCTACTGGCTTTTTTTTTCAGTAAAAATGTGATGGGAAGTTCCTATGCTGATGCCCACTTCGACAGCAACTTCTCGGACACTTAAACGACGATTTCCACGAATCATAGCACGAGCTCTCTTGACATGGTCGTCGTTTGTTCATGTGGAAGGTGGCACATGCTTGGGATATTCACCGACCGACATTGTGCCCACTTTAAAACGCTTAAACCACTCATAATACTGCTTTCGGCTCATACAGTCCTCTCTGTATACTTGGTTAAGCAATTGAAACGTCTCTTTAAAGTGTTTAAAAAAGTTTGCAGCAAAACGTCACACACACGCGCGCGCGCGCGTTCTTCTTCGAGCTCTTTCCTTGACACCTTGTCACTAATCCGACGAACAGCTGGTGCACGTTCTCAGTTCAGCGGATGTAGCTCGACGATTAATGTTCATAGTGAAGTGGGACAAATGGCAGTTTGTTGTCAAATCCTGAAGCTAGATGCGCTCAGTAGCCGCAGCGCGCTCTCAGTGCTGGTTAACGCGCTATTTAATAAGTTCGGTATGTTTTTGAATACGTCATATATGTTGAGGTTTAAGTTGAGTTAGGAAGGGAACAGCTGCGCCACCCGCGGCAGACATGCGTTAATACCATATAGAGACAGCATTGCCATTGACGGCAGACGACTAGAACTAAAGTTCTATACCCTGACATAGAGCCGGTGGTTCAATGCCAAAGAAATGAAATGATGTTTGTTAGCGTTTTGTGATGTAGGTTCTTCGATTGTCAAAAGTAATGTTGATTCCAGTACTTTAACGAACAGTCCGTGAAATTATGTGGTATTCTGTGTTCAGCCTTATGCAAAGGGTTTACTAGACAACGAAATCAGAATGGCAGGAAACTTTTGGGAAAGTTCTCATCAGTGAGTGTTCACATACAGTTATAATAAATTGTTGTTTATAATTCCGGTAGTATGGACAGGAAAGAAATATGAGAGTGGCATTAAATTCCAGAACATTTAGAGTGTAACATGTTTGCAGAGTTTGACGCTTCAAGCCGTCTGGTTTGCTAGGCCATTTCGACTGAGTCCAGTTGCCTTACATGACCCTGAAAGTGCAGTGACTGCGACCCCTCAAAACGTCACCATTTGCCAGTTAACACTGCGAAGCAGTCTCTTCTAGGACTGCTTCACTCAAAAAATGAAGGCACTACGGTCATTCGAAACATTGGTAACTATTTACCGGTCGACACGGCCTAACAACCCAAAAGACCTAATGTTCAGCAACATCCCTTTCAGAACCACATATCCCTTCCAGAGGTTGTGATGAGGTATATGATACCGGTCTTGTGTATATGGCATTGTAACACCAAAATAAAACCCATAAATACTTTTTTCTTTAAATCAAACGTGAACATTAAAATTAATATGGATTGATGTTTATACACAGTCAGCAGTGGTTGTTGGACCGACAAGACTTGATACGTGAGCGACAGCAGGACTTGGTCGTCCTTACTGAGGAAGAGTATCAGAAGATATTCATATTCTTTTCAAATTGTAAGTTAATTAAATTATGTTTTATCCTGCAAATTTACCTTCATGATAATTTGGAAAAATTTGCATTTATAGTGAAAAATGCATTAAAACTACTTCAGTTTCTGTTGTACTGTCAAAATATGCTTCTGTATTTGATTTTATATTTATTTTCCTTTATTCCTTGGGCTGATTGAATAGTGCCGTGTTTCTTGTGCTTTTCCTTCAAGCATTTCGGTAGTTTTCTCCTCATCACATCCAAAAATCCTTGAGGTGCAGCTGCATAACTGCCTTGGAATCCTTCTGAAATCACTGTACTCTTTCGGTGTCTCTTAATCAGAGAAGAAGCTAGACTTTCAAGAAGTTTTCCTGGCCACAGTCTTTGAATTGTGGTTGCGTTAAAATATATGTGTGCTTCCTTTTTTGTCACAGTAATGTAAGATGATCTCCAGTTTTGGATTGTCCGTGTGAACTTCTTCAGTCGCTTGCATAGTAGGAATTAACTATCAACTTTTCTTTTTTTGGGATGCATGATACCATGGATGAAGCTGCATACAACAAATTTGAAAGAAGACCCTTAAAGATGGGACCGATAGGGTGTCTCAAAATATCAATACCTCACTACCAGTCAGCACTGCGTAACATCCCAGAAGAATGAAGGCCTCATATACATGGCGGCTAAAGCCTGAAATCATGCATGAGAAGACCAGTGTTCATTTACTTTCCATAACTTAAGTTGCAGAGGATTGTTCATGCTATTTATTCATATGGTGAAGACTATTATCCATTTCCTGTAACAAGGCTGCATTGCTAGTTTATTGAATATGGTGCAAAAGGCCCTTGTAACTGAATAATAGGTATTCTTGAATGTGTGTAACAGCTGTGTGTACTGCCCCAATGTATTCCCAGTTCGTATGCAGTATATAGAAAATCTGATTAGTCATTGATCTACTACATTAATGTCCACACTGATGAACCCCAGTAATTTTGTGCATGCAGCAAGTACTTCTTTTCCAGTGCCAAATGGAACCAGAACGCCAATTAAAGAAAATCCACTTTAAGGAGGGAGTTTTCTCTCATAAGAAGCAGTGTAACTTTGGATTAATGAGGGATGGGTTGGTGTATGTGTTACTTTTTACAAATAAACATTGTTTAAATATGACCAAAAAACAAGCATCATTGCCTAGGTTGGCTTGCTTCATATATTAATGCCAGTTTTAATTATACTATAGAGCTAATTATTTTTGAAGGTACTGACAACATTGTTTCTGTCCGTGCTTTGCCCATTTTCAGCCATGAGTGGGTGCAGTCATCACTGTTCTTGCTACATGTCAGTATGCTTGACAATGAAGTATGATTAGTGATGACAACATAACACTGAATACAGGGAATTATTCTTTTCACGCCTACAATTATCTGTGGGTGATCATCTTTGTTATCACTATCATGCCAGCAGCAATGCAAGCATGTAAGTAACCCATTATAAATAATGATCTGTCACAGGGTACAGCAGAGAATGTTACAAATACTGCACATAGTGTTCCTTTATAATCATCATTGTTGTCACTGTTGTTGTCATCGTTGCTGTCGTCATATAAACAATTTTGTAACAGTTATTTGCTTTTGCCTTATGGGGTTACGTATTATTAGCTGTTTAAATATGGTGTGCAAGAGCTTCAGTCATGGACAGAGGAATGGGATAAGACAGTAGAAGAATGCCAGATTAAAGCTGCTTTGTGTTGGGAAACTTGTGCTTCACAGGTATGGTCATCCAGAGTGTGGGGAATTTCTGTGTATAGTTCATCTGTAATTTAGCCCTATTTGTTCCGGAAAATGGTTTTAAACCATTTGTTGGAATATTTGCGGTCCACAGATTTGATACTGTGAAGTGTGAGGAATTTTTACGTATTTATTCTCAACATTTTACCCCATGTATATGCAAAAATGTGTGCATTTAGTAGCTTTTGTTTTCCCATTGTTCTAGCAGAAGTACTGCAATCAGTTTATTTGATATCCCAAAGATATAGGATTGTCTGTACTAGTTTTCGCATATCCTAGTAAAGGCATGTGTTTAGCTTTCTTTGAGTAACTTCATACAGCCTACTTCACAAGCATGTTTATTCTCCGTGTTGGTATTACTGATTTTGGCTGTTTAAAAGTATTGTGTTGGGGTAGGCTCTAGAAGCATTATAGTTGTGACATGTCACGAAAGTCAGTAATGTGGCTCAAATGTTGAGTGGGAGGGGGCACAGACTGTCAGCATCATGCTCTTATAAGCATACTTTTTTCTTTCAGTGAGGGAAAGCAGGTAAAAGTTTATAATTGTAACTTGAACTGTATCTTATGTTAGTTATAAACTATATTTCTTGTTCAGTCATAGATAATCTATTGTATGTACTCATAGTCAGTTCTCTACAGCAGCTAATAATCCACCCTTCTACAGGGTACGGCAGAAATAACTCCCACATTTTGAAGGGCAATAAAAATCAAACAAAACAAGGTACACAAAAAATTCTTTTATTTATAAAAAGCACATATAATGCAGTTTTTTAACACTTTTAAAGATAACATCGCTCAAGTGGTGGCTGTTATTGATGACACACTGTTGAAGCCGTTCATGGAAGTTGTCCATGGCTTTGCGGGTCATCGCGGGCGGAATGGCGGCGACTTCTTGTCGTATTGCCTCCTTTAATTGTTCAATAGTTCCAGGGCGACGTGCATAGACCTTAGCTTTTAGGTAAC
>Ga0123355_10017781_pt1 | contig 11245 bp, 5 predicted proteins | sample TergutEmb28metaG_3_FD_89872 | JGI IMG/M metagenome (GOLD analysis project Ga0123355, IMG submission 89872) | Embiratermes neotenicus P1 segment gut microbial communities from Petit-Saut dam, French Guiana - Emb289 P1 | ecosystem: Host-associated > Arthropoda: Insects > Digestive system > Gut ...
CACTGGCCATTATCTCCCAAACCGTTCAACTTTGGATATAGGTGTTTTGGGGGTTTTTCGGTATAGTTTAACATAAGGAACACCCTCCCGAAGTCTGGTCCGTTCCTCCTGTTACACCCTGTACATACTCTTTTATATTCAGCCTGAAGTTGGCTTTTAAGCGTCCCAAAATGTTGCTGTAAATTGTTTAAAATGATAGTTAATTAAAGTTGTGTTAGACTGTATTTATTGTTACTTCATTTTTTGGGTAGTAGCACAACGGGGGATGCCTTTTCAAAACAAAGGGTTTATATATAGTATTCAAATAAACGCGGCTGTACCTGACTGCGCTACGTTTGGAGAACTCAGAATTATGCCAAGTCACGATTATTCAGAATTTACGCACTGTTTGATAGTTCACGGTTTTAGTATCATGACTTTGGCTTACAGGCTTTTCGACTCAGATCTGTTAATAAGATCTACACATAAGCTACGCAGCGATTGAGTGGAATTCTGTTGACTTGCTATTGCTTCTGAAAATTGCAAGGACTTCTCAGATGTCTGTTGCGCTGTATCTAATCCTGAGGTGTCATACACTTCGTTTAATTTATGGCTCGTCAGTGCGCGCGGATGTAAGGTGTGACGCAACGCTCTTCTAGACGTAATTGATTTATGTTGCAAGGTAAAGGGAAGAGTAATATTTAGTTTATTCCTTTGTAAGTTGACACTTAAACACTGCCAGCCTTCTTTGTGTGCAGAATGGTGTGCTGTCGGTGTGTTACGTCTAAACATAGCACATTCAATTCTCTTAGTAGTGGCAAATTATGTAGACGTTATTTTAATAAAAACCAACGAGGTGCACTATTTCTCAACTTTATTTGGTAAAGAACTCTACATGTTTCGGACAGATTTGCTGTCCACCATCAGGAGTCTTAATACTGTATTCACAGCAACTGGTATTTGTTATACTAGTTGTGTTAACTGTCTGCTAGGGAGGCCTCACTAGCAAACTCATTGCTGTGTATACAGGCCGCAGATTGTTGTGTATACAGTATTAAGATTCCTGATGATGGACAGTAAATCAGTCCGAAACATGTAGAGTTGTTTACCAAAATAAAGTTCAGAAATAGTGCATCTTGTTGGCTTTTAGTACAAGCATATATCACGATGCACGGTGCTTTGAATGTCAGATGTGTAGAAGTTGTTGGATATCCTGAGTGATTTTTTTATTTTTCCTTAGAATCCCACCGATGAATGTCTGGATCAGACTTGAATTCCGCTACGGCAGTTTTCGTCCAAACCCTTGCCCTATAGCCTACGTAACTGTCCTCCCGCGCGTTTCGACCATTACAGCTGAAGAACATTGCAAATTAATCGCAAAATCAAATCGTATGTTTTATTTACTGTTGTATTGTCGTTGAATGTGGCTTAGAATACCTTTTCAGGTATAATTTTTGGTTTAGAAATAATTTTCCCATATAACCTTGATGATGTTTAAAAATCAGCAAAATATACAGAGTGAAAGAACCTAAAGTTTTCTAGTTCCAAGCTAGCGCAGCGGTGTACCTGAGGATTCCGTTCTGTAGGGATATGACGCTGTATCAGTGGGTCATTGGATACCGACGTTTTGCGGCAACGTATTTCCCTCATATTGAAGCGTCTGAAGTCCAAATTTTAAATTCTGACGTTTGAAGATGACAGCTCGTTGACTCGGATCGTCAGATTCTAGTTACCCAGGGACGAGCTGCCATATCCTAGAACAAGGAATCATGTTTTGAACTTTATTTGACGGTTAATATATGTGTCATTGACCGGTGATTTTTATGCTTTAAATATGTACATGTATCATCTTCCATATTTTCTCATCAGAGATTATTTTTGATTGTCGTAGGTATGGGAATAACGCTGTCCTGCTCAGTCCTGCTTAACCCTTTGACGCCTAAAGACCCCTATAATGGTCGTACCGCACCGCTAACCTCTAAACGTTGCATTTTATATATTTATTCAACAAATACAGGTACTGAATATTTTAAACATGGTATATACTGTCCGTTTATTTCTCTTCAAAATGCAGTTTGTTTCATAATTCTAACATTTTTGGTTCCTGTTTTATTCACATTTTATATATAGAGTGTGCTAACATTTAAAAAAATAATTCCGGCGCCAAAAGGTTAAAAGTTGGGAGTGACAAGGAAACTCTTGAAAAATTGCATCGAGTTTTAATAATATTGTGTAACATTCGTCGTTTGTGTAGATACCGCATTGATTGTGTAACACAGGATTGTATTATCAATATGCGGTGACGTATGACGCAAGGTTTCGTTCATGGCCTTGAACGTCGCTTTGAAAATTGTAAATCTTGACGCACAAATACTGTTAGGAACACCAGTTAAAGCCGGGATATAATTTAAAACTCTACGATGTAACCAGTCCTGCTTTCATAAATGTCTGCATGTGCATCCAGTAACGTAGCAGGATTGGATTTTGGGTACGAACTGTTCTGGAACCTCCTTATTTGACTCCATAGATTTACTGACGGTTCCAGCCGGACATGCATGTAGGGCCGTCCCCACCTTTAGTTCCTTCCGTTCCAATAGAGACCATATGACGAGTCTACCAGATGACCACAAGTTCGTAGTTTCATAATTAATTCGAAATCGGAACTGGCCAGAAAAGGCCCTAATCTTTGGTAACTGAAGAAGACCATCAGCTCTATCTCTCCCTACAGAAGGGGTGCACAAACACCAGGCGCCTGGTCGCCTGTGGGATTAAAATTTGTGCGGTGGCTAGTAAGTATAGAAGTTCGAGGCTGCTTCTGGATTTTTTGAAAACCTGTGACCCCCGCTGTACAGGTTTTACTGAAAATTGCGTTAGACTTTTGGTTCCTTAGACTTCCAATAAGCAGATATCCGCTTGCTTTGTATTTTTGGTAACCCAAAATTCGCGGTGCAGGATACTGGACGTGCAGGCAGCACGTTTCTCCGAAACGTCGTTAAATTTGTACTAAGCTACGTGGCGCTATATAAAAAAATAGACTTACCTTCACGTTTTCAATCTTTGATAAAAGCATACACTAAAGAGGTAAGAGAAGGACCGTTTTCGAAAGTCAAATAAATCCTGTTGGTAGCATAGAAAATATAACTACGAGCTTTCGAGGTATGTATATTTTTCTAACGCACAGGATGTGATTATTTTGAATTTCGAGAGAACGTTCTGAGAGACCATTGTTGCCCGTTCGTAGGTTCTGTTGTGTTGCTGTCCTGTGCGAACTGAGAAAAAAACGACGTAACCTGTTGGGATATGAGACTTTGAACCGGGACCTAAAGGAATCATGGCTATCTTCTGAACCGGGACCTAAAGGAATCATGGCTATCTTCTGAACCGGGACCTAAAGGAATCATGGCTATCTTCGTGTTTGTACCGTGCATCAGTGACGATTAAAACACTTCATTATCCAACAGATGCACAAATATATAATTCGTAGATACAATTAGGGTAATTATGAAATATTGAAAAATATTTAAAATTGCTCCAACATGTTTCGGATCACAAGGTATCCATCATCAGGGAGCTTTATACAGTGCTTGGCTAAAATTACAGTAATGGTTCTATCGTGCCCTTTGATATGGACGTAGTCGGTGTTATGGCAGCATATTTGCCCGTGGTGCGTGTGTGTACTGCACATCATGGCTGTTCAGCACTGAACCGCTGTGTTAGTCACCGACGTAAGTTTCCCAGTCTCGAAGGGAATGTATTTCACATTAAGCTTCCGGCAAGGCCCACTTATAACTTCGCACAGCATTTTTAAAATTTGTGTTTGCGAATTGACGGTCGTGGATTCGTATGGGACATGTCCTAGAAATACCTGCCACAGTTCTACTTCACTGCCAGTAAACACGAAACATGTTACATAATCAGAACGTCACCTGTCAAGAAATGACAAGTAATGGTAATGGTCAGCGTAGCAAACAGCGATAATTTCAAGTCAGTGGCGGTTGAAACTTGCGACTACTGTATTAAAGGATAATTTGATCATCATCGTAATAAGGCAGTCAGATTTATGGTTCATTTGTGCTCGTATAACCTCACTTCATCCCGCTTAAATTGTCTGTATGACGTCGAACATAATTAATGAGTTTGATTAATCGGCAAGCATCTGGAACGAAACGGTTGTGACCTACCTCGAGGTACTAGTACATAATTTTTTCTGGGTCTCCAGGACTGAGCAGTCTGGGTCGAGAATCTAACCTGGGACATGCTGGATACGAAAATAAGAAAAAATTGGCAGTAAATCGTAGAGGAGGTTTGATTTATAGCAGTGGAATTGGTAACACATGACGTGCCCATACTGATTATGAATGATACGAGTAACTTGCAGAGAGGGTCAGAGATTCGATAATTGCCGCGTTGTGAGGCAGGCAGAGTATGGCGCCTTTTGCCAAGGAACTGTCAAAAATATAACAAATTTGTTGTTCTTTTGTTATTGATATAGCTGCGCTTTGTCAGTTACATGTTTACAGAGCGTGATGTAAGGATTGTGGTTGACGAATCGGATGGGAATTTTGCGGTGTGGCGTTTTTCAGATACCCTTTTTGGTATTTATCAGGAGGGCATCTGAATCCGGTTCGGTCTATAGGCGAGATTCGAACGGCGTATCTTCATGATGTAAAGCATGAAGTGCAATCACTTCATCACGACTGTCTGTTCCTCTAGAGGTTCGTATATCTACCCACGAATCATTCTCTGCTCGTCTTCACATTCATTGTGTTGGTGCAGAATATGCGACGGTAGATTTGCACAGTACTGTGAGTAGAGGGGTTTGTAGTGTTGGCACAGAAGGTACTTAAGTATTTATTGTAAACGGTAAACCCTTTAAAGTCTCTGCGACGAGCTGATCACTCGTTAAGAGGAGTCCTACCGACTGTGATGCGTCGTTGTGTGTGATCTAGAAGCCTCGTAAATGAGGAGGCCCTGGCCTACTGGGGGCAATCGCGCCAAAAACAAACCAACAAAACCTATTAAAGCACAATGGTTACTATAATTTACCACTTGAATCGACGTTAAAAACTGCATTCTTCCACTTAGCGTACTTATGTGTTTCGTATGGTACTCACAAGAAACAACTGTTACACCTGTTTATGAATTTTCGAGTCTTCTGGTATGTTACGTTGTGCCGTTGAGATTAGAGGTTCCGACGTGTCGAACGATCGTAGTGTCTTGATCTTCAGGGTCAAACAGTCAGGAAAAAAAAAGTCTTCTTAGACTGTTTGATACCATTGCAAGAAATTCAAATGTAGGCACTGAAAAATTGAATGTAATTAAAGCGAATGTCAGACGGTTAATGTAGTATTGTAATATTTGTTTTGATGACAGATATGATGACATAATTGTTCAGGTTCGTGTTTTAACTGTGTTGTTTAACGACGCTGTCCCTTGCTAAGATTTTATAACGTCTGTGGTAGATTAGTGAATGAGTATGGAACATCGGTGGAATGACAGTGGCAGGTGAAAACTGAAGTACGTATTCAGAGCATGTGTCTTCATTACCACTCTGTTCGCCGTATGGACTGGCCTGGGAATGAACCCGCGCCTCGACGGCTACAGGTCAGGATTGTGCAGGTAATTCGAAATATTTTAAAATCAGAATACGAAGGCTTACTGCGATCACAAGCGGCACGCATTTAAAACGCGTGCCTCAAAAACAACAGTGCGATATGGTTTTCGGTCTTCTGCGATGTTGTAAGTCTTTGCGTCACGCTGGTCATTGGTACGTTCATATCTGATATGACGTCGGTGCAGAGAACTTGAAACTGGTTGGCGTTCGCATAAATGAATTACATTACAGTGTCTGCTTAGCTTTCGCGCGTCGCTTAATTTATGCTCCTTGTGCCACGTTTTTGGTGTCATTTCTTTAAATTTTGTGTTTATTGTGTAGCAGAGTAGTTTGTTTTCGCTGAAATATGGTCTCCATATAGGCGAAATATTCGCGTTTATTGCCGACCAAAGTAACACGATTTACTGCAAATAATTAAACAACGATTTAGCTGTTGTCTCAACTATCAGGATTTTCTTCGTCGTTTGTATTTTTTGCGTGTTGGCATAGCCTTTTGCGAAGAGCCTAATCCCACATGCAATAGCCCCAATAATTTGTCACAGAAATTCAGCATCAGATATGATTCAAAGCCGGAGCATCCCAAAATGACTGGGCTGTGAAAGCAGAAGAGAAATATTAATGTTATACTGAGTTCAAACATGTGACAGTCGCTGTCACGAATCGCCATGTTATCGGCGGTTTTCCCGTCGTAGAACACATTTGATATATCACACGCGCCAGCGACACTGTGCTATAAGCGTAAGGACGTCAGATGACCACAGAACCAAGCTACGTCTTGCGTACCAGCGACAAGCGTACACGCTGTTCTGAGTCGTGCCGTGGCAGCGACTGGTCTAGTAGCACGGTTGCGTCAGTGTGGACACTGTTTCTACTGGAGAATAATGCTGTAAAGTGTGATTTTAAGTGGTACAAAGAAAAAAATGTATAGAAATCAGAGCCTGTCACATTCGGAACTTGGAGTACACACGTCCAATACTCACTGCTGCTTAACAATCGAGCAACCAGCAAGCAGAGAACAAACAAGCTTTGTTGCTGCTTGCTGCTGGACCGCCCAGCTTACGTGCCCATCCGCTACACCCCAGCAACGCGGGACAGCCCAGTTTGTTTGTCCGCGCGAGTATGTGGGTGCAAAGCGTCGTCTGCACGCACGTGTACGATGGACGCTGAGGCGCAGGACAGCCGAACACAGCCTCAGAGTGTCTGTGTACATTACATTTAAAGGTTACCGTATTTGGTGTTTGAAAACCGAAATATCCAAGTTAGTAGCCGGCAGTGACTAGGTTATTCCTGCGAGATCTTTTTCTCATCGCCGGTGCGTCCAGATCGGCTGTGGAATCTGGCCACCCTTGTGTTCAGATGATACCATTATCTTTCCCAGGAGTAAAGTGGCGGGGGCTTAAAACTGACAACTTTCCACAATCTGTTTATGCAAAACACCTACCGTTATATGGCAGCCAAGCAAATTAAACACACCATGACAACTAGTAGACACAACGCATTACACAAAAGATGTCAGTATAACATAAACCAATTAAAAAAGATCCTCCAAAACAGTAGCCTAACAATAGTAAAGGCTCATTCTAAACAGCGTACGACTCACACACAAAAACACGGTAAGCATAACTCAAGCTTCAAACCGGATAGCCTAATTATTTGTGTATAATATTCAATTCTTACTTACTATATTGTTTAACAGTCTAATTAATAAACATTTTCTATTTACAGACATGCTACAACAGCACCAACTTAACATAACGAAGTAATTCACTGAATGTTTTAAATTATAACTGTAGCAAGGAACAATATGTGCTCCCTTAGGATGATCGTGTGATCGAAACATGTAGGAGCGTTTTAAATGTTTAAATACAAATTTCACACTTCTTAAATAATATATATATATATATATGTGTGTGTGTGTGTGTGTTGGTTTGTGTAATTAAATAATTTCCACAATCTATTATGGACACGCCATGAGGAGGCGCGGAGGGTAGTTACGCGCATGCGTGCTGTGCCATTACTGAACGCTGTTCCTGTCCTACGTTCAGCATTTATGAGCGATTGCGTTTCGCCCGAATGCAGGCAATTGGCCTAATGTTTTTGGCATACCGCGTCAAGTTCCCCCGTCCTGCCCATGCAAGTGAAACGACCACTGGTGACGTGTCTGTAGTAGTGGTGCGCTTCGTCCACTGTATTATATATCTCCGTGTCTTAGTTGTTTTACCTTTGATTATTTAGAAAATATCTCATTTGTTTCTGTAATTTAGAATCTGCTCTAAAGTGTGCAGGTACGAGAAATGAGTCCACTTTCTTCTAGGTTAGTCGCTTAATGATCGGGGAACCTAGAGACAACGAAACCAAAGTTTTGTGCTCTTACAGTACTGCTTAGACTTCACTTTGTCCACATTGTGCACTTTTGACCTCTGTGAAGGTGTTTCATTACTACATTTGCAAACTATGCTATAATCGGATTGAAGGTAAGCAGCCTGGCATAACACGCACTGTAACGTGTTCGGCAACACATAACTGCATGTTCCATATATTGCATGGACACTGCCCTCGATATACAATCGCTGTAAAGAACGCTTTACTGTGGAGAGTTAAGAAATCCTTCATATTACTAGAATAAATGGGTCATTTCCTCCTCTGTGCTGTCAGACTGACTACTTCAGTGAATACGAATGTATGGCAGCCGGCATGGCTGCTACGTACACCAACACAATGGTGGAGACTGTGCAGCGCAGTTGACGATACGGAACTGAAATTCGAGAATGTAAGGTCGTGAGTGTAATAGAAGGGAGAGACTAGTGAAAGTGGAGCAGCAGTGCAGCGAGTGATGTCTATAGCAGTGTCGGACTGAACCTTGAGGAAAGCGGTAGACACGACCGTGGGCTGGCCTACTCTGCCGGACGTAAAATGGCTTCTTAAATTAAAGTAATCGCCTTTCAGTTATTGTAAAATGTAACATAGTTACAAGTAAATTGTCCTTCATTAGTACAGTTTAATTTTTAGTGCCTTGTAACAAGAAAGCCAGCATTCGTCTTATTGACACTAAAGGATGCTGTACCCCAGTAAAACTGTAGCTGTCCACACTATGAAGGCATACACGGGGTGTAGAGGTATAGCTCCAATGATTCTTAACCTCGGCGATAGATGGGGGGCGTGCAGTTAACTTCTCGCTCCGACCGCTGTACCCCCAGGAAAGAACCACGTTATGCATTGAATTGGCGGCTGTATAAGCCCCTGGTAATCTCTCACATTCTTCTATTTGTCAAGGCCACTCCGAGTTTTAGGTACTTCGTATCGGCCGGAATTCACGAATTTGTACGAACACTAACTAGAGTCCCCTGCGTCCTTAAACGAACAAGACACTAACCTCTTAACCGTTATAACCCCAGTGATAACACCTGCTGTAACGTGAAGAAAATTCGTACATTAACGACACGGTATACGAGGAATCGGTTTTGCGAGTTTTCTCTTAAACGAGATGCACAACTGAATTGGTTTTCTGTAATTTGCGAGCTAATTTTCGCTTTTACGAGCTCAATCTCTCGAGCAGATCGTTATTCACAGCGCCTCTTTTCGGCTGTCATCGATTCCAAAATTTTTCTGACTGCGCACAACGTCACGGCGTTTCTGAGCGGTCTGCGCAGAAGTGACAGCATCCTATCTCTCATTGGTCTCATAGCTTTGGTATGGTTTTCGTCTTCGGTGTTAAGTTGCATCGATTAAATCTTCGTAAATTTTTGCGTATCATGTTTCTTATAAGGATGGTACATGATCTTATGTATATTGAACCGTGCATCATTGTGATCCTCTGGAGCCAGTTAACATTCGTAACATGGGAAGTAACAGGAAATTATTCTTGATTTCAAACTTGCGCCGTATTCTGAATGTTGTTTTCTTTCTTTTGGGTGATTCCCCGGCGTCTGTATTTTATGTGCCAACGTTTCGGAACACTGTCAGTTCCATCTACATAGGCTGTGTGGAGATGGAACTGACAGTGCGTTCCGAAATGTTGGCACATAAAATTCAGATTCCGGGGAATCACCGAAAAGAAAGATTACAACAATTGGAAATTCATTTTCGTTATACTACTTTTCGTCGTGTGAGCCTTTTTCGAGGAATGCATTAAGCTCGTAAACCGAGAGATTACTGCATTGTGCCACGCATCGTATTTGTGCCCTTTGTTTGATTGTCGCAACAAACAGCGATTGTTTTCCTAAATACCCTTAACGGACTGGTCTTTGGAGTGTGTGTGGTCTCTGTAAGGGAGTTCGGAAGTTTTATGTGTAATTTACGAGAAACAAACGCCACATTGTGGCTGCTCATTGCGGGGTTATGCAAGGGAAGGATGCGACATCATCCATCTCTTTTATTATACACCACCGTCACGCGTAAATCTTTTACGCACCAAACACGTCGATGTATGCGTTATACGTTAAGCCTGTATAGCTGCGAAACAGATGTGCACGCAGATTGCTGCATGGGCAGTTTATATGATCTAGTAGCCACCAAGCAGTCAGGATAGAGGGTTGGGGAGAAAGGAGCCGAAGAATTTTGTCAGTTATTACAACGTTGTGACTGTCGCAAGGCAAAAGAGAATTTGAAAATTCAGATACCCTGGAATGTTAGAATGTTACTGCCTGTCTGCTGGTAACTGTTTACCAATAGATACGGCGCAAGATTCCAGGAAGACGCGACTGTTTTCAAGAACATTGCTCTGAAAATTTTAGGTTTCGTGCATGAGAACTTGCCAGACATCTTAACATTAAAATTTGCCAGACATATTGTCAATCTATAGCATTAATAACGACTAATGAACGCCAAATTATTACCGTATTATTCATCCCTTGCATTGCGAATTGAATTACAAATTTTTATCAGCACCAACAAATGCACTGTTCGATTCTATATTTTGTGTACTTTATTATTAATTTTCTCCTACATGTTTCGGCGTAATCGCCATCTTCCGGGAGCTTACAGTAATAGTTGTAAGCCCCCTGAAGATTGCAAATACCCCGAAACCTGTTCGAGCAAATAAAGTACACACAATATAGAACAGTGCAGCTGTTGGTACTGATAAATTTGTAGTTAAATTATTTGTCGCATGCATTTTAAAGTTACAGAGAGTAAATAGTGGAATGCGTTACGTACGTTTAAGTCGGATGAAATGGGAGGAGTCTATTATTATTATTATTATTATTATTATTAGTTGCCACCTTTATACAGGGTGTGTATAGGCTATATACCTGGAAAAAAACCGCATATGTCACAATTATTCCGTGTTTACAATGTGTGGGACACGTAATGTTTACTTCCCATGACCAACGTCTTGTTCCTGTACAGTTGATTGGGTGGATGGGACGTGGCAGGAGAAAATCATGTCGTGTTTGAAGGTATTAGCCTGGGATGCCTGAGGAAAACCAGCTGTTGTGAGGATATCCCTCAATCTTCCGTAGACGGTTTTACGTAAATCAAAGTCCTGACTTTTGCGCCGTCAGTGACATTACGTATTTGTGTAATTTAGTGTTACAGTTGCGTAAAGAGAAAAAACCAACTTGATGCCACTTATTTTATTATTTAATATTCATTCATTACTCAACATGTTTCGGCCGTTAATACGACCATCTTCAGGAGTCTGCGACTAACTGG
>Ga0123355_10017782_pt1 | contig 11244 bp, 11 predicted proteins | sample TergutEmb28metaG_3_FD_89872 | JGI IMG/M metagenome (GOLD analysis project Ga0123355, IMG submission 89872) | Embiratermes neotenicus P1 segment gut microbial communities from Petit-Saut dam, French Guiana - Emb289 P1 | ecosystem: Host-associated > Arthropoda: Insects > Digestive system > Gut ...
ATAAACAAGAATATAAGATATGTGGGGGCGGTGGGGTTGGTTTGTAGAATGAACGGGGAGTGGGGTGTGCTGGGGCGAAGAGGGAGGGGGGGGGAGGGGGGGGGGGGGGGGGCGCAACTTGCTGGGATGAGCACGACTGCGAAATCTAGTGGTAGAAACATGTTTGGGCGTCATAATTGGAAAGTTGTCAGTTGAAGTGGGGTAGGCAGTAGGATTTTGGTGAGTTTAGACTTCGTATCCTCAAGGTAAAGAGTGGGAAAGCTACACAACTTTTGTCTTGTCATGATCGATTATACAGAGACTAAAAGTGAACAAAATATCAATTTAATCCGATCGTTACAATTACTTTACAAAGAACAGGTTGAAAGGAGCTGGAATAACAACGATAAGCTTCTCACTACAATATTCGGCGACACTATGTCTCTTAGTACAATGTGCGGTACGTTTAACTACAACAAAATTACGCTTCTTACATGGCTATCGAACCCGATATTCAACACAGTTCTATGTTGCAATAAGTATTTCATTTTTAAGAGAATTATTTCTTATTAGGTACCAGGATACAGTAGTCGGTATACAGATCCGGTTACGCGATCGATAACTGATGAAACGTGTTCCGATTCTTGGTACAGGCAACAGATTTTCTCTTCTCCAAATCATCCAGACCGACTATACGGCCCACCCAGCCTCCTGTGCACGGGTATCGAAGGCTGGGGCATGAAGATAACCACTCATATTATTCCAGTGCCAATGTTGGGAATGAGTGTAGCTATACTTCCATTTGCCAGTACGTCTTCGTATCGTGTAGAGAAGTGTTTCTCAACCGCCGGGCCGCGGCCCGGTACCGGCCCCTGGCATCAATTATACCGGGCCGCGAGAGGTTCACCTGGAATTTGTCATTTTTAGTTTTCTAAGCAATTTTCATTAATAAATGTTTTATAGTGGAAATATTCTGAGGAGAAAAATATTCGTGAATGTGTCGAAAAACTCAGGCCCAGATGTTGGCCTAAGGAAACTATAATATGCTACAAGATTTCATTAGTCCAGTAATTGATAACTAATTTAAATGTAATTGTAATTATATATTTGTCAACATGCCACACCGTGTACATAAGTGTACTAATACTCTTTATGATTATGCCATAATTAATTATTAATACTTATGTTAGTTTAATGCATGAACTTAAAAAAATAGAAAGGTATTTACGAGTTAATTTGTTGGGACAGGGCCCTCGTCTTATGAAAAAGAATTTACCGGGCTGCGGTCTCACAAAGGTTGAGAAACACTGCTGTAGAGAGAAAAATTAGTACGTTTTATTATAGCAGGAAATTTAAAGCGTTGAATTTTCCACAGTACAATGACAAAAACTGTTTTCGTCAGACCGCTCTATCTTTTCCTGTGAGACGGACTAACGTCAGCAAAGTATCGCTTCTGGCAAAATGTGCTGGACCGAAATGCTTGATGGACCAATCGATACGTAAGGGAATCTTTGACGCGCAGTAAAAGAAACACATCCCGCTGTCATCAGCCCAAAGACAGCTGCTCAGATACAAGAAGTCGATGGAACCAAGTATTGGTATTCAGCACAGAAACAGAAAATGTGTCTCAGATTTCAGCTTCAACAGTTCGCTCTGCGTTCGTGGAAATATTGTGTGCTGCGCTACAGAGTTTACTGTGGATACATGAGGGTAGAAAATGTACAGCTTAGCAGAGTTAAGACGAAATCTAAGATATTTTAAAATAGCGAATGACTGTTTGCAATGAACTGAAGTGCCTGACGACAGGTTCCAGAGGCAATTTTGAACACTACGTAATTAATCTTCTGAATTCTGTAAAAGTGTAAAATAAAAAGGTACAATGGCTGACGAATAAAAACCAACTAGATGTCACTTGTTACTTTTATCTTACTTCTTAGAGACTCAACATGTTTCGGGCATTAATATGCTCATCTTCAGGAGTTAACATCAACAGAAACACGTTAATAGCCACAACAAAGCGACAAAACACGTCAAACTAATAACACAGCACTAAGCACTACAAATTTACGCTAACGCTAACTCCTCCATATTTGCAGAAAGAAACGGCCGATGTGGTAGTTCAACAACATAGTCGCAAACTCCTGAAGATGGGCACATTAATGTCCGAAACATGTTGAGTCTCTAAGAAGTAGAATTAAAGTAACAAGCGACATCTAGTTAGTTTTTTATCCGTCAGCTATTACAATGATGCACGGTCCAGTATACATAAAAAGGTAAAACTGTCCCTGCACACACATTGACAAGCTCTAATGGATTCAGGAGGTTGAGACTCCTAGATTTCTAGACAATCGGCACATGAACGTGGTAAGGTTGTCAGTCCTAAGCACCGGCCGCCTTTACCTACAGAAAATATTTCTGGTACTCATTTCTGCTAGAATCTAAGTCGACCCTAAGGATACAGGGCGGCCGGAAGGATCAAATCAATCTCTATAATTAATGAGTGTTAATAGCTACTTATTGGGGACCGCGGTGGGACAGTGGTTAAGGTGCTGTGCTACAAATTGGAAGGACGCTGGTTTGATCCCTCAGTCTACAACGAACAGGCAAGCAGAAGTGTTGTCGTTGCGTTTTTTAGTGTTTACGTTGCGGAATGTAGTGAAAGTAGTAGCTGTGTCCGTGGAGTGTTTACGAGTGTGGTGTAGTGATTAAACAGGGCAAGTTCGTAAGATCGATCATGACAGAACGTCAACATACAATGGTATGTATTTTTGACCCTACCAGTCCGCGTATTTCAGCTTATGAAATACATTAGTGCATTCATGAACAGCTACAGGTATCAGAACAATCGCTAACTATAAGACAGATTGGTGGGATAAAAACACAAGTATTTCTGAAATTCGTTACCGACACGTACATACAGAACATTCTGCAATCTACGAATGGGAGTGCTGAATACAGACACACGACATGAGAAATATCAATAGTACGTCTAGAGGTGGCCGGCCGGCAGAGGAATGCGGCGTATTCGAATAGCCAACCTGCCCCCAGAAGTGAATGAAAGAAACATTCGAGCCGCATTAGCATCATATGGGGAATTGTCTCGATTCGGGATGAAATATGGTCCAAGGCGTACCGTTACAAGGTAGCCAACGGGGCTAAAGTAATCGTGATGAAACTGGCCAAACACCTTCCGTCCCAAATGAATATTGCAGGGCACAAGCATTACCGTCTTATGACGGCCAGCCAGTTACACGTTACGGGTGTGGGGACAGTGGACATATAAAACAGGCATGCCCCAAAAGGCGTGGAGGAGGTATGGTAACATCAGATTCAACCCCGAATACATGGGCCCATGTCGCCGCTAAAGACACCCAAAACCGACTCGGCAATGATGACAATCTAATTGAGGTGATCCCCCAGAGATAACCGTATGACCAGGCATGGGGATGTTCCCCTACTGTCGACGACCTGATGACCACAGACACCCTGCTAGATATTGGTGGGGAACAACAGCACCCCAGTCACCAACGAAGGCATGATCTGTTGCCGCAGGACGAGGACGCCCCCCTGCTGACATTACAACCTGTACTGTCCCCCAAGAAGTAATAACCGTGGATGCGGAAATGACGGCATTTGACGATAGGCCTAACAGACAGACTGTGCGACCCCTGCATGCAAACACGTAAGGAGAAGGTTCCAGAGAATGGGAGGGAAATGATGCTGCCCCCAGTGATGGGGAAACACAAATGGCCCTCCTCCAATTAAGCCCAAAGCTAAACAAAAAACTGAAGACAAACAGGGAGACGCTCTTATCAAGCGGAATGACGCGTAGTAAAACGCGTTACAAAACCGTACAGAGTCAATAAGCTCTGCAGTCCCTGTATCCCCCACCCTCATTACCCCAATTATGTTCCAAACCTTTAAGATAGCAACACTGAACATTAACGCGATATCATCCAACACGCGTCTACAAACGTTCGAAGATTTCCTATGGCGAAAAGACATAGACTTCGCTTTACTGCAGGAAATGTCGCACACAACTCTAAACACGATTCGTAGATACACTGTCCATATGAATATAGGTACGGACAAGCGTGGGACTGCAATTCTGGCCAAGCATGGTCTAGCCCTCTCAAATATCCAGCGCCTCCTATCGGGACGAGGAATGTCTGCATCATTCCGCGGCATATTGATAGTAAATATTTATGCCCCCTCTGCCGCAGAGAAGAGGCAGGAAAGGGAAGCCTTTTATAACACCGAAGTCTACACCTGATACCTTATTCCAGCACGGTGATGATACTGGCTGGTGATTTTAATTGTGTTATAACAAACGATGACTGTACAGGACAGCGGAACTACAGCAGAGCGCTTGCGAGACTCATACAGGGACTGGACCTCATAGACGTGAGAGAGGCGACTCCGACACGAACTGCGTACAGACACTACACTGCTGCTGGCGCTTACAGGATTGACAAAATTTACATTACTCACGACCTAAGGAGGAGGCAACAAGATGCGGAGACGGTGGATGCTGCCTTCACAGACCATTTTGCAGTAATCCTGCCCTTGACCATGGATGCACCGTGCTCCCTTCGTGGGAAAGGGTATTGGCGAATGAATGTATCGTTCCTGAGTGACCCATACTTCCTATAACCAACGAAGGATAACTGGGAAAAATGGCGGACACATATGAAATATTATCCAAACAGAGTAATGTGGTGGTGCCGATACGTGAAGAGAATGATAGGCCAACTGTTCAGCCATGAAAGAGCCGACCGCCGCTGCGACCGTATAGAAATGGAGAATTTCTACTATAGCGCGATTTGCAGTGTGCTACAAGACACGACACCCCAGACAACTCAAGCAGTCGCACTGAAAAACTAAAGGCAAAGATAATACGACTCAAAAGTAAATACCATTTCGGAATGTCTATAGAAAATGGCGAACAGGACCGTATAACGGGTGAAGAACCGTCCATCCACCACCTACTGAAAATCCGAAAGCGGCAAGCGCAACGTACGGTCCACCAGGTGTATGATACGGATGGCTCCCTGAAGACGTCACCAGCAGACATATTGCGAGTCTTTACAGACTACACGAGACGAAAGTATGACATTATACAAGTAAACGAAGAGAGTATGGGGCACATGATGAACTGCGGATTAAAGACAATACCATCGGCTGCGAACACAACACTGGAGGAATCCATAACCATGGAGGAAGTCTTTGAAGCGGTAAAACAGAGCAAACCGATCAAGGCCCCTGGTCAAGACGGAATATGCCTAGAATTCATTAAGAAAACATGGGAGGTGACAAAATATGACCTACTGGACGTAATGAACAACATGTGCAGAGATGGGATAATATCAGACCAACAGACTCATGGAATACTACTCTGCCTGCCGAAAAAGCCGGAGCCTCCGAGAATAGAAAACTACAGAACCCTGACACTAATGAACACAGACTATAAACTGTTCACCCGAATCATTGCCAACCGTCTACGACCGTGGCTGGCCAACATATTGCAGCCGAGCCAGCACTGTGGACTACCAGAAAACACGGTATTTAATGCCGTAGTGACGGTACAAGACGCCGTAGCTTACGCAGAGGCGACTGGAATTCCTTTGTGTGTACTGACTTTGACTTTAAAGAAGCCTTCGATAAAATCTGTCACTCGTATTTATAAGCATTATTAAGACAATACGGCTTCAGTGATCGCTTTCAGCAGAGAATTCGCAACATATGTGACAGTGCAACAGCATCAATACAGATAAACGGACACAGGTCCAGTCCGATACCGATCCGGCCGTCAGGGGTGCCCGATAAGCATGCAGCTGTTTGCAATGTGCCTGAATCCCTTACTCTGCACACTTGAGAATAACATCGCTGGCATTCAATTTGGGAGGGGTCGCATCAAAACAACCGTTGTAGCCTACGCGGATGATGTGACGATTTTTGCGACATCACCAACAGACATTCCTAAAATACAAGAGGCACTGCATTGTTACGAAGAGGCGTCAGGGGCGAAAATAAACATGAGAAAATCAAGGGCACTAGCGATCGGTCCATGGGACACGTCAGTATGGATTATGGATATCCCGTATCACACTGAGGCAAAAATTCTGGGCTTCCGCGTAACGAGTAAGGTGCAGGAATCTGCCCACAAGAGCTGGACTATAACCACGGCACGAATACGCGCACAGGCTCAGAATGCGTACTACAGGAATTTGAGTTTTGACAAAAGGATACAATATGTACATGATTACCTGATGGCAAGGGTATGGTACCTTGTGCAAATATACCCCCCACCAGATGAGCGCGTGTGACAGCTGAATAACACGATTTCGTGTTACGTGTGAAGAGGGGAAATTTTCCGATTACCTTTGTCCAACCTGCAAAGGAGAAAATGTGAAGGAGGATGGGACCTTATACACATAACTGCCAAGATTTGTGCATTATTTCTATAACGTCTGCGTCTGCAAGGACTACGATCAGGAACACTAACTGTTGAATGGTTAAGTTCATGGGGCCTAATAACACAGAACAAGAACCCGCCTTACAGAGACCGGATACCCGCAACGCTGAGTATCTACGTCAGTATGCGATGGACGTGGCATATGTGACACAACAAGGGAGTACAGAATCGCAATTAACTTATAAGGAACGATGGTACGACACTATGCACTGCAAGTGTCGGGCGGAAACAGCATCAAAGGAGATGCGGATCACAAATTTATGGCCACAAACAGCCTGGCTAAAGTATGGAAAAAATCTGCGGGAAGCACCTGTTCCCGGGGCCACGAAAGCGGCACGGTATAAGGTAATTCACGATATCCTTCCCACAAATGAAAGACTCTTCAGGATACGCGTGGTACCCACAGATACGTGCAGAAAATATGATAGGACGGACACACTTAGTCACCGTCTCATTGAATGTGGGGAAGGGGAATAAATATGGACATGGACAAAACAGCGCCTAGCTTGGATACTACGGACAATCCCGGAGCGGATACCTAGCGATTGGCTTCTGCGTCCTCATTTTACACTGTGGCCCCCAAGATGGCGACGTGCAGTGTTGTGGGTGTTGGCAACGGGAACTGACGTTACAAGACTTCATCGACTTCATGAAGTGGTCAATGTGGAAGCTGTATCAGTCGCATAAAAGGGAAGCGAGTGTGGGAAACTACCTCTCCGTCATAGACATGGGAATATGACGAGCCCAATATGAGCATGTAATAGGACCGGGTGGCGAACACGACATGCAGAAGCCCACGTCCTGAAGCCACGGGCAACGATTAGAATGTGGGAATGTCGGACAGCCACATCACAATTGGAACAAGAGAGAGTGGAAGTCCAAGAGGCTACACAGTGACCTAACGAGCACACATCCGAACACTACAGACAGTAGGACATCACTAAGATATTTCTTGTTTCCAATTGTATCACGAGTGTATACTACCATAGAACACTGAATAAAGTCATATCGAAAAAAAAAATCCCAGCTGGTGTCACTGGAATTTTTTATTGACATAAAATCCTTCCGATCGCACTATGGTCCTGGGGTCGACTCAGCATCTAACGGAAATGAGTACCAAGAGCATTTCCTGGGGGTAAAGGCGGCCGGTGCGTAAGTCTGACAACCTTACCGCCATCCTGTGCCGTTGTCATGAATCTTAACTTCCTGGAAACCTCGGGCCCACTCCAGGACTGTAACGGGACTGCTTTACCTTTTTAATGGCTACTTATTAAAGTGAAATGATAAATGCAAAGCTGCATCTGCATGCGATTATGATGGAAAACAAGAGATGGAGGTGTGAAACTAAAGGAGAGCTAATGTACAATATACATATATTGGCAGCAAATTTGAAGTAGGTCGATGACAACATAATACACTGAACAGAGCATTTCTTGCGACCCTAACATTCTCTCGGTTAGTCAAGAAATTTAGCGTCGTACAGGAAAAGCGATGGCTGCGGTTTTTCTAGTAAACCTGCCTTTGGTTCCCATTCTGTGCCAGAGAAATCAACTTTGCTTCACATCAAATCTTTTATTTACTATGTATTTGATTATTATCCTCCCATTTATGCCTCCGACTTCAAAGTTGTCTTTTCCCATTAAGTTTTAAACTAAGCGGATAAAAGAGGAAATCGCATAAAACAGAACTTCTTAAATTACATTAATATAAAATTTATTTACCAATATTTCAAACTAATGAAGCTACGATATGTTGGTTATATAATATGAACTACATAGATTACCTGTATTTTATTCCGTCAATAATGGCAACAAAGAAAGAAGAGAGCTGGGTGAATGAGATCGGGGAGTTCATGGCACGAAAACGAGCCGAAGGGCCATGGAAAATGAAGCGAAACTGTGAGTAATTGAAGATATAGGGCATCGGGTGGTAGTATGATAAAAATACTGATTTAGGATGCATAAAATGGATAGTTGCATAGTTTAAGATAATACTCCGACAATTTCCTAGAACGACAAAGAAACACTACGAGAAACATGTCGGGAGGGTATACACGTATATCTTTGCCAAGATTCGAATTGTGAATCTCCCAAATGCAAGTCAGGAACGTTACCTCTTAATCGGATTTTCTCAATCTGGATAGTACAGTCCACAGAACACGACATGATCCCGGCGGAATGGCGGAGTGTAGGTGTGTCTGGTACGGTGCGGGAACCGCTGTCTACAAGGGGGACAATTGGACTGCTACTGGTAGAAGGGACGGGCTCTTCTACTACTATATAGACACCGTGACTTCTTCCAGCATTTTGGTCAGCGGCAGCGTGTAGTCAGCAAGAGCACAGTACGAAAATTTTCTGGATGGGCAGTAACAACTCATCAATCACCATAGAAACTTGCGCATGAGCATTTATAGCATTCCTAGCAGGGATCTCCTGATCTGTGGACAGTAGGGAGGTTGAAAATACACGCGCCACTGGAAACTGATTTGGTGAAAGAAGGATTGTAATAGAAGTGTTATTAAGGAATTAGTTTATGGCTGTGTGCAAAGGAATGCACTGCATGGGGATGAGACCAAATGTGGGGTATTTGTCTGCAATATTACCAACGGCGTCAGACAGAGCGTCCGTGAGTTGCTGTCTTATTGGTTGGAGTAAGAAGGGACCGTTACGTGTCACTACAGTACATGAGTCCCTGAAATATGCCACTTTGGTTTAATCCGTATTCACTTCAAATTCCAGACAACGTCAGCATGCTGCAATAAACACGCTTAATTACACATTCACGCTGTACGTATTTGTTGTTAAACTCAATAAAACAGTAAACTAAAGTATAATCATTCAACATAATTATAATTCTCCAGTACCTAACTTACAAATCGAATTACGCTGTGCAGATGACAAGGTAGTATGAACAATGGGCAGTCTACTGTAAGGGAGAAACTTGGCAAGAACAACGCATATATTCAGTGTGTATTAACATGTGATTAGAACACCGTGCATAAGGAACAGTGAAAAAGCAGTTCGCATGGTAACAATGCCCGTGAAATATACTGTGAATGAAAGAAATTCTGGTAACTTTAAAGACAAAGCCCTGTTAATTACTTTACTAAGTCACTGCAGTTCATTTTAGTGCTTAATGTTTTAGCCTATTTTCCTTCGTAGACAGTAAACATATAAGATTTTGAGATCGTCATAATACGTACTTTCATTTTCGAATCATTTAGTCGATTTTCACTAAACTTGGTATAAATATTTTGACTTTCGAAAACAGTTCAAGCACCGTAATCTATAGTCTCTTGTCATAAGCTGTCACATCATGGCGGATCATAACAAAATGGAGGGCGGTAACATCATGGCGGAATCGAAATATTTTTATGCGAGAGTGTCACTGATGCCACTTAAGTCCAATCCCGAAAAGATGGAAGGTAACAGATATGAGCGAAAATATGCAAACTTTGTTACGTCTAATGTTTATGAATTGCAAATAAATAACCAAAAGACAACTGTGCGAATTTTTTCCTCAGCTTTAGTTTTGATGGATAAGTATTTCAGAGTCCGTTTGAGCTACGTATGGAAATTTTGGTAGTATATTTTATCACGAGCATATCTACGCAGCATAAATTGTGTGTAAGCAAACAGCTAAGAATGTGGTGGCGATAAGAAACGTGGACGCTATACCGAAAATCTTACAGCACGCAAAACGTGTGTTAAAGTAGCCGTTCTTCGCAAAAGTAAATACTACTACTAATAATAAAAATTATACTTTATATATATATATGTATATTAATTGACTGTTGTGCTACAGGGAAGTTAGAAGTCCCACGACGTAAGCAATTTCAGAACTACGCAATTTTAAAAGTTAAAAACTGATAAATTAAAAAAAAAAAAGAAATATTTTTGAAGGGAGTTTCGAAACTTTCGGTGTGGAAATTAAAGTTTCTTGAGAAGGTGGAGGAAGAATATTGATGGGCGATAACATAGGTGGCGGAGCGTTCAGGCTGTAACCGATCAGTTACCAGTGTGTTGGAGTTTGGATTTCAAAAGGGTTCCATTTAAAATACAAACGAGTTGACAGTACCAGTCATGAAAGGTCAAACTGTCGTAACCCACGTATAAACACTTTTACAGGAGACGGCAAGAACGTGACCTGCCGTTAATAGACCAGCATTTAAGCAAGTTATGTTCTTAAGAAACTATAAGGACAAACATTACGTTCCTGTGACCGTGCATCGTGAGCAAAGCGTGAAGAAAGAATACCAACAAGATGCAACAATATAGATGATTTATTGTAAATTCCAGATGTTTATTATTGACTACTGTCTCGACATGTTTCGGACATCTTTATACCCATCATCAGCAGAAAAGACCACGTGTTACTGAATATGGGTTTTTTTGCTGGTAGTGTTGCATGTGGCTGGTTGCGGTTCTGTGGTGCTACGTTGTAGTCGAGTAGCAACCTTCACAGTGCTCACCCTACAACGTAGCACCACAGAACCGCAACCTCACAGTGCTCACACCCTACAACGTAGCACCACAGAACCGCAACCTCACAGTGCTCACACCCTACAACGTAGCACCACAGAACTGCAACCAGCCACATCCAACACTACCAGCAAAAAACCCCATGTGCAGTAACACGTGGTCTTTTCTCCTGATGATGGACATAAAGATGCCCGAAACATGTCGAGACTGTAGTCAGTAATCAACATCTGGAATTGAAAATAAATGATCTATATTTTTGCACCTTGTTGGTATTCTTTCTTCACGCTATAAGGACAAAAATTTCTTTAT
>Ga0123355_10017783_pt1 | contig 11244 bp, 12 predicted proteins | sample TergutEmb28metaG_3_FD_89872 | JGI IMG/M metagenome (GOLD analysis project Ga0123355, IMG submission 89872) | Embiratermes neotenicus P1 segment gut microbial communities from Petit-Saut dam, French Guiana - Emb289 P1 | ecosystem: Host-associated > Arthropoda: Insects > Digestive system > Gut ...
CGATCCGTCGGTAAAGATGGCAATCCGCCCCTCTAGGAGCCTACCCGCCACCACATCCGGCCGCTCCGTAGCGCCGATGGTGTGAAATCCCAAAGCCGACCGCTCCGCGATATACTCGGCAATATAGCCCCCGTCCAACACGGCATCTATATCGATGGTCTCTAAACGCCGCTCTAATTCCCCCAGGATATCCTTGTTCACGATATTGTCCATATAGGCCACACAGATCCCCGTCTTCGACTGGCGGCCCAGGGAGTCCATCTTCAACTTGAGTTGATGGGTCCGAAGCCGCCGCCGGAGCATGGATAGGTTTGTCATCAGCCCCTCCGTAAAGCCCTCCCGGGGGCCCAGCAACACCTTCTCCCCCTCGGGCTCAGAGATCCCCCGCAGGTTAAAGCCCTTGTTGTTGATGATGAGCCCCGTGTCAGAGCCCTCAACCAGAAGCAGGGTGTCCCCATAGGTGATGGCGTCCACGATCTCCTGCATGTCCTGGGTCTCCGCGATCTCCCCCGTGAGTTCCACATGATCCCGGACGGCCTCATACAAACCCTCCCACGGATGGGGGAGGCCCCTTGCCAAAATCAGGGGCTTGATCACGTGCTCGCCTAACATCATGGAATCACTCACGCCGTCTGAGAAGTAGACGCAAAATTTCCGGGTGGGATTCTCCGCGTTCTCAAAGGTTCTGTGGAGCATAATATCCACATCCGTAAACAGCGCGTCTAACATCTCACGATTTTCCGCTATGGATTTTTTCAGCGTCTCAAATCCCTCTGGCACCTCTGGCGCACACCAGGTTGTCTTTTGATTTTGCTCCAAAATTTACGCTTTCCTCTCCGATCAAATTCGATTACAGTGAAGCCACTTGAAAACTGCGGTGGGCTTTGCGCGGATTTTTTATGCTGTGCAAGGCCGACGACGCAGGCGGGCTTTCGCCCGGCAAGGAGGAGAACGCAGCACAGTGCAAAAAAGACTGCAAAGGCACCGCAGTTTTCAAGTGGTTTCACTGTAAAGTATCTGTAGCACGGCAAGATTTATACAGAGGCATAGAAAAACGAAAAAAATCCATTGGAATGACCAAAATCTGTCATTCCAATGGATTTAGGGAATTTATTTAGTTTGCTCAACAATTAAATTAATATATGATTTGACATTTCATTGAGTTCGCTCTATATTTCTTTCACCCAAAGAATCTCTGCGCCCCTCGGACGTCTTCCTGTATCTGTGCCTTAAGGGCCTCCACACTGTCGAACTTGATTTCAGGCCGCAAGTAGTGGTAAAACTCCACCCGGATCTGCCGCTCATAGAGGTCACCGTCAAAGTCCAGGATATAGCTCTCCACCGTCACATCTGACCCCGCATCCACTGTAGGCCGGATACCCACATTCGTCACGGCGATATGGGGCTCTGGGGTGAATACCCGGGTCGCGTACACCCCCCATGGCGGGACAATGACCCCGGGGGGAATCACCATGTTGGTAGTCGGCGCCCCGATGGTGCGGCCCAGCTTACGTCCATGGCGTACCACGTCCGTGAAGCTGTGGGGATGCCCCAAAAAGCGGTTCGCCCCCGCAATCTCACCCGCTGAGAGGAGGGAGCGGATGTGGGTAGAAGAGACCGTCACACCGTCGAGATGTACCTCTTCCATCACGTCAAAACCCATCCCTAGGTCGCTGCATGCCCCAGCCAGGAGTTGGGGATTTCCCTCTCCTCGATACCCAAAGCGGTAATCATGCCCGCAGACCAGGTGTATGGCCCCGTAATCCCGCCGGAGGGCCTGTACAAAGTCCATCCAGGGCATGGCCCGTATGGCCTCGTCAAAGGGTAGCACCACCACATCCCGAATGCCGTAGAGCTGCTCAATCAGGCCAATCCGGTCAGTGAGGGAATTGATCAACGGCACCTGAACCCCCGAAATCACGCCCCCGGGCTGGGTATCGAAGGTCAAGACAGCGGGTACCGCCCCTAATTCCTCCGCCCGCCCGAGGACGCGGGTGAGCAGGGCCCGGTGTCCCAGGTGAACCCCGTCAAAAAATCCCAGGGCTATAACGCGTTTTGCCATCTCGGTCTGTGTCTCCTCTGTGAACATCTGTCTATGCACCTCGCATACTGATTCTCTATAGTGCAATCACTGTCCCAGTAGACAGGGCTTGCACCCGCTCACCCATCCTGTCACGCATATGGGCAAAGGCCTTATCCCCTGTGCAATGGCCTGTGTAAAACACGGCATCGTATGCAGATAGTTCATCGATCAAACCCGCCACCACCTCTGGCGGCTCAACCGCTTTGGTGGCGGGATTATATAAATGGAAGCCGCCAAATACGGCCTCAATACCCGGCTTATGCGCCTCTGCCCTGCACAAAATATTGGCAATACCCCGGTGGGAACAGCCGGAAAATAGGGCCGTTTTGCCCTCTGCTGTCACAATCAGATTCTGTTCGTGGGCAAAGTCGTCTTGGGCATACCCCCGGGCAGTCTTCTTCAATAGTACGCGGTTGCTCTTGGTAACAAAGTTCCCTTTCACGTCGGAAAACAAAAACAACTCATCGTCAATCTGCGTTACGCCGTCTGTCAAGACAAATCGCCCATTCCCCCGTAGCCCCTCGTCTAAACCGATGGGGACTTTCGCAAACAATACCCTGATGAAATACGGCTCAAAGGCCTGTTTATGCAGATAGATCTTCGCCTGACTGTTCATTTGCAAAAAACCGGCCAAGGCACCCCCGTGATCTTTATGCCCATGGGATAACACCACCGTGTCCACCTCTGCCAGATCAATCCCCAATTTCCGGGCATTCTCCAAATAAGTGTCATCAGGGCCTAAGTCAAACAACACTTTGTGTCTGCTGGTTTCTATGTAAAGACTGAGTCCATGCTTCGGCTTTAGAGCCCCGTCTGTTGTCGTGTTCTCTACCAGAACGCTTATCTTCACCCTGTCCACCTCACTTCATTGGGATGTCTGTATGCAGCTACTCCTGGGCAATTTGCCGCAGTTGTGCTTTATCCTTGATAAACTGACCAATGAACTTATCCGCGGCCACCAAGAGGATCAAGCCGTATTCGATGGAGAGCAGATAATTCCGAAAGCTGTAGGCCGCCTCCACTTCTCCAACATCCAAGAGCAATAACAGTCTGGAAGCGGTCAAGGCGAACATGTAAAACAAGTACAGCGAGGCCTTAAAGGATATAAAATGCAGCACCCTTGTCTGCTTCTTTTTCGCCTTCCGCTTCGCGGCATGTTTTTTCAGCTTGGCCAGGTACAACCTGTCCACCAATAGGACAACTGTAATCAGCACAAGATTCCAGATGTAGGTACGCAGGGCAAAGCCCGCCGCCCCCCGGGCAAAGATGCCGTAGTAGGTGATCAGGCCATAGATCACCGCCATAAGCAGGGCATAAAATGCATAGAGCACATAGCTAAGCGTAGGTTTTTTCGTATATGGCACCACCGGCATTTACTTCACTCGTTTCCCTTGAAAATGTGTCGCGCATCGGCTTTTTTCTCAGTCTTGAACCCTCTGATTCTTCGCCTGTTTTTTAATTCCCAAATACGATTTGATCTGGGGCAAATGTTGAATCACATGAATAAGCAGAAGCCCCAAACCAATCCGGGCCGTGATCCCGTGGAGCCTGGCACAGAGGGAAACCCCTGCCCCTTCGCCTAAAAACGGAACCACTGCAATAAAACCCGTGACGATTGAAATGCCCCAAACCACCAAGAGCAGCATATCTACAATGTATTTCCACTTGAGGGCCTTGTTCAGTTTCCCCGCAAAACAGGACTTAGTCACCGCTTTGATCCACTTTCTATGTATGAAAATGTGCAGGGAGAAAAACAGCGTACAGCCAATCCCCACAATGGCGTGGAAGGCAAAGTTGCTGTCCTCCCAGCGGATAAAGGACAGAATCAGAAAAATCGTCATCAGGATGTCAACAATTATCTTCGCGCGTTTACTTTTCATGATAAATCTCCTGTCTACGCCCCCTGGGGCACGAAAAACTCTTGATCGTCAGTATCGTCTCCGGCACCCGCTCATCAATCCCCCGCCCTCTGTAGGCTGGTCAGATCCAGCACATAATCCGGGTCAGCTTCGGCTCGGGCTAGGGCGTCTAGCATTTGAGGACTAAGGGTGTGCCAGGGGATGTCAACACCTTCATTGGCGGCAAGATATGCCCTCCAGATGTCGCTTATGTAATCTAAATAGCGAACAAAGGTTGAGTGGGCATTCCACGCCCAGTCCACAAACGCCTCCATCTCCGGATGCTTGCCGTTATTGAATAGCCGCAACGAACCATCCGGCTCAAACTCCTGTGAAAAATAGTCGACTACGGCTTCATATGTGAACCTATTACCAGTTTCGCGCTCATACAATAGAAGTAGCACATATATATAATAGCATATCCCAAAGGGGTTTTCTTCTGAAGGAACTTTTCTGAATGGTCTATATACCGTTGGATCACGCTCTTGCGCCTCACGGGGATCACTATACCAAAGTATATAGTTTGCCATTCTGTAAGCTTCTGCTATTTGTCTTTCTTGCTCCCGCACGGCTTCCTCTCTTGCCACATGCCCGCGCACTAGGAACACTCCAACTATAACTCCCGCCAATAGGAGCGCAACACAAATGACAAGAATAACCCTTCTTTTCGCGCGCCTATTACCCATGTCAACTCCTCCAACAAATAGACCTACAGTCTATGCCCCCTGGGGCACAAAAAAGCTCTTCACCGTCACCAGGGTCCCCGATGGTCGAACCTCGCCTAGAGCCAGAAACTCGCCGCTCTCGCCGTACACCCGGTACAGCCCCGGTACAGCCCCTTCCACCGTCACAGCCTGCCCGTTACGAATACCCCGCCGCTCCTGCCGCAGATCCACCGTCCGCGCGGGATGTGCCGCAAATAGCGTATCAATCGGCAACAAAAACCGCCCCCGATCCGTGGCCCCTTCGATCTCCTCCAAGGTGTGGGCCGCCCCCATGGAAAAAGCCCCCACCGCCGTCCGCCGGAGGGCGCTCATCACCCCGCCGACGCCCAAGGCCTGTCCAATATCATGACAGAGTGTGCGGATATAAGTCCCCTTAGAGCAGGTGATCTCCAGGGTGAAATCCCCCGCCTCTTGGCCGATGATCTCCAACCGGCTAATGGTCACAGGCCGGGCCTTGCGCTCCACTTCCACGCCCTGTCTGGCCAGTTTATAGAGCCGCTGTCCGTCCACCTTGATGGCGGAATACATGGGCGGCACCTGGGAAATCTCCCCCAGAAAGGCGGGTAACACCGCCTCTAAAGCCGCCCGGGATACCTGGGTCTCACAGGTCTCAAGTATGCGCCCGGTGGTGTCCTGGGTATCCGTGGTGAGCCCCAGCCGTAGCCCGGCGATATAAGTCTTATCCGCCGCCTCGGCAAAGGTAACAGCCCGGGTAGCACGGCCTACAAAGATAGTGAGCAAACCCGTGGCCATGGGGTCAAGCGTCCCCGCGTGGCCGATCCGCCGCTCTCTATAGAGCCCCCTGAGCTTCGCCACCACGTCGTGGCTAGTCCAGTCTGGGGGTTTGTCCATGAGCAGGATACCCGTCATGGGAGCATCTCCCCCACGGCCAGGAGTAAGGCGTCTACCGTCTCCTCCGGCCCCATATCCACGATGCACCCCGCCGCCATCCGATGGCCGCCCCCGCCGAATCTCTGACAGAGGGCGTTGGCGTCCACGATGGGCCAGGTCCGCGCCGAGACTTTGCACACCCCCGGCCGCAGTTCCTTCACCACCAGGCCCACTTTCACTCCCTCGGCCAGGCCGGGAATGGTGGCGATATCGTCTAAATCGTCCTCCGTGGCCCCCGTCTCGGCCATGAGGGCCAGGGTGATCACAGACACGGCCACCAGGCCGTCAAAATAAAAGCGCAGACCAGAAAAAAGCGCCCCGTCTAAGGCCATACGCCCCCGGGACTTAGTGCGAAACAGGCGCTTATTCACCTGCCAATAGTCAGCTCCCGCCCGGATCAGCTTACTGGCCGTCTCCAAAGTGTCCGCCGTGGTGTTGGCGTAGACAAAGCAGCCCGTGTCCGTGGTGATGGCCACATAGAGCGGCGTCGCCACAGCGGCGCTGATCTCCCCCGTGAGCGCCATCAAGATCTCATACACCACCTCCCCGCAGGAGGCGGCTTCTGTCAAGTAGGTATAGACACCGTAGCCCGTGTTGGAGGCGTGGTGGTCAATACAGAGGTCTACCATGTACCCTTTGGCCGCTTCCGGGAAGAGGGCCGCGTCCGCCGTGTCCACAGAGAGAACCGCCCCCGGCACAAAGCCCGCCGGGGCCAGGTACTCTGCCACATATCCCTCGTAGCGGGGCGTGGTCTCCGGGTTGGGGAGCAGATAGGCCACCTTGCCCATCTCCCGCAAACCCGCCGCCAGCCCCGCCGCTGAGCCTAAGGTATCCCCGTCCGGGCGGCGGTGGGTCAGAATGAGAAAATCATCCCGCTCACGCAACCACTCCGCTGTTTGACTAGTCGTCAGTCGCTTCGTCTCGCCCATCAGGCTCCCCCTCTACCTCTAAACGCCGCAGGATCTCAGACACATGGGCCCCGTGCTCCATGGACTTATCCAACTTAAAGTTGAGTTCCGGCACATGCCGAATGTTCAGCGCCTGACCCAGGGCCCGGCGAAGGTGCCCCCCGGCAGACTCCAATCCCTTCTGCATCCGGCGCTCGTCTTCCATACCCAACACGCTCAGATACACTTTGCAAAATTTCAAGTCCGGCGTAGTCTCCACCGCCACGATGCTCAACATCCCCTGCTGTACCCGGGGTTCTTTCACATCCCGCAACAGGGCCGAGAGCTCCCGCGCGATATCCTCGTTAATCCGCTGTAATTTATTTGTCGCCATATCTGTTTCCTCACTTGTAATCCGATTATCAATAGACCTGTCCTGTAACCTTAGGACAGGTCTAATATCCTAAGAGATCTAAAACGGCATTTGCCGCGTCTCTGTGCTCTGCTGTCGTCTCGATCAGCACAAGGGTATTACCCACCCAGGCAACCGCCTCGAACCGCCCGGCCGTCGTCTGTCTGAATCTGCCGAAATTCGGAAAACTCAACGAGCTGTAAGAGCTGGTATTCCCCCTGTTACGTTCGAACTCATTTCTGAGTTCACTAAACACCCGTCTGGCGTAGTCTGCCTCTGTATATACGACGAATTCCACATCAAAGTCACCCTGATTGGCAATTAGCAAGGTCTCAATGAAGTCCACTGCCTCATAGTAGTGGGTGATATCTTCCACCGTATGCCCTTCTTTCGTCATGCGAGCGGTAAATTCCTCGGCAGATATCGCCTCCCGGGGCCCACCACAGGCGGCGAGACCGAGTACGGTTAGGAGGATGAGCGCGATTAAAATAATACGTTTCATGTTACATCTCCTATATTGTGTGTAGGGGCAGGGTTCCATCCCTGCCCGTTCCCCTTTGTGGCGGGACGGGCGGGGATGGAACCCCGCCCCTGCAATCGTTGGAATACAATTTACAGTGTGCGGCACACTACTCAACAGCAATCTGCTCCATCATAAAGGCCTCGATAATATCCCCCACCTTCACGTCGTTGAAGTTCTCCAGCGCAATTCCGCATTCGTAGTTGGTGGCAACTTCTTTCACATCGTCTTTAAAGCGCCGCAGCGAGGCCAAGTTGCCCTCGAATATGACAATCCCGTCCCGCACCAGACGCGCCTGACAGCCCCGCAGAATCTTGCCGTCCTGGACGTAACAGCCGCAGATCGTGCCAACGCTTGAGGCCTTGAATGTCTCGCGCACCTCCGCGTGGCCCAGGACCACTTCCCGGAACTTAGGCGCTAGCATCCCCTTCATAGCGGCCTCGATCTCGTTGATGGCCTCGTAGATGACCCGGTACATCCGCATATCCACGTTGCTCCGGACCGCTGAATCCCGGGCCGCGGCGTCCGGCCGCACGTTAAAGCCCACGATGATAGCCCCTGAGGTGTCCGCCAGCATGACATCGCTCTCGTTGATGGCACCCACCCCCGAGTGAATCACCCGAACCCGAACCTCTTCGTTGGCAATCTTCTCTAAAGAGGCCTTGATGGCCTCGGCAGAACCCTGCACGTCGGCTTTCACGATGATGTTGAGATCCTTCACCTCGCCCTGCTTGATCTGGGCGAAGAGGGCGTCTAGGCTCACCTTCGGCGCGGGCGACGAGGCCGCCTGTTTCTGCTCCGTCTTCCGCTGGGCCACAAGTTCTCTCGCCATCCGCTCATCGGCCACGGCGTTAAAAGAGTCCCCGGCGCTGGGCACTTCACCCATACCCATGATCTCCACAGGTACAGAGGGCCCGGCGGCAGTGAGCTTCTCCCCCCGATCCGAGGTCATGAGCCGCACCCGGCCCACAGAAGTTCCCGCGATGATGATATCACCCTGCCGCAGGGTACCGTTTTGCACCAGACCCGTCATAATGGGACCCCGGCCTTTATCAAGCCGCGCCTCAATGACTGTTCCTCTGGCCGCCCGCTTCGGGTTGGCTGTGAGCTCCTGCACCTCAGCGGTGAGGGCCACCATTTCCAGTAAGGTATCCACACCCATGCCGGTCTTAGCGGAGATGGGTACGATGATAGTCTCTCCGCCCCAGTCCTCACTGACCAATTCATATTCTGTAAGTTGCTGTTTGATCTTATCTGGGTTGGCTTCCGGCTTATCCATCTTGTTGATGGCCACGATGATAGGGATCTCCGCCGCCTTGGCGTGACTGATAGACTCCACCGTCTGGGGCATGATCCCATCGTCCGCCGCCACCACTAAGATAGCGATATCCGTGACTCTGGCCCCCCTGGCCCGCATAGAGGTAAAGGCCTCATGGCCCGGCGTGTCCAGGAAGGTGATGGGCTTGCCGTTGATCTGCACCTGATAGGCCCCGATGTGCTGGGTGATCCCACCGGCCTCACCCTCTACCACCCGCTCATCCCGGATGCGGTCAAGGAGGCTGGTTTTTCCGTGGTCAACGTGACCCATAACCACCACCACGGGGGCCCGAGCGACTAAGTCTTCAGATTTGTCTTCCGTGTCGTCAATGAGCCGCTCTTCAATGGTCACGATGACCTCGCGCTCCACCTTACAGCCCATCTCCATGGCCACCAGGGCCGCCGTCTCGTGATCGATGACGTCGGATAAGCTGGCCATAACGCCCATCTTCACCAGGCGCTTTACCACTTCCGCACCTGTCTTCTTCATTCGGAGGGCCAGTTCACCCACGGCAATCTCATCTGGGATCAGAACCCGTGTGGGTGCCTTCTTCGCAGCCTCCATCTGAAGCCGGGACAGTTTATCACGCTCTTCCTGGCGGCGCTTGGTGGAGGGCGGCATACGCTTTTGATTCCGCTTGCCGAACTTCTCCTTACCCTGCTTCATGTCCTTGGCGTTGGCCCGATTGGGCACCAGGGTATCCAACCGCTCGTCGTATTTGTCGATGTTGATGGTAGCGCCTGAGGTATCCACCACCCGCTTCTCCGGCTTCTGGGTGCTCTTCACCCCGCCTGACTCAGGCTTGGGAGTAGGCCGCACCGCCGCAGGAGCGGACGCAGACGCGGCTGGAGCCGCTGTCTCTGCCTTCTCAACCGGTGCCGGTGCCGCCGGAGCCGCCTGCTCAGTCTTCGCCGGAGCCGCCTTAGGAGCGGGCTCCTCTTTCGGCGGCGCGTAGGTATCGGCATAGACCTCTTCGATGCTCTCAATTTGGTTGTGCTGGGTCAAAAACTCGAAAATCAGATCCAGCTCGCGCTCATCAAGGACCTGCATGTGATTTTTCGGTTTTGTGGCATACTTAGTCAGAATTTCAGACACGTCCTTTGACGTCTTCCCGAAATCCTTCGCCACCTCGTGTACGCGATATTTGATCATTGCTTCGTCCTCCTCTTGCCTGATTCCCCGTGTTTCTTGCCCCGTCTCCTGACCGCCCGATCCCGGCGGCTGGTCAGTTCCGCAAACAGTGCGCCGTAGCGCCCTGTGTCGATCTCATCCAATCGCTTCCCAAATCCCCAGGCCAGCCCCGGGTCTAAAAAGGCCACAATACCGCATTCCGTGAGGCCCAAGGCCTTCCCCAACGCTGTCCGCGTGAAGGGAATCGCCGCATAGAGCCCATTACAGCGCTCCGGCATACGCTCTGCCCCCTCGACGACCCGCTCACTGGCGTCAGAGGCCGTACAGATGAGCCGCGCACGTTTGAGAAACACCGCCTCGTTCACCGCCTCTACCCCAACAGCCAGCTTCCCGGCCCGATAGGCTAATCCCACATATCGCAGGGGCGAGCTGTGTTCGCCCGCCTTTACATCATCCGCCATCCGACACCTCCACAATCTCGGCCTCCAAAGCCGATACGATCTCATCGGAGATGCCGCCTTTAAACGCCCGCTCTAAGCCCCGGTTCTTTCGAGAGCGCTTAAAACAGTCTACGTCGGGACAGAGATACGCGCCACGCCCCGGCGCTTTGCCGCTCGCGTCCAGAGAGATCACCCCCTCCGGCGACTTCACCACCCGGACAAGTTCAGTCTTAGGCCGCATAACCCGGCACCCGGTGCACATCCGCATAGGGGCCTTCTTCGCTGTTTGCAACAATTCACGTTCCCTTCGTTTTGGCGCATCACTCGTCACTGTACTCCCGTAGGCGCGCGCATTGCGCGCCCGTGCCCTTTAGAACCGGTATCCTAACCCATTTTAACGGCACTATATCCATACCGGGCGAACACAGTTCGCCCCTACAAGCTATCCCTGGGCGCTCTCCGCCCCAATATCAATCTTATACCCAGTCAGCCGGGCCGCTAAGCGCGCGTTCTGGCCCTCTTTGCCGATGGCCAGGCTCAACTGATCGTCGGGCACCACCACCTGGCAGCTCTTTTCCTCACCGGCCAACATCACGCGCAATACCTGGGCCGGTGCCAAAGCGGCGGCAATATACACCGTGGGATCTTCACTGTAGGGGATGATGTCAATCTTCTCCCCCCCCAATTCGTCCACCACGGCGGCCACGCGACCGCCCCGGGGGCCCACGCAAGCGCCCACAGGATCGACCTGTTCGTCGTTAGACTGGACAGCCATCTTCGTCCGGCTCCCCGCCTCCCGGGCGATGCTGATAACCTCAACAGTCCCATCGGCGATCTCTGGAACCTCTAACTCAAACAGCCGCCGTACCAATCCCGGATGGGTCCGGGAGATCAGCACCTGGGGCCCACGGGTAGAACGGCGGACTTCCACCACATACA
>Ga0123355_10017784_pt1 | contig 11244 bp, 13 predicted proteins | sample TergutEmb28metaG_3_FD_89872 | JGI IMG/M metagenome (GOLD analysis project Ga0123355, IMG submission 89872) | Embiratermes neotenicus P1 segment gut microbial communities from Petit-Saut dam, French Guiana - Emb289 P1 | ecosystem: Host-associated > Arthropoda: Insects > Digestive system > Gut ...
GAAAATGGGGATTATTGAGATTGCAGATAATGATATCAATGAAGTATCAGGTGGGCAATTACAACGAGCTTGTGTCTGTCGTAGCTTGATTAATAAGCCGAAAATGATTTTTGCTGATGAACCAACAGGAGCATTGAATAAACAAGCATCGGCAGAAGTATTAAATGAAATTGTGAGGGCAAATCGTTCAGGTACAACTGTATTAATGGTTACCCATGATGCAAAAGTTGCAGCAAAATGTGACCGTGTGTTATATATTGAAGATGGTGGGATTAAAGGGGACTATGAGTTAGGAAAATATGAAGGCGAACAAGGGTTAAGAGAGCGTGAGCGAACACTTAATAACTGGTTGCTAGATATGGGATGGTAAGCAGTAAAATACTACCAAAATAATTTAAAAAATAAAATAATAGATCGACCGAGGGTCGAAAAAAGGAGAAATTTAAAATGGAATTTATTACAAACAATATCGAAAGAACTACAGCTTTATCAGAAATCATCACAGAAGCATGGAACTTAGTACCAGCATGGCTGATTGTCAGTATCATCTTACTTGCTGGAGCAGCGATCGTCTTATTCGTATGTTTAGTACGCTGGTTCTACGCTGATGCGAAAGAACGAACCGAATCTCCAATCCTGTGGACGTTATTTGTCTTATGTTTCCCAATTGTGGGACTTGCGGTTTACTTATTAGTTGGTCGTGACAAAAACAAGCAAAGTACCAACCGACACTTTAAGCCCGTTCTGATTTCTGCTGGTTCGGTTGTCGCAATCTTACCTATTGCTATTATAAGTGCTGCTTCTTATGTGTCAATAATTATTGAAGCGGGATTGCTAGATGCGGCATGGAATGTATTGAGTTAAATTGAGAATTTGATAGATGGACTATACATTAGAAAAGCACACGATTCTGTGTGCTTTTTCTAAAATAAATGAGATGGTGAACATTATGAAACGGAAAATGTTCTCAAAAACATGTCATCACAAAGTGACTGGAAAAAAGAAAATTCAACATGAAATACTGTGCTTCAAGATTGCCACAAGAAAAAATTTTACAAAGCCTGTTACATCACTCATTACGCAACCACGCCTCAGATTGTTGCAACATATATCCATTCAATTGCTTTATACTCTATTGGACCGCCATCTCTATCTAAGCTATACCCTTTAACTGGTGATATTCCAAAATTCAGTTGTGGGTGAAATAATTCTTCACTCCCTAAATATTTGACTAAAACAGGAATGTGAAATTCAGGATTTTCTTCAATAGCTTCAAAAAATCTACACCATTTTGTGTTATTCATAAGACTCGTCTTAGATGCCTGTGCTTTTTTAATTCTTCGCTCGCGTCTTCTCAATCTTTCAGTATCAATTCCCATTTTCTTCACCTATCCTATGCCTACAAATTTGAATTCATCATTTTAACTCCATGCTAGATGCTAGGTTCTCCATTCTGTATTAATGTTTTTAATCTAGCTATATTTTCTTTAATCTCTCTATCAGCACGTTCTACCGAAAATTCTTTTCCGCCACCTAATTCATGAATCCACATTAATTGCTTCAAATGTGCCAATCTCTCATCGTATTCATTGTAAACATCGTATGCATTAAATATATCCTTAGAGTTCGTTAGACGTGCATAATCTAAAAAATGACCATTTAATAGCCTAATTTTTATGCAGGGGACTGACTGTGTGATTTTATCAAGTCTATCTCCTATTTGGTCAATACATTTTTTTGATTCTTCCAACATACCTTGTTCTTTGTACAGAGCTGAGCGCAGAGCTAAGGATTTGTCTAGATGTCTACATATAGCTTCATCGTCTGGAGATTCCATATCATTTATTAAATCGGTCAACTGAAAGGCAGTTTCTTTATCCTCAATCAAATAAAAATACCAAGCAAGATTTAGAATGTCGCTTAAACGCCATGATGGTGGTAATTCATTATCAATTGCTGATTTAGCTAGTTCATAGATGCCATTATGTTTAGTTTCAGCGATTATTTTTTTAAGGATATTCATTATTCAGATTCCTCCAATACAAAAGCCAAATCTTCACGCACCTGTTCCCAATCAACATAATTTTCATATTTTCCTTGCTTTACATTTTCCCAAATGTTATAAAAATACTTCTTTCTTTCGTCATGAGTAACAGCTAAATTTGCTCTTTTTAGCTCTTGTTGAGTAAATGTTTTGGTGATAAACAGCACTTGCTTTTCCATTTCCAAAAAGAAACGATTTAACAAGTCCTCAACCTCTGAAAGAAAGGTTTTATAAGGGAGTGTGTATATCCCTTTTCCAGCTGTCCAGTAGGGAATTCCATCTTCATCTTTACAAGATAAGTTATAATGAAAATTCACATCATCATTCACACGAAAAAATTGAAGATGAGAGCCACCATTCCAAGATATTGTTTCTAATCCGCCATAAGCGATTAAATTCATACAGAGATTTTCAACAGCTCTATTGCTGCGATCCTTTGGAATGCAAATTTTTCGCCATAAAGTTTCAATTTTCTCCTTTGTATCAACCAAGCGATACAAATCTTCTGGCATAGGACAAGCAAGGAAAGGTAATACACTAAAAATATCGCCGAAAAAGCCAATGTATTGTTCGGCTAGATATTTATTTGGTTCATTGTATTTAACTATGTACTGGGGACTGAATTCAAATAGTTTGACATCTTTTAATTTTATAAAATGCTCGCTCACAGTTAGGGCATTCCAGTCAATCCATCTATCGTCTTTTTGGCTTTCTGATACAACGCACGATAAAGGCGATTTTAGTTTAAACTGAAATAATTTGGTCACATTTCCTCGCTGATAGTACCAAGCTTTTTCATTATCAACATCAAAATATTTTCTTCGACAACCCATCATAATTTTATCTACGGTTGGTTTATCATACAGCCAGCTTACATTTCCATTGACGATTTTCATATCTTTACCGCTACCGATAAACCCTACTGTTTCTAGCTTTTCCAATGGTTTTAAAAAATAAATGTCTTCCAAAATTCCACAATTTTCAAAATAGATGGTTTTCAAGTCAGTTAAGGAACTAATTACTTCCCAGTCTGCTACGCGTTTACAATTCTGAAAGAATAGCCACTCTATATTTGCTAAATTTTTAATCGGAGCAATGGACTCTAATTTCGGCAAGTAGCGTAAAGTTAATGTTTTCAACTGGTGCAACTTACTAAACCCCTCTAAACTTTTAACATTGGAGAGGACTACATTTACTTCCTCTAACTTGGTTAGATATTGAATATCAATTGCTCCTTGATGGTCTAGTTTCTCAATATCCAATTTTTTCAGATTGTGACATCGAAATAAATTTTTGAATTTTTTACTGTAAAGCAGCGTTAAATCTTCCAGTTCGGGAAGCTGTGTTAAATCAAAAGCTTTCTTTAACTGTGGATGTAATCCCAGCCGTAGCTGTTTCAAATTTTGAAATCTAAGTAAAAAATCTAAATCTTCAAACCCATGCCACCCTGTCAAATGCAAACCTAATAAACCACTGTCAATCTTCTTCAAAGTGTCGAACAATAAGTCATAATTCTCATGGGTAGAAATGGATAAACAGTTGATTTTGTGTTTTTTGATGTACTGTAGTTGCTTTTTAATATCCCCATTAAAATTGAGAATGAAAAAACGGATATCAACGCCATATCTTTTTTCAACCTCATGGGAATAAGTTTCTTTTCTAGCATCCATGTGCGCAATACTCATTTTTAAACCACCTCTCTCAAATTCTAATGACAATCCCATGTGTACATGACATCAGAAAAATCAAGAGCTTTCAAATTTTCATAACTAATCAAAAAATTAGCAATGCCTGCGTCTCCCCATGAAATTAAATCCCACCATTGTGACTGGTCGGTTAAAGAAAAATCATACTCACTACCCAACGTTAAAAGAGTAGTATCATATTTTCTTAATCGTCTATCTCGTGGATCATCTTGTGTGAAAGCGGGATATCCACCAACCCGATGTCCCTCTCCAAAGAAGTTTTCAAAAATTCCGTCCCATACTTCATCAGCTAATACTTGACTATCATCATCAGAAAAGCACTTGTCATACAATTCATCATAGATTTTTTTAAAACGAAAGTCCATTGCAGATAAATAACTGTCCTTTATTTCGCCTGTTAATAAGTATTCCCCCTCAAATGGAAACCCATAGTCCTTATCCTTGGTAATTTCTGGTATTTCATCTATTAGCAATTCCTCATTTAAAATTTCTTTGTGATAAACCACCCTAAAAGTGTCTTGTCTCATCGGATAATTGTAATTCATTCCAAACTCCCAATTTGGCAAAATGTAAAACTGCAGTATCCCTTCTTCTGGGTAATCTTCCAATTTTGGCAATTGGTTAAAATTAAGTTGTGCCAGTAATTTCAATGGGTTTCCTTTTGTATCATGTGGATATTCAAAATCTTTCGGCATATAAGGCACACCGCCTAATTTACTATCATATATAGTCGCCGGCTTCTCTTCAATTTTTAAAACGATGGAGGGGATAGCAGTTGTTTCTCTCAGTTCTTTGCACAGTTGTTCTAATTTCTCTCTCATTTCTTGGTTCATAGCGTACTTCACTTCCTAATTCAATGATTTGTTGGTACAGTAAATTATATCATTTTTCACAAGGATAAGCTATAATTTTAAGTTTCAAGCTACCAGAATCGACTAAAACAAGAGACGTTGCCGCACTTCCACTATTAACATTTTATGAACAAGAGCATTTTTCTTCCCAAAGTAGATAAGCCCGAAAAACCCAATCTATCAACAAAAATATTTGTCTGAGCTATTGAAACAGGAATTTTTCAAGTATTATGATGACAATTAAAATTTGCGGATTTCTGCTATTTATAGTGCGATAAAATTATATACTTAATGGAGCGAAAATGGTATAATTATCATGAGAAAAAACGAACTTATCTATAAGGATAAAATGCAATGAAAAATAATGCTGATAAAAAATCGAATGAAGACTTAACGCCAAAAATATCAACTGCTAAAGGTTGCTTAATAACCATGCTTGGCTATTGGTTTGTGGATATGGAATTCTCGGTCTTATGACCCTTGTATACCTGACCCTGTGACTAGTGGTACAATTTGTTCACGTTCTCGGGACTTTACCACTGCCCTTATTGCTTTTATCACAATGTTTGTTATACTCCCGATTACATTAATAACAGCAACGATTGTTGCAATTATCACAGGTAGGGAGAAATGAAAATGATTAAAAATTTGGATATCAAATCTTTGTTAAAAAAATTCTGGTTACCAATAATTTTGTATATGTTTGTGCTTTTGGGTGCATTAGTTGTGAGAAATTTACCTGAAAGGGATTCTCCATGGCGTGGTGTTGTTAGTTATGAATTATCACCTAATGGATATTATTTAGCAGAAATCTGGTTTGGCAATCATGGTGCAACAGGCGGAAGTACACGTATTGTTATTACAAGACAAAGTAATCGGCGAAATTCTGGCACAACCGTTTATCATGGAGGTTGGGGCGAATTTTATGATATGGAATTAAATTGGATAACAGATGATGAATTACATGTCTATTTTCGAGATGAAATCATGGTTTTTGTGAGTGAAAACGGACAATGGGAGCCAATCACACTATATGATGGAGTTTTAGAAGAAAATGAGGTGACAGATTACGAGGTAGATGAATTTTTTCAACTATCAAATAACCGACTTGAACGCTCATCGACTGACTTTTTCCAAACAACAGACGATATTCAACTTGGTATTGCACGCCGCACTAATAGCGATGAATTTGGAGATTATTTCAATCTGAATTCATTTGATTCATACATCAAACTAGATACTGATTGTCAAGTTCATGGAACTAATGCGATTAGCACACTTGAATGCGAAAGAGAAAAAACTTGCGTGGCGTGAAATACCAATGGATTTTACAGAACATGGTTATGATTTTGTTGTTAAATCAGAAAATGAGTAGACTCATAGAACAGCATAAAATCCTGAAACGTTTACGTGAAAAATGATGACAAAAAATATGAGGTGCAATAATGATTGAAACAAAAGACATTGTAATTGAAGAAAACAACACAGCTAACCCCTATAATCACGGTTGGGTTAAAAAGTCTGTAAAAATTTTTGGCAAAGATTTTTTCAAAGAGGGGGAACTTGGACTTATGGTTTCTAAAGAAATGAACATTGAAACTCTCGCTCCTGCATTAAGTGATTATCTGGCATTTTTAACAAGTTACAAAGAAGTATTAATAGACTTTTATCGTGCAAAAAATTCAGATATCATTAAGGATTGGTTTGATGGTGAAATGACCTCAGATTGGTACGAAACTTTAGAGATTTACAGCGGTGGAATTATCTTTGATGATAATGGTGTTCCAAGTGGACATTTCTCTTGTGGTGACAATATGGTAACAGACCATTTGCTGATGGTTGAATTTAATCATAAAGAAATCAGTCAAATGTATTTTGAGGGATAAGGTTATGAAAACAGAAATGATAAGTTGCATGAATAGTACAAAATGTCGTGAATTTTTTGAAGCGATTGGAGAAAGTATTGATATTTCGCTTGATACGCCTGTATTAGTGAAGTATTTCGGGTGCGATGAGACAGTTAAAGAAGTTCCAGGGATAGGTTGGTGTAACTAGCGAAAAAGATAATCTTGAATACTGGATACACCCGAATGACCCTATCCAGTATGTGAGGAAGGAGGAACTTATTATGACTTGTCTTTATTGTAGTAGTGAAATGGAAAAAGGGCAACTTAAAGTCGCAGGTAGTCGCGGTGTATATATAAACTGGACTTCAGATTTCGAACTTAAGAAACAAGGGTTTTTAAACAGGCTACGAAGAAAATCAATTAAAATAGAGATTAATGGTTTGTTCAGCTGTAAAAGAGAGTCGTGGTACTGTCAACGCTGTAATAAAGTGTTTAGTGATTTTGATGTGAGAGAATATGAAGAACCTCAAACCATCAACACTTGTCACACGTCGCAGTGGGATCACTAAAAAGAATGCTGGGGTTAAAAATTAACTTCATCATCTACTAGCCGAAAATTACCCACACTATAAAACATTTTGAAGATTTTATTCGTGGGTTAGCTCATCACGATAATTTTGAAATTGAAGATTGAAACCTTAAAGGTAAACCTAATTGTGCAAGTGGTTAGGGTTGCTTTTTGCATTCACTGATGGATTTGTACAGGATAAAAGCGCACTTATTGAAATTGGGATACCTAGCCCAACAACCAATATCTAAAAGCTTAAGAGTATCCATAAAAACAATTGTTCTTGATTACAAAGTGAAATACTCGAGAATTCAGCTGGAAATATAAGGTCCAAAGCGTCGACTATAAAAAAGGTTTTGAAAAAAAGTCCGTGATGGTATCATATCTATATCCCCACCGCTCAGGCTTTGCTACTCTAGGCTATAGATACTCCGCCACTCTCTATCCAAATCATATGAGTCTGTAGATTGATTTTGTGAAAAATGATATAATAATTAGGTAAGATATTTTAATTGGATTTTTGAGGACGTGATGACCCATGAAAAACATTAGAGCGATTATCTTGGATAAATACAAAGACGAAGACCAGTTTGAAAAATTAACTAATTATATTTACAAAGAGCGTAAAACGTCGAGTTATCGAATAGCTTTACGGTTTGAGCTAGAGCCGAATGAAAATAATCAGTTTCCACTTGAAGACCTGCTGGATAAGTATTTGCTTAATTTGACAGAGCATAGCAGGGAATTTTCACACGAGGGAAAAAGAATTTTAGAAGTTGAGCTAGAAAGCCCACATGATAGTGGTGGAATTTCCAACGTATCAGAAGTTATTGGTAAACGAGTTTATAATCAAGACAATGGTGAGACTGTTGGTTTAATCATTGAAAATGATGCACATTATGTGCATAGTTTGACACCTATTCCTAAGTGGGATATAAGTGCGGAAATCGAAAAATTAAGAAATGACAAATTTACTCCGAGAGATAATTTTAAAAGTAAAGCATACTACATCAACGAATTGGTACGAGATAACGACTTTTTGAGCAAAATTGCAGAAAACTACGAAACAGGCAAGTTGTCAAAAGATGTCGGTTACTATTATGCTCAAGTAAGGCGTAGATTGATTGATATTATCCATCTATTTCAGGTATTAAATGCTGATAAAGCTATCATCAAAAATTATGTCTATGAATACTTTTCGTTACTCAAAAAGGAAGATGTTCTTCATTGGAGTTATAGTCAAGAAGTCATAGTGTTAGCTCTCGCATACTTGTACGATATTGACGCAGAGGAAATAACATGGGTAAAGTCAAAGATGCCTCAAATTAAAGACAAATATGTTGATGCTGTTTTAGATGTCATGAGAAATGTAACTTTTGAAGATTTTTTGGATACGGACAAGGAATTTTATTTTAGGGAATCAGGGATATTTAGCGAACCTAGAAAAGCTCAAGGTGGGTTGGTTGATGTTTTTAAAGCATTCGATTTAGATACAAGAATTGAAAAATTTAACCATTATTTAACGACTGTGAAAGAAAAACATTATAAGACTTTGATTAAGCATCACTATGAAGTTGGCGAGGAAAGAAATGCTTACTACGGTTCAGAAAGCTTTAAACTAACCGCCCTTGCTAGAATGTTGGGAATTAGAAAAATTGAAACAAAAATTGCCAACTCTCGTTTTATCATTGAGGATTTTTTGTGGGGCGAAAATGGCGAAAATGCTAAAAACATAAGAAACAGACTAAAAAAAAGGGAGCAATCAACCGCAAAGGAAGAGGGCAGTAAGGTGGAAGCAAGTCCGAAAACAGCTACAGTAACCGCAAAGGAACATAAGGCTAAAATTAAAGAACTAGATAAAGCATTGATGAAGATTGTTCGACAACATATGAAACCTTACGGCTTCAAAACGAAAAGCAATTGTATCTGGGTTGTTCAAAATAATTTTTTCTTTTATATGGTTTTGTTTATGGGGCGTTCAGATGACGAACATCAATTGAATGTGAAAATATATGCTAAACCCATGTATGTCGACGACTTACTTTGGGAGCTGCTGAACATGTCATCTAACAAAAATGAACCTTTGAGTTTGAGGGCTAACGGTGCTTTTACTGTATTTGGAGTTCCTGTAGTTGATGATGATTTAAAACTAGAAAGTCTAGAAATGGAAGATTTTGAATTGTTAATCAAAGATGCTTTGAAAAAGTTAGACAGCTTACTTCGAAAAATCAAAGGTAATGAGGAAACATGGTTTTATGCCGAAGAAAAGAAACACAACAGTTATTTTCAAGATGACGCATTGCGTTTGATGATTTTGCTACATTTTGAGAAGTATGAAGAAACTATGGATTATATAAATAATTCCGATAATGATAATGGCGGCTTTCAGGATGGAAATGACAGCCTTTACGATAGAGTAATGGCATATTGCAAAGCAAAAGCTAAAAAAAAGCCATTTTGGGAAAAACTTTTCGAAAACAAATGAGGTGCTTTTATGAAAAAAAACGATTTACCGACTCCAACGATTTTGGTCGATCAAAATATTCTCAATCATAATATTCAGAAATACCAAACCATCTGTAACAATAATAATAAGCAGTTATGGCCAATGATTAAAACGCATAAAAGTACAGTTATTGCAAAAATGCAGCTTCAAGCAGGAGCCACGGGCTTTTTATGTGGTACTCTTGACGAATGTGAAATTCTCGTTAACGCTGGAATTACTAATATCATGTACGCATATCCTGTGGCTACGCAAACGTCGATCGACAGAATAATTGAATTGAGAAAAAAAAGTCATATTATTTTGAGAATTGACGGGCTTGAAGCTGCTAAACTATTAAATGATGTTGCAAAAATTGCGGAAGTACTAATTGACTACACCATAATCATTAATAGTGGCTTGAATCGATTAGGGATTAATCCAACACAAGCTGCACAATTTGCAAGCGCAATGGCATCATATGAAAATTTAACATTTAAAGGCATCTCGACTCACCCTGGACACGTTTATGCTGCAACAGAAAACAGCGATGTTTTAAAGTGTGCGATGCAAGAAGTCGAAGCTTTACAAATAGCTTCTGATTTACTAAGAGCGGACAATTTTGAAATAGAAATAATTACCAGCGGTTCAACACCAACATTCACAAACGCGGTAACGGATCACAATATCGACATTTTCCATCCTGGGAATTATGTATTTCACGATTGCGTTCAAATTGCATTAGGGGTTGCCACGCAAAGGGAATGCGCACTTACCATTTTAGCTTCTGTAATCTCAAATCCAGAACCTGGTATCTTTATTATTGATGCTGGTTCAAAAACTTTAGGGTTGGATAAAGGTGCACACGGAAACACGAGTATAAACGGTTATGGAATAATTAAACAACATCCTGAAGCTGAAATCATAAGTCTTTCTGAGGAGGTAGGAAAAATTTCTGTTTCCACTAGTAGTGAGTTGAAAGTAGGCGATAAAATTGAAATTATTCCTAACCATGCATGCGTACCTACCAATTTAACTTCAAGACTTATAACTTGTCAAGCTGAAGTTGTGACAGGTGAAATCGAAATAGACATGAGAGGAAACTCGCAATATTATCCTATAGATATTTAGGGCTCGATAGTAGTTGAAAAAGAATAGCTATAGGGCTCGTTCAAACCTTTAAGATGCTTCAATTATCTCATCTAAAGTTACGCTAAATCATAAACGCGTTTTGGCGAGCAACTAAAGTTTTTTAGCCGTACAAAATTTTGGAGTGATGACAATGGATAAACTAGAACAATTTTCAATACCGGGTGCTGGTGGAATTATTGTAAGAGAAATAAATGGTGAAAAAAATATACTTATGCAGACACGTGTCAAACCTGAAGCACCTTGTGAAAACGGGCTTTTAGAAATACCTGCTGGAAAAATTCAAGCATTTGAGAACATATTTGACACATTGAAAAGAGAAATCAAAGAGGAAACAGGTCTGGATGTTATCGAAATACTGGGTGAAGATCTATCCACAATATATGAGGGAAACTCATATAAGGTCGTAAATTTCATGCCTTTTTCTTGCTCACAGAATCTTATTGGCGATTATCCGATAATGGTTTTCGTGTTTATCTGTAAGGTCACAGGTGAGCTATTACCATTTTCTAACGAATCAAAGGATTATAGATGGATACCAATTGAAGAGCTAAAACAAATGATTGCAGAAACACCGCAATCTTTATATCCTATGCA
>Ga0123355_10017785_pt1 | contig 11243 bp, 7 predicted proteins | sample TergutEmb28metaG_3_FD_89872 | JGI IMG/M metagenome (GOLD analysis project Ga0123355, IMG submission 89872) | Embiratermes neotenicus P1 segment gut microbial communities from Petit-Saut dam, French Guiana - Emb289 P1 | ecosystem: Host-associated > Arthropoda: Insects > Digestive system > Gut ...
GACACACACACAAAAACTGCTTCACAAGAAACCGCACTAAAATTAGTGTGTTGATGCTAGCGAGTTGAAACTCATACTAGAAGTCTATGAGACTCTTATCTAACCTTCATGTGAAGGGCAAGCTCGCAGTATTGCTAGATCTTGCGATACGCAGGCAGTCTCATTACTTTATTTACAGACCTCGTATGTGTGACATACTGGTGTTCGCAAGATATGGGTTTCTCACAGTGATGTTGCTGAAAATGCAAATCTTCTGAGATGTGGTTCTCTCACTGGGAAGTAGTTACTGACATTTTGAAGCAGGAACTTTTCTTCATTTTAGGGTCAAGCAGACCAAGAAGATGAATGCATAACATGAAGGCACTGTGATTCTTTAAAAACATCTGTGACTACCCATCCATTGTCATGTAGTTACATTCCAGAGGACTTGTATCTTCTTACTTACAGTTGTGTGTAACCAGCACAATAGAATTATGTTCTTATTTGCAGATGATTACTGTGCACATTTGAACTGGTTTGAACTGGCTTATTTTAGGATCTGATGGCAGCACATTACCTCCATTATCCATACAAATACAGATTTTCTGGACCAACAGATTTGTCATATGCCCAAGGAATTCTGCCTACACCGTGGACTTCAGTTTACTTTTACATAATTATTTACCACATCATGAATAAAATTTCGTGCTAATGAAATATTAAGTGTCTCCATAGTGTATGTGTGTACTTGAGCACTGGGTCTTCTAGTCTGGAATTCTTGGTAAATAGGATCAGTGAAGGAACATCTCCCATCATTCAGAAATGCTGTTCATGGCTTCCACAGTAGAAATTATATTCAAAGGAAACAGGCTAACTGAAAAGAAGTTTGTACGATACATGCCAACTAGGAAAGGATTTATTAAACCATGATGCAGGCACAAATTAAATATCTTAGAATCATTCTTATTGTTTGTTTTATAATTTAATCACTTTAATTGTCTTAAATACTTCAGGCGTAGTTAGTAAAGCTATTAATGAATCTGTAAAACTAGGAAGAGCAAGAAGATTTTGAGTCTGTTCCCTATAAAATATGTATCTGACACAGGGGGGCAGAGTTGATGGAGGAATTGCAATTGAAGTGGATTCAAGAGCATGAGAATCAAGAACATCATGTTCTTGAAAAGATCAGAGTAAAAATGGAAAGAATCAAAGCCACCCAACAGAAGAACAAAGGACACATACTTAAAGAACCTGACAGTCATCATGTTGGTAAGATCATGTGAATATCTGGCAATCTTACAACAGTGATAATCCTTTTACAGCAAAATATGATGGCAGAAATAAAACTTCTATTGTACATTACAGCATCTGGAAACAGATTTTCCTTTCACTTATAAGTATTAAAGTTATAAATTGGAAACTTACATCTCAAAGCTATTGATCTTTTGTTCACTCCATGCTGAAGCCTCCAAGTTCAGACTTATTCTGTGTGCGAGGAGAAGGGTGGGGTGGGAGATGTTTTCTGTCAGTATGTGCTCAGTTGGTGGTTGACAAATTATAGTTGATACAGCAACTTACTACCGCTTGGAAGGCCGGGGGTCTGAACCCAGATGGTGGGAAAAAGAGATTCTCTCTTCTCCATACCCTTCCAGAACAGTCCTGTTGCCCACCCAGCCTCCATAACAGTCGGTACCAGGGCTCTTTCCTGGGGGTAAAGTCGGGACATGGTATTGACTACTCACCACCATCTAGCACCAGGATTAGGGCTGAGTACAGCCATATCTCTACTCCCTCACAGAGCCTGCCTGGTGTGTTACAGGGAGGTCTTTACCTTTATGTTCAAAATTATCTCTGTATCCCAGTTCCATCAAGATATACCGACATATTTCTTTTCTTTGTGGGAATCTCTGGGGGTGTTCAGTATCCTGTCTGAACAACTTATATTGCAGTACTGCTCATTATTTAATGGTTGCAAAGTAGAGGAAAGGAATTTTAAATAATTTTGTACTGTACTATGGTGGTGGTGGTGGTCATTGAAAGTTAAAATCACAGCAGACTGAAATTCAGTTTTCTATACCAGAAGGTCAGCAAGGAACTGCGTAAGTTTTGCAGCACTGGAATTATGTTTAGGGAACACTGGAGCCAGTTTATAAATGCTGTGATACAGATTACTTGGTAATACAGTTTCATAAAAATTGTGTGTGACTTCTTTGATCACTTGCCTGAACAACTGGCAAAAGTTATCAGTGTCTGTTTGAGAGACTGAAAATTTTATTTTAAATATTGAGCATATGAATGGCTTTTGTGTTTATATCACTATGTCAGTAAGAATGAAAATGTTGTTGCATATATTCTAAATTCTGTAGATTTCAAAAGTAGTTTTCTTAACTTTACACCAATGCAATACAAACTTACTAACAGTAGATGCACTATTTGTGAAATTCAGTTAACTAATGTTCTTACTTATAGTCTCTGGATGTTTTCAGCCATTCGCTCTGGTGACTATTACATGTTTGATGAGCTGGATGATGGTGAGCTGGAAGAGAAGTGTGACATATCGTCAGATGAAGAAGATGGCAAACATGATGGCAAGAGGCAGGTTACAACCAGCAAGGTGAACAGCTTTCTTATTATATGTTTCACTTGAAAAAAGAATGTCTGTCTGTCGAACAACAGTTGTCTGAACTGATCTGTGTAAGTGGTTTCTAGACCTTTGATCTTTTGAACCCCTAAATGCAGGAATCACATTAGACTATGTGACTCTGTATCTAAAATTACATCTGTGTAATTTTAATTATCTGTTTGCATATTTGTATTGAACATTACTGTATGACACATACTTTTTCCTGTAATCCGACCCCTGATATTTTACAAACAATTTATTTCCTAGAAAAATAACTGATATTTATTTATTTATATATTTATTAATAGTATTCCAAAATCCATATACAGGAGTTCATCCAATGGATATAGCAACAGTTAAAGAATAGTAATTTGGCTGTATGTAACAGAGAGCCTGTCACTAAGATAGGCAGTCTAGAATAATTAATATAATGGTGCAAATTTAGATCAGAATTTAAAATTAAGTAAGTAAACACAAATAATTACAAATTTACAAATACAACTTCAAAATAAATTAAAATATAATATACACACTTATAAGACCTAAAATACATATGAACTGCGATATAAAAGTATATAAATTAAAGAAGCATAGGAACAATGGATATTGAATAAGTACAGAGAAATTTAATATAATTTTACAGTGTAAGAATATGGGATAAATAAACACAGTAATAGTTAAATATTACTGTTTGCTAAAAAAATTCATCTAAACTGTAAAATGAACGTGTTAGCAGGTAGTGCTTTAGAGCAATTTTAAACTTTTTAGGCTTGCTGGAGATGTCCTTAATTACTGCGGGAAGACCATTAAAAATTTTAAAGCCTGAATAATAAACTCCCTTCTGATACATGGCAATAGATACCTGAGGCAAGTGTAGATCATTTTTTCGTCTGGTATTAATGGTATGATATACACTATTTCAAACGAAGTAATCCCTGTTATTAACACTGAACAATAACAAAGAGAATGTATACTGTGATGAGAGTGTTAGTATTTTTAATTCCTTGAATAATTCTCTACAAGATTCCCTATAACCATATCCCATTATTATCCTAATTACCCTTTTCTGCATTTTAAAAATTACAGAGCTATGTGATTAGTTTCCCCAGAACATTATGCCATAAGACATAATTGAGTGAAAAAGGGACTGATAAATGATCTTCAGAGTAGAAATAGACGGATATGGCTTAATATTTCGAATTAAGTAACATGTAGTGCTTAGTTTTGTTGTCAGAAAATCAGTATCGTTTATCCATGTTAGTGAACAATCAACAGTTAAACTGAGGAATTTTGTATAAATAATTGTAGGAATAAATTTATTTTTATAATTAATATTTATTTCAATTTGGTCATTATTTTTAGTTTAAAATTAGTAAATTGGGTTTTGGTAAAATTTATAGAAAGTAAATTTTGTTTAAACCAATCACTTAAAATTTTAAATATGGTGTTAATATTTTTATTAAAGTCAGTAGGATCTGAATGGGACAATAAGATGCTAGTGTCATCTGCAAATAAAATAGGAACAGATTTATCATTTACACATTTAGGTAAGTCGTTTATAAATATGAAGAAAAGCAAAGGTGCCAAAACCGAACCCTGGGGGACACCATGTTCAGTATTAGACCAAGTTGATGTCGTAATATTACCGTTCTCATTATACAGTAGTGTTCTTTGATATCTGTTGGTCAGATAGGATTTGCAAAGTTTATAATGGTTACCAGTAGTACCATAGAATTAAAGTTATACCATAGAATAACTATATGTGCCAATGGTGCTGTAAAATACTATACAGATTATAAAAAATAATGTTTCTTATGAAATTAACAAATAGAAAAGTCCCATTAGCATTTCTTTTAATTCTTTTGTCATGGACCACAGTCTGGGAACCACAGTACAAATTATGATATATGATGTTCCTTAATTTTCGTGATAAATTTATGAATAATTGAATATTTTTCATAATTCTCTGTCTTTGATAGAGTAGTAATTGGCCAGCTTGTATTTTATATTATTGAAGATCTGGTTGCCATATTTTTGAATTCACATTCTGCCTAAAGAATACAGTATTGTATGTCACACCATTTAATCTCTTTGACTATGTATACCAGTCTGTCCTCCCACACATATTCATGTGTCTAGACTTACACTCTTTACCTATACATTTTAGTTAAGTAAAAGAGTAAATTTTTCTGTGTCCATGCCATGAAGATATACGGGGGGTGTAAAGGTAGAGCTCCCCATCATTTTTAACCTGTGCACTATGTGTAGGTAAGTAGCTTTATATGTGGAAAAGAACTCCAGTACGTACTGAATAGGAGGCTGAGTGGGCCCCAGATCTGGTCAGGACATTTTGGAAAAGAAAAAAATCTCTTGCCCCTACTGAGATTCGAACCATGGACTGTCCAGGCTGTAGCATAGCTTCTCTGAATACTCATATAACCATGTATTGCGTAATATAATAATCTGTTACAATTTTATGTGCATTATAATATCTCCAGTTATGAGATATTGATTTATTTATTCTGTACCTGAATGGTAGGTGAGGATCCCACTTCTGAAGTGGAAATTGTCACATGAAAGAATTCTGATTACTCCCATCGACGGGCTGAAGAAGTTGTGTATGTGTTTTGGATACCTAAATATAAATACATACACACACTTGAGCAGAGAGAAGTTTTTAAAAAAACTTTATTAGGATCTGATTTAATGTTGTACACTGGAAACCTCAAATACTGGCAGAGGATAAGTGTGGATATAGTGCTGTCATGTCTGCTGAAGTGTCATGACCATGCCAATTTCTGGACAGAGCTTTCAAGATTGGTATGGGCCAGGCAGCAGAATTGGTTCTTGCAGAGGGTATAATAATGGAAGATGCAGATGGTGGCCAGCACTCTTCTGTCAAATTGGTACACAGTGTATCATCCTTCTTCACACACAAGACAGAGAACACACCACAAGCGCAAGAAAGCAGTTCTTCTCTGCATAGTGACTATGTGAATCATTTGTTAATTTGTATAATTTCTGTTTCATTTGTTCCTTCAAATTTTGTTTCTGATGCAGCGGTCTTTGTTTTTGTGTGGGTCAATTTATAGTTTCCCTTAATTCCTTATAATATTCCCATATGCTGTTCATGTTTCCTTCAACCTTATGTTTACATTGTTAATCATATTTTGTTTAGTACTTCTTTTTGCATTTGTGGTTTTAAGAGATTTTATGGTCATTATTTGGTTAATTTTTGTGTTAAATATAATAGTTTTATTATGAGCTTTGTTCTGCACATTCAGGATTACAAACTCTCTTTTTGGTGTTCTGGTTCTTATATCAAAGCTGGTGTTTCCATGTCACCTGTATATTCATGGTCTTCAACAAAATGACAGGCTTAAGTGTAAATGTACAGGTTGGTATACAAGGTAGTGCACTGTAAGTGAATACAGGGTTCAGAAGTTTAAATGTAATTTAAAATGTACTGGAAAATGATGGCACAGTCATATTGTTACTGGGTATTGTTTTGCACCACATTGCCCATTGTCTGAAATATGTGTAATATTTGCAGTATTTCTTGAGTAAAGCCGACTCCCAAATCAGTATTTTTGGTGTAAATACTGGTGAGCTTATCTTCTTGACTGTGTAAACATGTGAATCTAATCAACAACTATAAGAAAAAAATTTTAAGTATGGAAAAGGAATTGGTTTTATATAAAAGTGAGGTTGGTATTGTATAATTGTATAATTTCTTGTCCATTGGTTGGGCAAAAACAAGAGCTAACTGTGGATATGAATAGATACACAGGCCTCTATTCTGTTCATGATCCTGATTTCAGTCTAAAACTGAGAAACACATTTCATATTCTGACTTATCTGAACTTCCAGAAGTAAGTTTAAGGGGCAGATGGAAACAGTTCACGGGGACAACAGTGGGTCCCAACTGCATGAAATGTAATGATGTTCTTATTGTAGATAGTGGTCATGGCAGGGGACTAGGTCAGTGGCTTCAGTCAAATCTAGGGGATGAATACTCAGTTACCAGTATATTGACATTCAGTGTTGAACTATGTAACGTTGTAAGAAAGTTTGTTGTTTTGAGTAAGAAAGTAACACCCAATAATAATGGGGTGGGGGTGCAGATCAGCCAATTAAAAAGGACATTAATGTTGACCGTGTGCGAAAGTATGAAGATAGAAGAATTCTGTAAATTTATACATGCTGAAAATTAGTCTTGCACTTAGAGTATGAAGTCTTCTAACGTATTTCTCTACCTCTTCAGATTTCAGTTTGCATGCTGCTTGTCATTCTTTTTCAAGACTTCGCTTGTCACTGTTTTTTATCTCACTCTCACTAGTAAATATACACTTATCTGTGACTTTTTATTTATATTTGTCTCTGTCAATGCTCAGAACTTTGATCGTCAATTTATTAAACTAAATAGCACTGCCAGTTGTACAGTATGTCAAGAAATGGCTAAAAAGCTCTAAATTCCAAAAACAGATCCATCTATATGTCAGGACTGTGACATCAGAAATGATTGCAGTTACTTTTCTCTTTAACATCATTAGGAAGGTGATGTATTGATTGGAAGAAACAGACAGACACAGAGACTGCTATAAATCCAAGTTTGTGCCATGTAAAATAAAAAATCTGCCGAGCAGCAGTTCAGATTAACATATTGAACATTAAGGTACTTCCTTTTAGTGCATTTATAGCTCATTGGTCTATGAATGAGAGTTGACAAGTTATTAAAGTGTCACTCACAGGAGAATGAACATGACGTGAACATGACATAAATAAAGCAAAAGGATAAACAGAAGGACCAGAATTTAAAGCCTTGCTTTCTCATCCCAACATGTTGCTGTGCATCAGATAATTAAAAATGTTATTACAGCTGGTTTCTCCAGTTACATCCTGTTTTGACTTAGATATCTCTCAATCTTAACAACAGTTAAATAAGATTTTAGGCAAGTCAATTGTGAGGCAGATTCTGATCATATCATATCATACCATTTATTTTCATTCCATGGATCCTTACAGGATTACAAAATCCATATGGATATGGAAATAGGCATATTAATGTGATGTCAGTGTGATCATGGCAGCAGAGAGGATTTACATTCTTAATGATAGGAGAGGATCTGATATTCCTAACATACCTCATGATAAGAGAAGGCACAAGGAGAAATCCACCCTGGATCCAGCCAATCTCAAATCCAAGATTTTGGCTCTGAAGTCCGATGTCTTTTTTGTAGTCCTTCGTGTTTGCCACATATTCAGGATATGACTTGAAAAGTAAAGCATTGTAATATTATAGGGAGTGCTTTCTTTGTTCAGTTGGAGGCACATAATTTCTGGTGTATTTGTACTGAGCCAAAAAATTAAGAGACTGTTTAGAACTCTCAATCTAATCAGGTTCCAACCAGAATAATTGACATGACTGGAAGTTCAGGATCTAACTTTTATTTTAAATTAATGTTACAGATGTGATGAAGACTTGAATATCAGCCAAAAAATGTATACTATCTGTTGTAATGTTAGACACCATCCTGTTAACATTATTTTTGCTATAGATGGTGCCAACTTCCCCTGAAATCAGTAAAGACAGTCACCCATCACAGCATCACTCACAAGATGCAGATGGAGCTTCAAGTATAGAAGATGTGTCTTCAGAAACAGAAGGTTGGTGTCTTAAGGTGACTCATTCCTGTTGACTTTTCAACCAATAAAACCAACATATAATCCATCTTTAAAATATGTGTTGCGTTGACAGGTTTTCATTGGTGTCGTAGAAGGTTGGTGATCTCTTCAGATATTTTTGATGCATAATAATACAGACATCTCAGAAAGCATGTGTTTAAATTTGCCATGCTTGTAAGCCTTCATAAATTTTAGAACTGTTTCTGAATTTTGTGGACAAAATTAGAGTCTTTCATTATATCTTTCCTCTTTTCCACTCATCCCTGCTCCATTTCTGTACTGAGAGCCCAGACTTGAAACGATCATGATGTTTTTTGTGGACAGAACTTCTCCTACTGTCACTTAGTCCAAGCTCACTTAAACTGTTTGTTACATTTATAGTTCAAGAAAACTGTATGACTTCACAATCTGACACAGAATAAACAAGAAGTCCTGTGTTTCCATTATGTAACTTTCATAACTGACAAGCATTGTTGTGTTGTTATGGTAAGTAACTAGTTGAAAATTATAATAAACTACTACTCTACAGTCTTCATCAACAGATGGTAGTAAATTTTCCCACAAATGTGCAGCTGAAATTGTTGGTTTTTGTGTGTGTGTGTGTGTGTGTGTGTGTCTAATGTACTATGTAGTGTGTAACAGAGAAGCAGACAGTTTGAATAATGTCCAGAAATATTTTGGCCCTAATATGTGAGAAACAGCATTCCTATGGCTTGCAGTTTTGATGTAAATGTTTAGATGTGATGTCACAGATTCCTTTAATTGACTACACTGTTTTGAAAGAATCCTGATCATGAGAGTTACGGATTCAACTGGAGGGACATTTACTCACAGATGTTAACGTGTGGTCTGGATTTAATACAAAAGTGATAGAACTTTCTTTGGTCATATAATCCATGTGTTAGTAAAAAACAAAATGTATGCTACATGCAGCATCTCATTTTAATTTGAACAGACTTAGGAAATGATAAGTGTTGGGCTTTCATTAATAGTAGAAAACATTCCAAATGTTAAAAGCTCTTCTGTGAGTTTATCAGTAAGTCCACTGAGTCCTCACTGAATGTGGGTCAGGATAGTGTAGTTGGTTTAGTGACTGTCTATGGGCTGGATGATCCGTGGATATAATGCCAGTAGGAGCGATATTTTCCACACCTGTCCATATCGGCCCCCAGGGACTCCTGTACAAGGGTATAGGGTTTCTTTCCCAGGGTGAAAGCGGCTGGGGCATGGTGTTGACAACCCACCCCCATCTAGAGGTCAAAAAAGAGGGCAGCTATTCCTCTGTTTCCCCTTAAGGCCTTCATGGACCTGTGATAGGCTGAGCTCTGCCTTTATCTCACTGAATATCCTGGCAAAAACTAACTAATACTGAACTGTTAAAAATTGATGGCCAGGATTATGAGTGGGTAGAGGGATTTAAATATCTATAAACACTCTTAACAAAATATAATGATATAACTACAGAAATAAAGCAACAAAGAATTATGGCTAATAAAACTAGCTATGGGTTCCACATGACAGACCAGTACTGTCAAGTGGAAGTGAATGTTGTTCCCTCTCAAAGAAGGATGGAAATATGTTCCGAATCTTTGAAAGAAGAATATTAATAATATATCATTCCTATTTTCATTCCTTGATGGCTTATGGAATAATCTTCAGGGGCAAATCTACACACAACATCCATGTCTTTTGACTACAGAAAAGAGTAATCAGAATTATTACCGATTCCAGACCTAGAGACCTTTGTAGACAGTTATTTACGAAACTGGGGATTTTGTCATTGATGTCATAGTGCTTTTTTCCCCTTTTATTGTTTATTATAAATAATAAAGATTTATTTCAGATGAATTCTGAAATACATAGAATTAATACTAGGTATTTGAAGAATAAAAGACCAACTTGATGTCACTTGCTATTTTATTTCAATTCTTATGTGCTCAACATTTTTCCGACATTAATATATCCATCATCAGGAGCTTGCGACTATGCTACTGAATTACCACATTGGTCATATTGTTCTTGGCTCAATGTCTATTGGAGTTTCGGTGTGGTTGGGTTGGAGTGGTATCCGTGAGGCAGGCTGAAGCCTGCAACATGGATACCATTCCAACCCAACCACACTGAAACGCCAACACACATCGAACCAAGAACAATACGACCAATGTGGTAATTCAGCAGAATAGTCACAAGCTCCTGATGATGGATATATTAATGTCTGAAAAATGTTGAGCTCGTAAGAAGTGAAATAAAATAGCAAGTGACATCAAGTTGGTCTATTATTCTTCAACTATCACAATGATGCAGGTCCAATAAACATATTATAATACTAGGTATAATTATGATTTTCATCGACCACTCGTCAATTTGACAACATACAAAAGTGGGACTTATTATACTGGTATCAAAGTTTTCAGCTACCTCACCACTCGTATAAAAAATGTATCTCATAATGTTAATCAATTTAGATTGGCCTTAAAGAATTTTTTTCATTTTCGTTCAGTTTATACTTTAGAGGAATACTTTAATAGCAGCAGTAATTTATGGACCTAAATGATAGTTAAGTATATAGCCTTAGTGAAAACACTACCTTCTAATAATCTTATATATATTTTTTTTAATTATTGGAGACATCTTTTAATTGTACAAGTATGTCTCCTGTGTTGAATAACTCTGGTCTTTATAGAATGCATATATTTTGTAATTATTACGTGTTACTCATTGTTGCATTATAAAGACAAATTCTACATCACATATTTTATTATCTAAGCTGTCTTTACACAACTTACAGTAATAGTTGCAAACTGCTGCAACTAGTCAACTATGCAACATGTTTCGGCCTTTTGGCAATCATCAGGCTTACACACATGTATGGCTTAATCAAGGTGTAGTTTTGTGGTTCTACCTATGGGATCCCAAGGTTCACATAAATCTACATTACAAGAGTCTGTAATTATCA
>Ga0123355_10017786_pt1 | contig 11243 bp, 8 predicted proteins | sample TergutEmb28metaG_3_FD_89872 | JGI IMG/M metagenome (GOLD analysis project Ga0123355, IMG submission 89872) | Embiratermes neotenicus P1 segment gut microbial communities from Petit-Saut dam, French Guiana - Emb289 P1 | ecosystem: Host-associated > Arthropoda: Insects > Digestive system > Gut ...
TCCTTCAAATTTCGCTGCACTTCTGTGAAAGGGACGATGCAGAGCTTAACCGCACCTGTAAACTTCGATAGCTCTCGCGCCAGGTCCTTTACCTTTTCGGCGGCTCGCTCGGACACAAATGGAGGGGAATGGAAGTACACCGCAATTATTTCAACCCCGCGCCAAGCCGCGAGATACCCGGCCACCGGGCTGTCAAACCCGCCTGATAAAAGTAGTATCCCCTTGCCGCTGCTGCCATATGGCAACCCGCCTGGGCCCGGGGTGCTGTCGAAGTATAGATATATTTTGTTACGAATCTCCACCCACAGGTTTATTTCTGGCCTGTGTAAGTCAACCGCCATGTCTAGGTCGTCGCACATGAAAATTTCTTCGCCAATGATTGCGGAAACCTCGCCGGACTGAATTGGATACTTTTTATCGCTCCGCTTGGTCGTGACCTTAAAAGTTTTTCTTCCATGACAGTTTTTGCGAAAAAAGTCGAGTGCTATCTTTTTTACAATATTTATGTCTACTGCGGTGGTCATTATTGCAGTTGCAAAGCCTGTAAGGCCGAAGATATTGCAAACCCGTGGAATCACAGCATTTGTATCCACATCGCCACTTGGATTTTCCACAAGAAAACGGCCCTGCTCTCGCAAGACCATTAGTTTTCCTGCACTTATTTCGTCTTTTAGGTTATGGCGGATTGCGTCAAGTAATTGATGCTCGAAGTGGGCGCGGTTGCCTTTTCGCAGGGCGATTTCCCCGTATTTTATTAGTAAAACTGTTTTTACCGTATGCATGTTACGTTCCTTTCGCAAGTAAAGTTTTTAACTCTACCACTGTTTCTTCAATTATTTTTTTTGCCATTAGTGCCTCTTCCACGGTGTTTTTATGTGAAAAACTTAGGCGTATTGCGGAGTCTGCAATTTGTTGGGGGAAGCCCATTTTTTCGAGTGTAGTTGAATTGCTCTTCTTAGTTGAACAGGCGGCTCCCGTAGATACGTAGAGGCATTTTCTCCCCAGGGCATTGACCAGCACCTCGCCTTTTATGCCAGGGAAGCTTTGATTTAGGATGTAGGGGGAGGTTTGCTCAAGATGGTTTGCTTTTGATATGGACAATAATATATTTTTTATTTCTGTTACGTGGGCATGGTTGACCAGGCGGTTCGCGCTTAGCTCATACGACGCTTTGGCCATACATAGGATGCCCTGAAGGTTTTCTGTTCCTGGCCTAAGTTTATTTTCCTGGCCGCCGCCATACATTAGCGGAACTAGGCGAAGGCCCCTTTTTATTTTCATGCCTCCGCAACCCGCCGGAGCGTGTATTTTATGAGAGCTAAATGTGTATATGTCTGCTTCTTTTGGTATTTCCTCTTTGCAAAAGCCCTGAGCTCCGTCTGTAACTATAATTGCGTTTGGGTAATTTTTTCGTATTTCCTGTAGAGGGGCTATGTCTCCAGTCTCATGGTGAATATGTGAAGTTGCGACAACCAATGTCCCAGTGTTGTTGTCGGCAATTTGTTGCCACTGGTTTGAGGGAGAAATGCACACCCCTCCCCAGCTTTGGCTTTGGATAAATTTTAGGGGCTCCAGTATAGCGGGATGCTCGAAGGGCTGCGCTAGGAATGTTATGCCTCTGCGCTTATTGGCGAGTGCTAGACCTATTATCGCAAGGTTGTTTGACTCTGTTCCACCAGAAGTGAAGACCACTTCTGATGGCGTGCAGGCCAATGTTTTAGCCATTTCTTCTCTTGCCGCGTTTAGCTCTCGCTCAGCAGCAATGCCTGGCTGGTGTGGGGAAGATGGATTGCCCCATGTGTTTTTTTGGCAGAAACATGGCTCTGTAGTTGCGGCGTTATCGAAATAAATATGCATTTTTTCTCCTATTCTAAAAGGCAATTTATTTGAGCAAGCATGACTATTGCGGCTGTTTCTGTACGGAGAATGCGGGGGCCAAGTGTCACAAACTTTGCGCCAATTGATGCCAACATTTCAGCCTCATCATCTGAAATCCCGCCCTCCGGGCCAATGAAAATGTTGAGTTTTGCCGAGTTTTGCTGGCTTTTTACATGGTTTATGGCGTTTTTTAGTGTTTCTTGTTTCTCTTTTTCGTATGCGACAATTGTTGGTTGGTCACGCAATTTGTCGATTATTTGCTTAAAAAGGATGGCTGTGTGAACGCTTGGAATTATCCCGCGCATACTTTGACTCGCTGAAGCCTCTGCTATCTTCTGATATCGGGATGTTTTTTTTGCGTCTATTTTACGAATTATGCTGCGTGAGGTGACTACTGGCACTATTTCAACCGCGCCTAGTTCTACGCATTTTTGGACTATTAGCTCCAGTTTGTCTGATTTTGGGATGGCTTGGTAGACCGTTACCCCTGTATGTGGCTCTGTCAGGCATTTTTCTTGAGCAAAAACCCTGCATTGTAAACGATTTTTTTCTATTTTAGTTATTTCTGCACGGTAGTCGGTTAATTGTCCATCGCAGAGGATAAGTGCGTCGCCTTCTGTGGAGCGTAGCACATGGATAAGATGGTGGGCGGTTTCTCCTTCCAGGGTTACTGTTTCCCCTGTCATTGCCGATGGATGGAAGAAATACTTAGGCATTTAGGACTCCTACTATGCAGTGCCAGCCTTCCATTTCCTCTTCCTCCTCTATTGTATAGCCGGCTTGCGCAAAAGCCTGCCTAACATCCGCCAGCCTATCGGTTATTATGCCCGATGCAATGAATTTTTTACCTTTATCAATAAATGATTTTGCCACGGGAGCTAGTGGAATTATTACATCCGCAACGATATTCGCCACAACAAGGTCATAGCCTGTACCAACTTCGCTTCGTTTTGAGTGGTCGGTAATTACATCCCCTGATAGCACTTTTAGACGAGAGAGGTCAATTGGATTTAGTTCAGCATTCTTTTTTGTTGCCGCTATTGCGCCGGCAGGGTCTATATCAATGGCGCATACGCAACGCGCCTCCATCAGCAAGCTAATTATCGAGAGAATTCCACTTCCGCAACCAATGTCAAGCACTCTATCGTCATTGCGGATATGTTTTTGCAGTGCATTAACGCATAATTGCGTTGTTTGGTGCTGGCCAGTGCCAAAGGCCGTTCCCGGGTCAATTGTGAAGATAATGTCGTCATCCTTCTGCTCTGAGAACTCCACCCACTCCGGCACAATGACAACTCGCCCAAGGCGTATGGGCGTGAAGTGCTTTTTCCATTCGTTAAGCCATGTTTCGTCATTGGCGGCCTCTTGACGGACAGTTAATGGGCCGTGGTCTTTTATGGCGAGTTGCAAAGCGGCTTCTACATCCTGCAATAGCTGGCGGCCTGCACTGTCTTTTGTAACATAAAAAACCACAAATGCAGAGTCACTGTCCGGCTTTAGCAATGCCTCGTCTGCGTAGTCCCATGTACGGGTGCTATCTGCAAAAAATCGGGCGCGCTCTTGGGAGTCGACAATTTCTACTCCGCTAATGCCGCAGTTCATTAGTATGCCCGTAACGGCATCTATTCCTGCACTTGTGGTTTCTACGCTGGTTTTAATCCATTCCATGGCTCAACCTCAATATCTATTATTGCGTTTCAGTAGTTCGTTCTTGTGTTTTGCAATATTGAATATTGCAAGCGTAAGTGCTACCGTCTACCTTTTGTATTATAACATGAAAGGAAGAGCGGGGGAACTACTGGACAAAAGGATTCCCTCAAATTGACAACATCAAGCGATATGCTATACTCACAAGAGCGCGTTTCGACCAATAAACCACCATGGAGGCATACCTTGATAAAAACCCACAACCTATCTTTTTCCTACGCCAATACAAGCGGCCAGGAACCCCTTGTATTGCACGACCTAAATATAAGCATTTCTCCTGGCGAGTTCGTAGCCGTCCTAGGCCACAACGGGTCAGGAAAATCTACACTTGCTAAACACTTCAACGCCTTACTGAAACCATCTAGCGGCACAGTCACAATAAACGATATGGACACCGCCAACCAAGATAACCTATGGCCCATACGACAGTCAGTTGGAATGCTCTTTCAAAACCCAGACAACCAAATCGTCGCATCTGTCGTGGAAGAAGACGTCGCCTTCGGGCCGGAAAACCTAGGCGTTCCATCACCAGAAATCCGTATTCGCGTAGATAACGCGCTTGCAGCAGTAAACATGACAGCCTACAAAGACGCACAGCCTCATAATCTTTCAGGCGGGCAAAAGCAAAGGGTAGCCATCGCAGGTGTATTGGCAATGAAGCCGTCCTGCATTGTATTAGACGAACCCACCGCAATGCTTGACCCAAAAGGCCGCAAGGAAGTGATACAAACCGTCAAAAAACTAAACAAGGAGCGAGGCGTAACAGTAGTCCTAATCACACATTTCATGGAAGAAGCCGCAATAGCGGACAGAGTTATCGTAATGTCCGACGGCAAAGTCGAGCTAGACGACGCGCCAAGTTTGGTCTTTCGTCAAGTCGAGCTGCTGGAAAAACTTGGGTTGGGCGTGCCGCAAGTAACCTCTCTTGCATATAGGCTAGGCATTAACCCGCCTCCAATTAACATAGAGGAATTTATGCAACACCATGCGCAAACAGTCACAGCCCTCCCACCGCCAGAAACCATGCCACCACGCAAGCCAATTATACGCATACAAAACCTAACGCACACATACAGCCCAAACACAACATATGAAAAAACCGCCGTCAAGCAAATTTCCATGGACATTAACCAAGGAGAAATTTCAGCGATAATCGGCCAAACAGGCTCAGGCAAAAGCACCTTAATACAGCACTTAAACGGCCTCATGACTGCAACCACCGGAAAAGTCTTTTTCCGCGACAGCGATATCGCCGACATACCTGACCTACGGCAGCAAGTTGGCCTTGTCTTCCAATACCCAGAGCATCAGCTATTTGAAACAACTGTATACAAAGACATCGCCTTCGGGCCAACCAGAATGGGCTTGGACACAGAAGAAATAGACAGTCGCGTCCGTACAGCACTTGCCGCCGTAAAACTTTCGGAGGACATATTTGACAAATCGCCATTTGAGCTATCAGGGGGGCAAAAACGCCGAGTGGCAATTGCAGGGGTGCTCGCAATGCGGCCGCAAGTCCTTATATTAGATGAACCAGCCGCAGGACTGGACCCACGTGGGAAAAACGAAATACTTGGTCAAATAAAAGAAATGCGCCAGACGCTTGATATCACAGTAATTCTCGTATCGCACAGCATGGAAGACGTGGCCGAACTGGCGACGAACGTCTTTGTACTTAACGAAGGGGAGCTCGTTTGTCAAGGTGCGCCGCAGGATATTTTTTCCAAGGCAGAGATGTTACAAGAAATTGGTCTGGATATACCGCAAGTTACCAGGCTCTTTGGCCGGCTGCACAGCATCAACCCAGATATACCAGCGAATATATACACTGTTGAAACAGCATTTCAAGTATTGGGAGGTGCAAGTCAATGACGGGAATAACAGTAGGCAGATACTATCCAACCAACTCAGCTATGCACCGCATGGACCCACGCATAAAATTGATAGGCACCTTTATGCATATAACCACAACATTAATGGCAAACAACTTTTGGGGCTATGGGGTTGCGGCAATTTATGTATTGATACTAATAAAAATATCAAATGTTCCGGCCGGCCTGATGATACGCGGGCTGCGACCAATCCTGTATTTATTAATTTTTGCTATGCTCCTAAATCTATTTCTTGCGCCAGGAGAAACCATTCTAGTGCAGCAATGGTTTATAACAATCACTACGGAGGGCGTGGTGTTTGCCATACAAATGGGCCTTCGCCTGACGCTAATGATTGTTGGCACATCCATGCTAACGCTAACTACATCGCCCATAAAATTAACTGACGGCCTGGAAGCGTTACTTAGGCCACTAAAATTGCTGAAAGTGCCTTCCCACGACATTGCAATGTTAATGACAATCGCACTAAGGTTTATACCAACCCTGTCAGATGAAATGGGGAAAATTATGAAGGCTCAAACCGCGCGTGGCGCAAACTTTAACAGCGGCGGGCCGATAAAGCGAGCAAGGGGCCTCTTGCCTATTCTTATTCCACTTTTCGTGTCTGCCTTTAAGCGGGCAGACGAACTGGCCACTGCAATGGAGTCGCGCTGTTACCGAGGCGACGCCGGGCGTACAAAAATGAAGGAAATGAAAATGACCCCATCAGACTGGTTTGCCCTCGGGGTCATACTCTTATCTGCCGCAGCAGTTGCTGCAACAAGATATGTCTAGGGAATCCTAGATTTTTTCCGCTATTCCTATTACCAGGCCTACGGTGCGCAAGCTCTCGGGGTTAGTTATCTGCCTAGCGGCATACGCTTTGTTAAGGGACTCTAAGTATAGGGTTCCATTTTTTTGGTCAAGCCGCAGACGCTTGCAAAAGGCTTCGCCTTCATATACGAAAATACCGACACTATCAATATCTATCTTTGGTACAGCTTTTACAAAAACAATGTCGCCATCGCATATTTTTGGTTCCATGCTCTCGCCCTTAATCTTTACGCAGAAATCCGCGCGCTGGCTTATTGGCGTTGCCATAAAACGCATTACCTCAAAATCTTCGTCGCTGTCGTCGCTTAAATAGCTGCCCAGCCCCGCAGATGCCCGTTGCTGGAAAACATTTAATATCACCCAGTCTTCTTCCTCGCTCTGCTCTGTTACAGCAGGGGACAAAAATGACGCGCGTTCATACTCTTTTAATAAAACAATATCCACTACCTCGCGGCCGTGATTGTCAAGCTTGCGGTACATTGTAATCAGTTCATGCTCGTATTCTGTAAGGACGGCGACCTCATCTGCCTTTTGTTTATTGTCGCTTACCCCCATTAAATAGTCCAAGCTTACGCCAAAGTGCTGCGCTAAAATTTGCAAAGTCTCAGAGTTTGGCTCCCTAAAACCAGACTCGTAATTTGCATACGTGCTGTAGTTGATTGGAAGTTGTGAAACAAGCTCGCGTTTGCTCATTTTACGCTCATGCCTTAGCGACCTGAGTCTTTCAGATATCATACTAGCACCCCTTTTTAGATTTATACAACAGTATAAACCATTTAACAATGTTTTGCAAGACTTTTGTATAAACAAACAAAAATTACTCGCAACAAATAACCGAAATTTTGGTCGCAATTTTGTGCAAATAATTGGCACTAATGCTTGACCAAATGCACACTTTGTGTAATAATTATTGCAGGACATTAGCGTGGATAAGAGCATGGAGGGAACGAATGTTTATAAACCTAGAAATTGAACGCCTACGCCGCCAACTTACAAAAGCCGAAATGGCAGAAGAGCTGTGTATAACGCCCGATACCCTGCGCAACTGGATAACAAGGCGCGAGCCAATACCGGCAGATGGCATGAGGGCACTGCTTAAACTGTTTGAAGGCACAAGCCTTGACCACTTACTTAGCACAAACCCCTGTAAATATACAAAGACACCGGCATACAATGTTTGCAAAATATGACAAAACTATTAACGAAAAGCGCAAACAATTGCCAACAATTTACACAAAAAGCGTTGACATTGTTTGCGATAGAGTTTATAGTAATGCTTGCAAAATAGTATACTTAGATAGGGTGATGCCCCGATGCAATATCTCTTTACAGCAATTTTTACGAAGGATGAAGACAATTCGTTGCTGGTGAGTTTTCCTGACTTGCCCGGTTGCTATGCTCAAGGACCAACAATGAAAGATGCTATAGATAACGCAGAGCATGTACTAAGCCTGTGCCTCTTTGACATGGAGCAACAAGGGGTAGAAATACCCCACGCCAGATATCCGGCAGAAATTTATACTCGGCAAAACGAAACCACTTCCGTTATATTTGCGGATACCGATAGCTATCATTTACGCTTTGCCCAAAGAACGGAAAGGTACGAGGTTTATATTCCTGTCTGGTTAAGTGAAGTTGCAAAAAGGCAGGGGCTTGACCTTTCTATTGCTGTGCAAAATGGCATAAAGCGTGAAATTGGTATGCCCGCCTACAATCCTAAAAAGGAAATGGGTGCCGGCCATGCGTTTACTCCCGCGGCGGCTACAATACCGGACCCAATGGCCATGGCAACAAGGGTGCCGCCACAACCACAACAGGCTCAGCCAATGGCTCCTGCATATTCACAACCCGTGCAAGCGCAAATGCCTGTGTATTCTCCGCCACCGCAAATGCCTGAGCCAACGGCACCGGCTCCAATTCCGCAAATGCCTGCACCAACTCAGCATCTTCAACCTGAAATGGTGCATCAGCAGCCTCCTGCGCATACGCCACCGCCACAAGCGCATACACCACCACCAAGCGCACCCCCTGCATATACAGCACCTGTGGATACTCCTGCTCCAGACAACTTTACAAACACTGTTCCGTTTCCAGATTCTTCACCATATCCGACGGAACCGGCATATCAACCAGACCCCTACGCGCCTGACCCATATAATCCTAACCAGCCGCCACCCATGGGTGCGCCACCAGTCCGCCGGAGGAAAAAGAAAAAGAAAGATAAGTCCAGCTTAATCTTCATGGGCGTAATGGGCGTAGCAATTCTTTTTGCAATTGGATGGATGATAAACAACCACACAGGTTTATTGGACAACTTGTTTGGCGGCGACGACGGTGTGCCCGATATCTATCACATTGTAATACCTGACCGCCCCAACAACCCCAGCCCCAACACAGAAACAAACTCGGAAGCAAACACACCAGCACAAACCACCACAGAGCCAGAGCCCGCAACAAACAGTGACTACGACGACACTACCAACCAAGCAGATATCGCTGATATAGACCCCGCTGCTGATCCAAACCCAGGATATTACGATGATATAGACTCTCCAAACGGCGAAGTGAACCAAGACTACGAACCACTACAGCCATCTGATGAATACCATAATGAGTACCCAGGCGACGACTACAACGCTAACGACTACGACGGCACGGAATACCATTCTTCCGACGACTTGCCACCACCCGATGAGATAGATTACGAGCCCAATCCAGAAATTGTAATGCTTGCAGAGCATTTCGGTAATAGTGATATTATTGGCAGGCTGGTAGTCTTCGGCACCAATATCGACTTCCCTGTTGTTCAGGGCGCAGATAACTACCATTACCGCAGTCACGGCATAACAGGCGAACCTTCCGAAGACGGGTGGATTTACCTTGACGCAGGAGTGACTCTGGGTGGGCGCGTAAACAACACAACCATCTTTGGCCAAATGCATGCCGGTGCTTTGTTCTATGAGCTTGCAAATTTTGCCGATCCTGACTTTTTCAACTCTGCTCCAGAAATCCATTTCGTTACGCATCACGGACACCAAGTATGGGAACCCTTTTCATTCTACTCTGATAACGGCGGCTTCGACTTCTTCGACACAAACGTTCGCAACTGGGACGCATGGGCAGAAAACTTTGCCATCAGATGCGCTCATGAAACCAACGCCGAAGTGGGCTATTATGACAGGGTAATAACCCTGGTCGGAACTCGCCCTGGCACTACAACCCGCTATATCGTTCATGCAAGGCTAATACAATAAAAAATAAGAAACGCCTGTGTCGAATACTTCGACACAGGCGTTTTGTATTTTTATTATTGATCGCCAAGTAATTTAATTACTTCGTTTACCTTTGCGGCAGCACTTACCTTGGGTGCAAGTTCGGCACGGGAGCCGTCACTGCCCCTCATCTTGTGTATACGCTCTGCAATGGAAGGCTCTCCGCCACTTATGCCAGGTATCACTTGGTTGTGGCGAAGCAGTGACTCATAGGCATGGTCCACGGGCTCCTCTTCTACAGGAGGCTTGTTTACCGCAACCGTCGGCTGCACATCCGCAGCTTGCGCTCGCGGGTCAACGGCCAAATCTTGCAAGCGCTCCATATCCATGGCAAAACGTTGAACAAACTTCTGCGTTTCGGCTTGCTCCGCCGCAAGCGCGGCTTCCAGCTTCAATACCTTGGCTTTTTCTATGGCAAGTTCACCAGCAAGAGCTTCATCTTTTATCACTACTTGTTCTACAGATGCAGGCTTTGACTTTTCGGCATCAAGTTCCGCTTGCAAAGTCTCAACTCTTTTTTGCAACTCGGCCTCTGCTGTAGGATCATGTTTAACGGCCTGAGCTTCCTTCAGTTTCTCGGCCAGCCTCTCGACTTGCTCTTTTTCCGACTTTAATTTATCTTCTAAAACCTGCATACGTGCAATATCGCTCTCCAAATCAAGGTTGCGACTCTTTTCGGCTCTTAACTCATCCTGCAAAGCGATAAGACGCTGGCGTCTTTCCTCGTCCATTTCAGCTTGGAAACTTTTTATGCGAGCAACTTCATTGGCCAGGTCTTGATTGCGAACTTTTTCTCTTTCCAGCTCTGCGGTTAAAGCTCTTTGCTTTTCGCTGTCGGCAGATTGACCTTGTGCCTTCTCACGCTCAAGTAAAAGCTCTTCTTGTATCGCTTCGACTCTGCCTTGTAGTGCCTCCAGTTCTTGTACCCTGGTGCGCTCTGCCAGCAACTGCGCCTGTACACCTTGGAGCATTGCCTTTTCATTAGAAAGGCTAATCTCTAGCTGTTCCGCTCTCTTGCGTTCCTGGGCAATGTCGCCTATACTTGCACCAGCTCTTGCACGCTCGCTTGCCAATTCCGACTGCAAGCCCTGCTGTATCATGCGCTCTCTCGCAAGCTCGGCAATTAAATCTTGATTTTTTGTACGTTCCGCTAATAACTCACCAGTACTGGAGCCGGACTTCGCACGTTCCGAAGTCAGTTCGGCCTGCAACCCTTGTAGCAAAAGCCGTTCCCTTGCAAGGTCAGCCGCAAGCTCCTGGCTCTTTGCGCGTTCGGACAAGAGTTCACCTGCCTTGGCTTTTTCGGCTACTAACTCGGCTTGAAGATTTTGCATCAAGGCGCGTTCATTTGCTAGGGCGACGCCAAGCTCCTGCGCTTTTTGACGCTCGCCTTCCAGCTCCTTAACTTGTGACCTCATATGCAAATATGCCGACTCCAAGCGTTGCATTTTTTCAAGCTCCGCAGCAATCTCTTCAATATTATCAAGTTCAGCGGCCAGGGCGCGTTCCAACTCATGTGCGCGAGCTTGATTTGCGGCAAGCTCCTGCACCTTGGCGCACTCACTTGCAAGCTGCGACTCCAAAACTCTTATTCGCTCCTGCTCATTTGACAGTGCAGCAGACAAATCTTGCATCCGCGCCTTGTCACTTGCAAGTTCGCTTTCCAACGAATGCGCACGAA
>Ga0123355_10017787_pt1 | contig 11243 bp, 7 predicted proteins | sample TergutEmb28metaG_3_FD_89872 | JGI IMG/M metagenome (GOLD analysis project Ga0123355, IMG submission 89872) | Embiratermes neotenicus P1 segment gut microbial communities from Petit-Saut dam, French Guiana - Emb289 P1 | ecosystem: Host-associated > Arthropoda: Insects > Digestive system > Gut ...
ACTGGCCATTATCTCCTTAACCGTTCAACTTTGGACATAGGTGTTTTGGGTTATATCGGTATACTTTAGTATAAGGAACACCCTCCCGAAGTCTGGCACATTCCTCCTGGGACACCCTGTATATATATATATGTGTGTGTGTGTTTTGTGTCTGAATAAATTACTTTATCATATTGTATAACACAACAGGATGGCTCCTGTCAAAACGTCATTTATATTTGTTTAAGTATGAAATTAAATCTTTCTCCTACAATGTGGTGTATATGTGACACTGTTATTTATTCTGATTTCATGTCATGCACATTTATTTATTTCAAGACTTGTTTCTTACTGGCCTATTTAAGAACAGGATAAGAACCAAGAACAGTAGTAACGAATTCCGCGAAAAGGTTACGTGAGATTTTGAGATATGAATTGAATTACAGTTTCAGTCACGTTAGTATTTACATTGTAGACCGTGGAGCTATTAAAAGTGATACCATTATTTCTTCACATACTATATCATAAGGTACGTGTCTCATAGTGCAGATATTCACTGACCAAGGCCGCACACACATATATGCAAACGGATTTACTTACCACATCATTTGCATAGCAGCTGAAAACGACATGGAACACTTGAAGGTTGTTTGACCGTGCGTCTTCCTCATGAAATAAAGTGAAATGCCATCTTGATGCAAATAGGTAATTTTATTGATCTATTCTTAGCTCGACATGTTCGGGTACATACGCCCATCATCAGGAGCATTAGATGTTGAGTTGTAGCATATGGTTTTCTGCACCGAGTTTTTGGATGGGTGGTGGTCTTGAGAGCCGCTGCGTAGATCGTGTTTACGGTGCAGATGGTGCCGTGCCGTCGCACGGCACCATCCGCACCGTACACACGATCTACGCAGCGGCTCTCAAGACCACCACCCATCCAAAAACTCGGTGCAGAAAACCATATGCTGCAACTGAACATCTAATGCTCCTGATGATGGGCGTATGTACCCGAAACATGTCGAGCTAAGAATACATTTATATAATTATTAGTTGCATCAAGTTGGCATTTCACTTTATTTCACATGGAACACTTCTTTTCCATACAAAGCAGAGTATAGGTCGGTCAAATAAAAGGCGAATAAACAGACGTCATTTAGTGACGTTAACATTAGCGACAACGTCTCGTCTTACAATTAATTACTGCCGGCTAATTTAATAAGTCGACCTTTTTTCACCAGTGAAGTGTTAGACTCACAAATAAGAAGTTAAGTTCGCTTCAGTTGAGGGGGAAAGATCAAGTTCACGAGCGCCCTCAGTAATAAACAAAATTATAGTTTCATTACTAACACTTTTAAATTTTTACAGAGGAATTCAAAATTGCTCCTGTAGCGATGGAAGCATGCATTTTGAGAATATAACATGTTCCGAATTTTTTCAAATTAGTCATCCTTTTGATTTGTTTCCGTCAATTCTAAGCACCTACAATCTGCAATATTGTAAAGTGATTAGAATTCAGTTTTTTAGTCTCAATGCTATGGAATTTTGTTGACGAGACGTTAACATCGATGCTACCTAATTTCGTCTGATTTTATTTCTGGTCCACATTATTATTAGTAACTACGAAATTTGGGGTTTAAAATTTTCATTTACGCAAAATGCCAACCTGATAACTTTGTAATCCATTCCTTGTGAACGGTACTGAAATCACAGTCACATCACTCACCGCTATAAATTTCACCCTAGAACAGCCCATGAAAACCCAGAGGGGGAGTAGAAGCATGGCTCTACACTTTCTTTAACCTCGACCCTAGATGAAGGTAGGCGGTCAAGTCCTCGCCCTGGCCGCTTTACTGGCGGGAAAGAGACCTGTTGCTCTTTGAAGAGGAGGCTGGATTGGACCCAGGGCCGGTCTTGACCGGTTCAGAAAAACTCGCCCCACCGGGATTCGATCCCCGAACCGTCCAGCCCGTAGATAGTCGCTTCGCCGACTGAGGTATCCCGGCCCACTCTCTCACAGCTATAACTGATGTAATTCAATGAATGTGTTTGTGCTGTGTTCTACGGCACAGTATCTCGGACAACACAGCCTGCACAACGACTGATGAATGATGAAGTGAAAATAATTTGGAACGAAGCGGCCAAGGTACACGGGAGACTAAGAAAAAAATTCACAACGGCTAGGATTCGAAACAGAAGCCTCCCGAACACAGGTCTATATCGTTACCGCAACATCCACTTGCTCTGTAAATGTCGGTAACAATGTAGCGAACTAAGAACTGAATTTTCAGTGCTGGGTTAATTTTCACTTATCATTTAATCAGGGAAAGTAACGGCATCTGACACAAAACCTTTCCGACAAGCCGGATGCAGAACCACAAGTGAGCGTTAGCGAACGAAGGAGCAAGTTCAATTCACTTCAATTGTCGAGCCACCAATTTAGTAGAATCATTCTATAAGGATAATTAGCTAAGTGCAACAGTTAGAATATCGCGTGGGTTCTTACTGCAATGGGCAAAGGGTCCATGACGGTCCGAGCAAAGTAATATAAAACTTGATGCCTGCCGAACAGACTTTCAAATTCCAGTCCGTGGCAATCAACGCAAATATAAAAGGGAAATGTTTTCACTTAAAAAGAGAAAAAAAAAGCCCCAATTGACAACTCGGCCAGCCCCACCCACACATGACTGTGTACAGAAACAAAACCTATGAACACGAGACACATAACACGCAAGTTAATCATTAAAAGCAGATGACCTCAACAGTACTCGGTTAAATAATGACTATATTTTATCCAACAATCGAGTTTCGAAAAATGAAACGTTTCGTGTTCTGGAATGGTGGAATTGTGATAGACTGAGGCCTAGAATGCATTTATTGTTTCAAAGGGGATGAGATTAATGACAGTGGTAGGCCTACCATGAACTCTAAAAATGGAAAAATGCAATGAAACCTACGCAGATGCAGTTGTCGGACGAGGAAATACAGATGTTAAGGCAGTGATGTATGGACTGATCGATCCACTGGCTTGACAGGGCTTGTGACAATGTTAAATGTTATGTCACGTTTGTGCAGGGCTCACATTTTATAATTTATCCCGGCAAATGTTGTAAAATTACATTAAATTAATTCACGACCATTTTTTTCCACATCCTTCCCAATTGTATTTTAGACGACCTGATGTGACAATTATAAACAAGATCATATAAAACACAATTTATAGTTTTATAATTTCCCATATACGTGTTTCGGCCGCAAAAGGCAATCATCAAGTACAAATAATAAAAATACTTTGAGAAAATTTTAGGCTGGGTAGCTCAGTCGGTATAGCGACTGACTACGGGCTGGACGGTCCAGGATCGAATTCCGGTGGGGACGAGATTTTCCGCCCGTCCAGACCGGCTCTGGGGCCCAATCAGCCTCCTGTAAAATGGGTACCGGGTCTTTCCCGGGGGTAATGTGCGGCCGGGGCGTGCTACTGACCACTCACCCCCTTCTAGTGCCGCGGTTGATGGAAGAGTAGAGCTATATCTCTACCCACCCTCTGGGCCACACCGGGCCTGTAACGGGATCACTTTACCTTTACTTTTTTACTTTGAGAAAATTATATGTATGTCACGTGATATTCCTACTAAGAAGTAGATCTAATTCTTTTTTATGCGCGTTCGTAAAATTGCGAAAAGCGACTATTAGCTACGTCATTAGGAATGCTAATAATTTACGGAGAAAAGAATGATTACATCTTGCAGTCTCTTTGTTCTGTTGTTTCTTTTATTCCATTTATGTTCTACCATCTCAGGAAATCTGACGAAAGAAATAATTATATATAATTAAACAATAATAAAATTATCGCTGTACGATCCACTTGCAGCGGTATGCGTCACTGTGTACTAGATCGTGCTCCGATTTTCGAAAACGTTAACCTCCATCCTAATGGAGCTCTTTGTGAGTTTATTCTAAGCCTCAAACCAAAAGCTGGTATAATAACATAAAACTTAAAATATGCCAGCTTGATATTTTCCTCATCTTCTCCACATCATCAACCATAATCATACAACTATTCGAAGTCGTATAGCAACTATAATTGACAATTTTTTTTTGGGGGGGGGGGGACAATCAAAAACAGCTCTGGGACAGGCTTGGTCAACAAGGGTCAGGAGGGAATGCCTTACTAGATGTGCATGTTACATTTAGAGTGCTACAAATGTGTCAAGTTGTCAGAAGGATAACTGTGAATAGAGGTCAATACGACACAATTCAAGGAATTGACTCGAGGTATGAAATGCTCTGAGTTTCCTTCTGTTCCATTATATATTACATAACGTCGTGTTCGCAGATGATGCAGTTAAAATATAGGTCATGTGTAAAGTTAGGAAGGTGACTTCAGGAATGCTTACTGTCTGCTGTACAATTCCATCCTATAGACTGCACGATTCCACGCACATTCCGCCTGCTGCCAGATACAACATATGTGGGTTACGACGGTAATATCAAGGTTGCAGTAGTCTGGGATTGGAGGTCGTGCAATTTGTACCAAGTTCAGATGTAACCTGTTGCCTCCAGCAGTGCTGCAGAATTATTTAACCTGACCATGGAAGAAGTGAGCGCCTCTTGCACGTCTATACTCATCTACCAAACTTCATGGTGTCAACTTCCAGACGACCGTGCTCCTTCTATAGTGTATTTTGTTAAATGTCAATTTTTGTTATTTTGTTAAATGTCAATAATTTTTGTTACGTGTTTGGGTAATTAGTTTTTCAGGCATTCGCTACAGGAAGACTGCTTCCGGATGTTTGAACGTACACAGAATATCCGCATATTTTTAACGTATCCAGAAGCACTAAACATCTCCTGAATAACTGCCAATGTACTTAACGAATTTTCCTCTGCTTAATTCGTTACAAGTCATAAAACAATAAACAGCAAGATCTACATAATTTGTATTCAGCAGGCATCGCCTTTTTGCGGTATAACTCCGCATTTGGTTGTGAAGAATCTGGATAACACAGATTTCAACCACAGGCCTTCAGATAATGCAGAATGAGAACCACTACAGGCCGATGTTCGATTTGTTTTCGGGGAATCTACAGTGCAGTATGTAGGCTGCTATTAAGCGTTGAATAAGTGGAAGTGTTAAAAATATTTTAATACGTGCCGATGGTCACTACACAAGCCACTCGGATGTAGTACACTGCACAACTTGTCAGGGTAACGCAAAGATGTTCGCAACAAGCCGCAAAAGGCTGTAATTTTATACGGAACGTATTCTATTCGCGTCCTAAAGAATGATGACCCCAGGTGGTTTTAGCCTGCAGGCTATTAAATGATATATCATAAACGAAGCCTGGATTTCAAGCGAAGTCTCCAGTTTAGAACAAGACTCGATGACAAAGTTGTCTCTGAGCACACTACGAAGACATGTAGGGGGAGAAGAGGTATAGCTCTACTCATTCACAGCATCGGCACGACCACTGTACCATTGGGAAAGGATCCCGTTACCCAGTTATGAGAAGAATGAGTGGGCCCCAAAACCAGCCTGGACGATTTGGAGAAGAGAAAAGCTTTCTTGCTCCTACTGGAATTGGAACCTCGGATCCTCCATCCCTATACACTTATCACTATGCTAAAGCGGCTCCTAGCAGAGTACTCGTACGAACATTAACATTTCCAGCCCAGCGGTATATATATGTACCACCTACTGTAACAATTACAAATATGCACGCCCACACAGTGTGTTTATTGGTTTCGCAGGATTCTCACGATCAGAATGATAAATCCCTTAAGCGACATTCACTGGCGGTAGAGAAGACGGAATTTGTTTGTGACTTAAGAACCGAACTGCTGCATAGAACATCTATTAATCTCTGCCACAAAAGCTACATGCCCTTCTCTTAAATTTGAACACATAAACAAATAACAATAAAATACAGAGACCCTGTTGTTTCTTACTCTATATCTTGTACTCCCAGAGTTTATAAAACATCGTTACATAAATGAACAGTTCTATTCTCTCATCCGCACACTTCCACGCACAGTTCACTGTCACAAATATTGTCTGGGATCGGAAGTTCCTACAGTGGACTTCTGCTTGCATCTGATGGCTACTTGTTACATTAATCGTTAACCGCATGTTATGAACTGGACTCGTGTCCACATAAGCTAAGTGTAATATAATATATATAATACAGTCACACACAACTTTATTTTATTAGATTATAATAGATATATAATTCCAGCTACATATTTCGGCTCAAATGTAGGGCCATCTTCAGGCTGATCTTTGAACACGTGGAGTATACAATTGATAATGCTTCCAATTTATGAGGTCCCATATTACAAGAATTCGTTAAAATAATTGTGGTATAATCTTAGAAATTAACCAACTTAACGCACAAATTCTTGTTTTATGATAAGTTTATTAAATGTGTCTACATGTTTTGAGCACTGTTATGCTCATCATCAGGAGGTCAAATTGTATTATACAGCATCTGGTATCGTCACTCTCTGTAGGTGGCCGTCCGGTGCACCGGACGGCTACCTACTTATTATAAAACAAGGATTTGTGCATTAAGTTGGTTAATTACTAAGTTTATACTGAGACGTATGGGCGGCAAAACGTAAAAAAATAATTGTATGGTACTATTTATTATTTATGTTATTATTTTAACTAATTCTTGTAATATGAGATCTCGTAAATTGAAAGCATTATCAATTGTACACTCCTCGTGTTCAAAGATCATTCTGAAGATGGCCCTACAATTGGGCCGAAACACGTAGCTGGAATAATATATCTAATATATTCTAATAAAATAAAGTTGTGTATGACTGTATTATATATATATTTTTTTAAATTACATTTAGCTTATATTCAGCATAACGAGGATGCCTCACTTGGAAAAAAAAGTGTCCAGATATTTCCCGAATACTTCAGTTTTAATAAAATATATATATATGTGTGTGTGTGTGTGTGTGTGTGCACGCGCGCGTGTGTGTTGTGTGTGTAGGTTTAAAATCGCCTCGCCAAAACTGAAATAAATTTACTCACTTCTGTGGAGCAGCAGAGAACCAATCAGTTTCCACTTTGCATTCTTAGAACAGAAAGGACACTCACTTTTGAAGAGGACATACTGTTCATTCTTGGTATATTTCTTCTGAGTGTAAAGAAAGAAGCAACATGAACAAACAATCACTCTCTAAAACTGCCACAGATACATCAAGTTCTTCTTTCGGTGCTCCGTGTTGACACATTAATTCACAGAAACAAATAAGATGGGTCTGAAGGACATACACTGTAATGACACACTGATCATAACCAGCACTCTCCGCAAGTGAACACGCTGTAAATATATAACACAGCCTGTCTGATATCTTTTATTACAAACACTCCCGACATTCACAATATCCATCCGATTTCAAATTTGGCTGAATAATTCTCTTTTAAAATTAAACATAAACACTTACAACATATTTTACAACACAAATTGTTCATATCCTACCACACTTCGAAGCAATCCATACCAACATATCACATGATATCACGTCATCTATATCACTTCCTGCGTGTTTTGGGGCGTATGAACATATTCTCGTGAATTTTATCATTCAAGAATATGACCGATTAAATAGAAATATCAGTGGAGATGCATCGTTAATTATTAATAACTTTCAAAACCGTCAACTCCTATTATTTCAACACACTTCACAAACATTAATTAATAACATTTAGAAAGTAATGTGTATGGGTTAACTATGGTGAACTTATCGGCTGCCAGAAAATCTTACCAAATGTCTAGAAGGATCGAAATCCATGATTCAAAATTGAAGGAGAATCGTAAATCAGAATTTGGCCTAATTTACGACTGGAGAAGATTAATAATGTGCAAAAGAATGAGTGCAGACATCGATATCACTGTGAATCACGTAAGACACTCCTTACATTTTTCTACAGCTGTTACTGTATCGTGAATGACTGCAGCGCAGTGAAACACTAACAGAGCTGACTAAATCCCATCAGAATGCCTTCAGTAATACCCCCTACCACACGCGTATAACAACAACATGGTGCACTGAAACAAAAGCACACTTCTATGGCGTACGAAGAGACTTGTCCTGTAGCGCGCAAGCCGAACACGACCGCCTTCACTCGGGCTCCTACTGTAGGCTGGGGCGGAGGGGAAACCAAGTTTTCCAAAACGAAGCGCTACCACAAGTTTAACTCGAAGCCTTTGCTCGTGGCCAAGTTCCGACGTCTGCCAGATCCTTGATGTTTTCTTGCCTCTCCAAAATGAACCATTCTTGTTCCCGTCTTTGTCACACTCTTCTTCTGTAACTTAGTTTCTCTTTTCCTCACTTCGATTCTGTCTCCAAGTTTATTGCGCTGTACCTCCTTCTTTTTTTTATCACATGTTCAATTCCCTCTTGACTGCTTGCCCCCGTGTTAGATTAAGAATAGGAACCATACAGTCGGTGGAACACAATTCAAGAATTTGTTCATATCTACAAAACCTGAAAGTTCTGTACGATATCTCTGTCTACCAAACTACTGAGCATTGTGGAAAAACGAAACAGCGAATTCCACTTGATGAAGATATGACCTAAATATTGCACGTTGAAAGAATGACAGCACAGATTTTCCTTTAGATAAACATATATAAATAACAACCTCCTCGCGGTTCTTTCTCGAGGGCAAACAGCTGGGGCGCCAAGTTAACCGCTCATCTCCATTCAGCGTCGAGCTTAAGAATGACTCGCCTCCCCATATGCCTTCACGCCATTGACTGGGAATAACTTACCTCTTAAATAACAACTCCCATAGAGTACGTCTCATAAACTAAGTCATTCATCTGGTCAAGAAATTCCCTTTCTTTTCTAAGTTTAAATAATTCACTGTCAATATCTACGATTATGCAGCTTTTTTTGATAGATAAATGTAAAGTACAGAGCAGTGGTGAAATTATAATGAACGGGAAAACGGAAGTACTTAGAGAAAAACCAAGTACACGTCCCACATGGACTGGCGTGCATTCGAGGACAGGCTTCGCGGTGAGAAACCAGAAAATAGCCCCCTCAGTTACGACACGGTCTCTTCCGATATTTAGGGAATGGGAAACTTTATTACCTTCTTCAGATATTCAGTACTTGTACTGTATTCGAGACACTTAAGTTCATCTACACAGTCAAATACTAGTTCCCTAACATCAATTTTCGTATCATTCTTCCAACAGTGTTTCGGTATTCCAAGCGGTCTCTTCCCTTAAGAATTTCGGTCTAAATATATAATTAGTAAATCAGTATTTTATGAGGCGTGACACACAATGTTCGACAATGAAAAGTGCTTTTGTTGAAGAATTAGATACGATGAATTACAGACTTCACAGGGCTTGAGACTGTACAGAATATTCATTCAGCCAGGTAAATGATGCATGGAGTATCAGAATCCTTGGAGTGCTGAATTGTGCAGCAAAATGATAAGTACATACATCAGTATCAGCATACACTCGTATTCTCCGCTACCATTCTTATCACGAATCACAGATTTAGATATTCTCGAACATAGGTACTGGTGATATTTCTTCCTAACGTTGCGTAAGTACAGTGTCAGATGCAGAATGTTGTGTCCTAACTGGATGGAGGAGCTGATATTCCAGTACTGCACGATGTTATTGTGGGGCTCAAGAAGTCAGCGCTGCGTCGTTACGTCAATTACATCTGTCACACCTACACATGGTCAGCACCAGTCATGTGTTAAAACGAAGTACTGCACCCACCACTTTGAACTTAATTTGTTTGTTGAACTGTCCGAATCAATCCGACAATCAAGGAAGCGCGATTTTCCGAGGGTCGGACCTATTATTAGAGGTAAAGTAAAGGTTTCCCTCTCCATGTCATGAAAGCAATTAATGGAAGAAAAGGCATAAATCAATTCAATCTTAACCTCTGCACTGATTGGAGATGATTGGTTAGCTTCACGCCCCGGTCAACTTACACCCTGGGGAGAACCCAGTGTCCACTGAACAGAAGGCTGGGTGGACCCGAGGCCGGGTTGGAAGTTGCAGAGAAAAATTTTATACCCCTGTGAGAATTCGAAACACTGGACCTTACATTCCGTGACCCTGTGGCTATACCGATTACACTATCCCGGCTCGTCCATTATTAGAGCAGGTCATTAATGATCTGCGTCAAAATGGCTGTCATTCCTTTTTATCTGAACATGCCATCATTATCATTATCAGGCAAGAAAGATAATGCAGTGAAGCGCAACATCCTCTAACAACGAAACGGTCCAGTTACTAGTTAAGATGCACACAGCAGGCTTGTTTCTTAGCATAGATAGCACTCAACCTTACGCAAAGTCACGTTCTGAAGGGACGATTGGCATGCAAAGCCTACGTTCGTTCATCCATAATTTCATAATGGAGCCCGGACGTCTATTAGAGTGAGTTAACGCCGTCAACCTCTGGTGTTCTGGGAGTCTGACTGTGCCTCTATGATTGTGTTATCTGTGGCCGTCATTAAATTCAAGGACAAACAAGTTGTTCGCGTGAACACAAGGCGGAAATATAGCCTCATGAACTTGAATGACACAAATGGGATTTCTTCCACGTGTAGGCCATCGTTTAACAAGAAGACTGTACCAACTATTCATTTCCTGATTTCATTTCTAATATATATCAATAGTAGAAGCAGGACCCCAGACAAAGAAACCTCAGCATCTGGCGTGTTTGTAACATATTAATCTCGTACGAACTACAACCTTGGTTTCCTCCAATGTTCGTAAATTAGACATGAGCCTTAAAACAGATTGCCCATCTTGCTTTCTTTCTTGTTTATGTAACGTGATCCAGGTAAGAGGCACATAAATTACTAAGTGTATTTAGTTCGATTTTAATAAATAGTAATATAATCCACGGACAACGAAAGATGTTAATATTCAAAATAGGAGCCACACTTACCTGAATTCTTGAACAGAAACCATAGATGTGTTTAAAGTATGATGTTACTGAAGCAATAATAGGAAAACAATTAATTTATAACCTAGCAGAGGAAATACAATGCCGGATAAGTAACGGACGTAATAAGAAATGTAATAAAAAGAGCAAGGCGGACAAAGTCGGATATAAGGATAAGTAAAAAAAAAGGGGGGGGGGGGGGGAAAAATTACTTTTTCTCGTTTAAATTCCCCGCGGGGAAAGAACCCCCGGCTAAACAAAACAACCTTCCCGCTGCTTTTTTTGGGGGTCCGGGTTTCCTTCCAAGCTCCTAAC
>Ga0123355_10017788_pt1 | contig 11243 bp, 7 predicted proteins | sample TergutEmb28metaG_3_FD_89872 | JGI IMG/M metagenome (GOLD analysis project Ga0123355, IMG submission 89872) | Embiratermes neotenicus P1 segment gut microbial communities from Petit-Saut dam, French Guiana - Emb289 P1 | ecosystem: Host-associated > Arthropoda: Insects > Digestive system > Gut ...
CCGTTCCTTTTATTAAAACGGAAATTATGAAAAATTCTTTTTTTTAAAAACAAATCTTCCCCGCCCACATACACCCCCCCCCCCCCCCCAGACATGGAAGATCACTCTTTATTGAGCAACATTAGAATCTAACAACGTGTGCTGTCTAAGAGGCGCTATCAAAGGTGTAGCACGTGGTTCACGGTCTCCAATTTGATAACTTTTCTCTAGGCGAATTCTGTTATTACAGATGCTAAATGGCGACAGTCCCTTACGTCACATTTCTCTTCAATTTAAAACCTTGGGACTCCCTACAGACACAGTTCGTAATGAATTTAAAATTCTGCTGCGCGTATAAAAACAGCCAGCCCCTCTCATCTGTTCAACATAGAGAATTCTTGAAAGAAAAGAAAGATTATTACAGAGAAAGATAGCAGCATTGTACTGTTCCTGTTGAATTCACGTATGTGCCGTAAGCCGATTCTTTATGATCCACCAACATTGTGTCAGAAACAGTCACGCCGTGTAATTTGTTCTGTCTTAACAGAAATAAGACGCATTATCTTGGCAAACAAATCAAACAACTGTGAATAGCGGTTAATATATTTCAGTAGTTCAATAACAAGACATTTAATATATATAAAAATTTACACCGAAAATTAAGAACTGTTAAGAAAAATTTAACTGTGGCTTATAAGTTTACTTAAAACAGAAGGCCTGATGAAACGAATATAAATTTCTAAGACTGTATGACGCTTAACAATTTGTTAGGGCCTGAGGCTCTTGAAAATCAAGTGTACACTTAAAGTAAGTTGTCCATTTCGTCTGTGGAAAAATAACACACAAAACCAACTTAGTCAACTGAAAATAGTCTATTATATGATACAGAATTTTCCACTCTGCCATTACTGGCAGTGCTACAAAAAAAAGTTACTTGTTTTCAGTGTACGTGAATAATTGCACAAATAAAACTATAATTATTCAAGCCGCTTTGTCTAGAGTGCGTACAATCAATACACAAAATATCCTTTTATACACAGTATAATAATCGTTAATATGTATTTTAATACGATGTGCTACATTTTAGCCTTTAATAAATATTTATTATGAATATCATATTCACGGACAATGTGGATATGTACAAAGTTGAAATGTACATTTCATATAATTCAAAATCATGGAATAATACACTGTGAAAGAGAAACACAAATAAATGCAATAAACGTCACTTTCCAAACAAACACGAATGTTAATAGCTAAATTATTCACCCAAATTTTAAAATACGCTGTAGAGTTAAAAACCATGGCCTTCAATATTTCTGATGGAACATAAATGTCAGTCTTGTTAGGTTTTAAGAAATCGGTGTGCCGTTACTGTGTTTGATAACTTTTCTATTACTAAAAAAATATTTCGTTTACTACCGCTTCCCAGGTTAATCCCCTTTACAGACCGTTTTCTTTGCACAGGACAGCACTGAAAGCTATAAATAAGGAGACACTGCACTATATCCCAGTATAAATTACGGCCATTAAAAAGATTTTTATTCGACAAATGCATTATGAAGCAATCTTGAGACGATTATTTAATATATAAATAGGTCTGTCGAACTGTGGGACACAAACTTCGTCTTCACCAGCTCGGCAAAGTACAACAGCGCTTGAAGATTTACATTACACCAAAACAGCAAAATTTTCAAATACACAGTATTTCCGCAGATATAGAAAGTAATACATAAAAAAGTTCTTGCCAGTTTCTTACCAAATAGCTGTAAGATAATTCGGAAGCAGCGAAAAGCGTCTTATAATAAATTTAATTGAACTTAAGTATTAGAACCTTATTTTGAAAAAGAATACAGCAAAACCCAGAATTAATTAACAGGCAAAACACGAGCAGAGCAACAGACAAAATAAGATATTAACATAGACAAAAAATGGTAGGACTGTGATACATGAATATAGTAACATGAAGTAACAGGAAACACGACGAGGAAGTTACTTAAAATGGCAATACTTCCCAGTTCGATTCAAATCTCGGGTGAGGAACCAGATATACCGAGCGCCGCAGACAAATCCAGGTACAGTATCTCAATTTCGAAGGCAGCTGCTACTTTTCAAACAATTTCCAATTCATTCGTTTTTCTGACAAACGGGCGTATTCTAAACAATTACGGAAACGTTATAAATGACGTCATAAATAAATAACTTGACACACTCGCACATGCCATACATTTCTAAAGTTATTGCCTGAGAAAAAGAAGGCAAATCTAGAGATATTTGTTATGTATGAAAAGAAATCATTTACTCGTATAATTTCGGAATAAGAGGACAGCCAGAAACTGTAAAATCGATATTAGATCTCTGCAAGTGGATGTATAACGAAAATCTCAACCACAAAAATGAAATAAGGTCAAGAGGCTACGAGAATGTGTGGTGCTAATGTTCAAACCGATGAGACAAAGAGATACAGACTGTCCGAAGAAAAGTAGAGCAACTGTAATCAGAGAGTCTATTAAAAACGGATTAGGTACAGTTCAAGATGATTATCATGATTTTTTGATAAAGAGGTCCCTTTTAACAACAACAAAAATCACGTTTCGAATGAAAGCGCTGTAGATTTTCATGGAGTGAGTATGAATTTTAGGGAAGCCTCATATTAGAAAAAAACTTACATAAGTGCAAACTATTTAAACAACAATTAATTCTGTGGCTACATACAGGGTGGGCCAAAAGTAGGTATACAGTATATAGTTAATTACTGTATACCTACTTTTGGACCAACCTGTAATTTATCTTCGTTGAAGTACTGCAAATTTTCTACTTGATGACAGCAAGACGTAACATTGAATAGTTGGGACAAGCGTAGATGAAAAACGGGACTTCAGCCACACTTAATAAAAAGTCAAACATGGGTTCTAGTAAAGTTCTACAGTGGATTGATGAAAATTATAATTCCGAAGTATTTTACAGCAGGCTCTTACTAACTCTTACTAACCACACTAATCACTGTGAAGGTTGCTGCAGCAGCCTTCACAGTGCTCACACCCTACAACGTAGCACCACAGTACCGCAACCTGCCACATCCAACACTACCAGCAAATATACCCCATATGTAGTAACACGTGGTCTTTTCTTCTGATGATGGGCATAAAGATGCCCGAAACATGTCGAGACTCTAGTCAATAATCAACATCTGAAATTGACAATAAATCATCTATATTGTTGCATCTTGTTGGTATTCTTTCTTCACACTTTGCTCACGATGCACGGTCACAGGAACATAAAGTGGAGATATGTTTTTATTTCATAGTACAAGAGCCTTTTGATCGATTTCGGACTCATTAAATGCCTTTACCGAGTAGACCATAACAACTAATTAACTCCACCGAAATTATTTATTGGAAGCTGACAACCATTAAGACAGATAGGAGACTCCCCACTTTTTTGACAAACAAATACTATTAGTATGTTCATTGTACACCTCCAATGGATCCTATCCTTAGCCTGTTGCATCCAATCCAAACCAAAAGACTCGTACCTCTGTAGTACTTATATTAATACAGTCTTACCTACTATATCTAGATTCCCAAGTCTTGTCTTCAATTCCAGTTTCCCAACTCAGATGCTAAAAGCATATCTCAAACTTCCAACATAATAGGCCAGTATGCCCAGTCCATATTTCCTTCCAAAGTTGATCATATCAATGTTCTAGGGTAGCTTAGAAATTGTGGAGTATCACAACTGTAATTTCTTCGATCTTTGAATAGCATTAATATGAACTATTATAACTTCTTCTGGCTATTTGTGGAATACTGCCAGTACCTATACACTGTAACCAGCCCTGAAGTTGTCTGTAACTCCTTACAGTTTAATCCCGTAGTAACGTTACAAGAAGCAGAAGATGCGTATCGGGCATAAGAAGTGAGGCAAACATGTGTTATCATGGGTACTGCAGTTCCCACATCGTCTTGTATTGAGCGTTTTGAAAGTAGATGGCACGGTTCGTGTGTGGGGCTTCAGACAGGCTTAATGCTACAACACACGAGTGTATGTTTTCCTAGAGCCTAAACTTGTTGCGAAGTGGATACAGTACTTGAAAATCCCAGTGCACACAAAGCACCACTAGCAGCTCATACACTCATTACGACTCAACTGCTGCATGTTGTGTTTCCTTACTTGTTTGTCAACTTTGTTTGCTTCAGTGTATTTTACTCCCTTGCAGAGGAAGAAGTGATGGAGGGAGAATCGCTGCGATTTTCTACAGACGCCAATGAAAAGAACCATTGCCTATTACGTAATTTTATATCAAGCACAGAAATCTACACCTATTACACATCACAGAATTGTGACTATATGAGGTCTAAATTCTAATTTCTAACAAGAAAACTGAGGAATTGCAGATTCCAGGTTTCCATTAGGTATGATCCTTATTTTCCATCTCCAAGCCTTATAATGCATCTCACTAAAATTCACATTGGTGGAACCTTATAGGCTTTCCAGTTGGATATTTCCCATTACATTTTTCCACAAGTACTGTTTGAAAACCCTGTGACTCTCGCCCTAGCCATTTGTTAACTACACCTTGTCCCCTTCACTGTGTTCCAACACTAGGTGCCCTGCATAAATCACAGAATTTCGGTTTATGTAAAATATCAAAATGTTTTTTTATTTATTTGAGCCTTCTTGAGTCCAAGCACTTGTTGAGCCATTTATTCCTTTAAACACTTATAACTTACCGAATTCCATACGGTTTTTATTACCATATACCACACTCAAATCTCCTAAGATTCTGGACTCACCTATCGCCCAGCATTTGAAAAATTTAAAAATTAAAAGAGAATAACTTTTAGGAAAATATGTTTCCTGCTGCAGGTAAGAAAGTGGAACGACATCTACTCAGTCAGGGCCGCTCTCACTGAATGTGCAAACACAGTCCCTCAAACAACAGCAGTAAGCTTGTGCCCCATCTAATAATTAAAACATATCAGGTATACTCAAAGACACGATACAAATTGTTACAATAAGTACGTGCCATTGTACAAGTAAACCTATAACTAACGATATGAAGCAAAATCTAATCAGCATCATGAACAGATGTTAATAACTTAGCTCACGGAAAACTAATTCGCAGGATACGAATAACTAAGATTTTACAGTGAAAATATTCTTCCCATCGTGGAAATTGAAATACGCTTATTAAATCGTGTGCAGCTAAGTAATAACCTATCACGGCAAACACACCGTTAACAAAGCCATAATTCGCTGCACGTACTGATGTATCAGCAGAACGTAACGGCCACAACTCAAATTAGTAAGCACGCTCTATTCCGACCAAGGATAATACTTATGTGGTGACAAACAGAACTATTCATTGGACAGATCGTGCTGTTATGCGACTTTACGGTCCCGTTTATTAGACAAAGACTATAGTTCCCTCACAGACTAGACAACCACTGCTGAACCGGATGTAACAAGTGTAAAAGCATATGTTCGTGAAACTGTAATTGATTTATCGTGACAGAATTAGCCGAGATCTCAGTTTCTATGTAATAAGCTGGAGACATGTGAAGGGAAGTCCATATATAGTACATAAACTGCATCCGTAATACGTGACGTAATAACAATGTTAGTTCCTCTCGGTACCCGGAATTATGCAACGTAATGCACTCTGCAAACATATTACAGCGCTCCACTTTCAGAATAATCCCCACGTCAAATATTGTGAAAACTTAGCACAAAATACAATGTGAGTCTGGGAAACGTAGAACTTAGCTTCAGCACTTCACTTACTTATGAATCTGGAAATCGTGGTACGTGAGATTTAAGTTTCTCTCAGCGGTAGCCATTAAGACTGTAAGACCTCTGGTATGTGACACCATGTAGTCTGGTAGAAGTTCACCAACATTTCAGATGAACTACTTCTTTAGCGTCAGGACAGAAGAGATAATAACTCACAAAATAATTCTTACCATCGATATTACTAGCAGCGACTTAACGCCAAAAATAGTGAACCGGTGAAGACCTCAGGAACTAACAGAAAACACACAAATTAGCTCACCTATAATTTGTCCGTAAAATGTATAATATTTATAGGAAAATGAGGTACAGTCCACGTGATTTCCTCTTTCGATAAATATCATAATTTGCTGAAATGAATACAGTTACTAGTGCATTAAGCTTGTTCTTGCTGGGCAAAGTTGCCTTGTGTACAGCACACAGGCAAAGCCGCCAATCGTAAGCATCATCCATCACGTAGACACAACGGGAAGTGACCTAGTTTCCTTTTTTTATTATTCGTTATTCTCATTAGTCCGATGTGTTTCCGATTACTGTTTGTGCAGTTACAAGGGTGAATATGCAGGGCAGAAATAAACCACCCATTTTACAATTCAAGAGAATGACTTAAATTGGGTGTTATTATAAAAATCATTAAGTTCAAAAGTGCGAGTTTTGTAGGGATGGAAGAACTTCATTAAGAACTACAGTGCATCCAGAAACGCATAATGAGGTATGCTTTGTACCTTATGAATATGCAAAAATTTTTAAATAATAAATCCACCGAAAAATTCAGAAGGCATGAATGGGAGAGACGACATAGGCGCAGATAGGAGGAAAATAGCATGCGTAATCTTAAGTAGAGTGCGGTTTGTAAAATGGACAAAAATAACTTAGTATAAAGTGCGGTTGTGGTCTCTTGGCAACGCGGCAATAAAACTTTGGTTCACAAACTTCGGGACAAAATCTGGAGCAACCATCAGCTTCACAAGGATGATTATGCTCCGTGGAGTTAGCATCGATGCTATAGAGAAACATTATATTGTTAGACAACAGATAAACCTCTTCAGTCAGTTTCGAGAGACGACAGTCAGCACATCTCTCACCACTATTTCAATTTGTTGTGGGTCATGGTTCGTCTGTTTTATCCCAAAGTACTGCAGGTAATATTAGGATTTTACTTACAAGATTTCAACGAGGGTGATGAATAAGTTTTCGTGTGGCCCGAAGACACGCGGAAAAATTAAAAAGATGTCGAATTTTTATAAATTAAGCAATTCGACTGCAAGTGAGCAGAGACAGTCGTCAAACAGAATACTGTCCCTGCACTACAATTGTCTTGGGCTTCTGGTATTTTTAACCACCTTTTGTCCAGAACACAACACAAAATTTCAAAAAAATGTGTTTCTCTTCATGTGCAATGCACGTAAGATTTAGTGACTTACATTAACTGCTTCTATCGTACTGGAAAAGCTGCATGTATATATTGAGGTCGGAGAGCAGCAGTATTGGAAACGCCACGTTCTATGAGAAATACTTGATCATATACACAATACAGAAACCCGGCAAAACCATATAACTTTCCAGCTTTAATCACTACTTAGAAATGCAGTAAATTTGCTATGCACAATATTAACCAGTTAATTTTACAGTTTCTTAAAACAATAAAATTACAAATTTTGACGTTTTGCTGACCGTGCATCTCAGTAATTAACCAACTTGATGCACAAAATTTTTGTTTTACAATAAGTTTATTTTATGCCTCTACATGTTTCGAGCACATGCGCTCATCATCAGGAGGTCAAAATTGCATTACACAGCCTCTGGTATCATCACACACATATAGGTGGCCTTCTCGTGCACGAGACGGCCACGTGCAATTTTGACCTCCTGATGATGAGCACATGTGCTCGAAACATGTAGAGGCATGAAATAAACTTATTGTAAAACAAAAATTTTGTGCATCAAGTTGGTTAATTGCTGAGATAAATAAAATTACAGTTCGCATTATTTTGTTTCCAGGATCTTTCACATTCGCCACTGAGTTACATACTTTCCTGAAACTAATGAGTTTATTTTACTGGTGACACCATGTCAGCCCAGAAGATAAAAATGTCAATAGTTGTTGCCGTGGCTTGTTGTTTTGAAAACTTGTATATCTTTTATACATTTAAATTTACATATAAGTACTAATCTTGAGTTCATACACTGATTTGGATGGGTTATATCTTCATAGAAATTATATATATATATTGCTAATGAGTTTAGCAAAATCTCTAACAATTTTAAACTCACAAAAACTACAATCAGTTTCAATTAGACATTTGAGGTTCTCGCAGCTGATCAGATGAATGTTCAAGTCTTCTGGGATTTTAGGACGAATCGATTGGTAAGAATACGGACGTTATCTTCACATTATATCAGTCCATGAACGTAAATAAGGTTTACTGACAGACAAGACGTGAAAACAATACATGAATTTCCGCCCAACACACACTCGCACGCAAACCACACACACACACACATATGACTATCACTTGGCTGTGCATTACTGTATTGTTTAATGGGGATTAATGGAGTTTTACTGAATTGGACAAGTTAAAAAAAAAGTTGGGGTCGCTGAAGAGAAAAAAGGTGTAAAAAATAAAGAAAGAGGCGGAATATTGTACGCTGAAACGTGACCACTTTCCATGGCTGAAGCTTTTGTGAGCTTGCAGCTAGCTTTTAAAACACTCTCTTTTCCTTCTGCCCTTTCTCTGTCTTTTGCTTGCATTCGCTTGAAGGGAACAACATTAGGGCAGTCACCCTCCGCCATTCAAACCCCTTTACTTCTAAGATAAGACAGAGTGAGGAGCACCTTCCGCGGCAAAGTGTACCAACAGACGCTACGTATTTCGCACAGCTTTCAACGCAAATAATGAATTTTGACATCAATTTAGCTTTTCATTCTTCACATAAGATTTCCATTACCGTCCTAAGCCAATAATAACGTGTATCAAGCTCCCTACTCTCTTTACTGCATACCTGCCGTACCTACAGACTTCGATTTGCTTACAAATATTAATTACTTCAGGGGACCGCAATAGCACAGTGGTTAAGGTGCTGTGCTACAACTCAGAAGGTCGCTGGTTCGATCCCAGCTTGTATCATTGGAATTTTTCTTTGACATAAAATCCTTCAGATCGCACTGTGGCCCTGGGGGTAAAGGCGGCCGGTGCCTGTGCCGCTGTCACGAACCCTCTGGGCCACTCCAGGCCTGTAACGGGACTGATTTACCTATATTAATTACTCATATATAAATAAATTATAGCGACTGTTAAAATGTCACGTCGGCATTTCAGAATTGGACAAATAATCGCAATAAACACGATCACTGCAGGAATAGCCCCGTGAAGGCAGGCCCCTCAGTCCCCCACCAGACCCTATAGCTAACGAGCTTCAGACTCACAGAAAATTACAACAAACAGAATATACTTTATTTACAGTGGAAAGCCAGTTGTACGTAGGTTGTCTCCTACATGTTTCCGTCCGCATTGATCATTGATATTCATAAATAAAAACGTAATCTTATAAAGATAAAACACTGCGTATACCAAAAAATCACTGATGCATTTACAGATATAAAAGTGTACAATACTTAAGGGCTAAAAGTGGCAAATATTTGATTGTAACATCTGCGTCTACAGCTACCAGATTTGGGTTCAACCTATTTATAACTTGAAGTACTTTTTAAAGAACGACTGCATTATCTAAAATGATGTAGGCCATAGCTTCGTATGTAGTATTATAAGATAATAAACTTTCATAAATGACATGATCATACTAACTAACCAACTAATTGGCTAATCAACTAATTAATGTAATAACTTACTAAGTGACTAACTAACAAACTCCATGAAGAAGACTCCTTCTAGAGAAGCTAACAGATCCTAAGTTGATCAAGAAATTTTAAGCTCATGGTTCCGTGCATCGTAATTCAATGTGAATAAAAATCCAACAGATGCAACAGTATGCCGATATTTTTTACTACAAAGCTACTCTACATGTTTCGGGTGTCACATCACCCATCATCAGGAGTATTAAAAACTGTACACGCAGCTTCCGGTACAGGTCATACTACTTGTACCTCTACTTCCTTCCAACGTGGCCTGAACGGCCACGTTGGAGGGAAGTAGCTGCACCATTATTATGACCTATACCGGAGGCTGCGTGTACAGTTTTTAATACTCCTGATGATGGGTGCTGTGACACCCGAAACACGTAGAGTAGCTCTGCAGTAAATAAATATCTGCATACTGTTGCGTCTGTTGGATTTTTATTCACATTAGTCAAGAAATTCCCCGCGTTTTATGAAACCCGAAGGTCCATAACCGCATTCACAAGTGCCGGCCACCTGTCCGTATCCAGGGAACCACGACTGTCAAGTCTATGCCACCACATCCTGCTTTTTAAAAATCCATTTTTATATCATCCATCTATGCATAGGTCTTCCAAGTGGTCTGTTCCCCTCAGCACTCCCCACCACAACCCTGTATGCACCTCACTTTTACCCTGTACGTGCTACATACTCTGCCCATTTCATTCTTCTCGACTTGATCACCCGAACAATATTTGGTGATCATTAAGTTCCTCCTTATGTTGCTTTCTTCACTCCCCTGATACCTTGCCCCCTTAGGTTCAAATACCTTCCTCAGCACCCTATTCTCGCACACCCTCAGCCTATGTTCCTCCCTCAATATGAGAGACCAAGTTTCATACTCATACAAAAAACAGGAAACATTGCAGCTCTGTATACCTTGATATTTATATTTTTGGACAACAAACTGGAAAGCAAACAATTCTTAACCGAATGACAGCAAGCGCTCCCTGATTTCAATCTCATTTTTAATTTTCCGTGCCGTCGTAAGGTTTTACGGTGTGGAGTTGTTATCAACTCGCCCAAACTCCAAGCCCTTGTTGGTTGTCCGCTACTACTTAGTCAATAAATTCGCAGCTACCCTCCACGTCTGGAGGCCGTTCCTCCATACGCAGCCCGACAACGCAACAAGCTTTGGTGACCAGGGACCCACTTGTCATGGGACAGGAACGTAAACAGTTATAGTATTAAATTTAAAAGACTATGTTGAAATATCTAACACTTAAAATCACAAGAAAACGGTATTGCTGACCGCGCATCTCAGTATAATCTTAGCAACTGACCAATTTAGTGCAGAAGTTCTCATTTTATAGTAAGTTTATTATATTTCTCTACATGTTTCTAGCACTGTTGTGTTCATCATCAGGAGGTCAAATTGTATCCTACAGCATCTGGTGTCGTCACACTCTGTACGTGGCCATCCGGTGCGCAAGGGACTGCCACCCACAAAGTATGACGATACCAGATGCTGTATAATACAATTTGACCTCCTGATGATGAGCACAACAGTGCTCGAAACATGTAGAGGAATATAATAAACTTATTATAAAACAAGAATTTGTGCATTAAGTTGGTC
>Ga0123355_10017789_pt1 | contig 11243 bp, 9 predicted proteins | sample TergutEmb28metaG_3_FD_89872 | JGI IMG/M metagenome (GOLD analysis project Ga0123355, IMG submission 89872) | Embiratermes neotenicus P1 segment gut microbial communities from Petit-Saut dam, French Guiana - Emb289 P1 | ecosystem: Host-associated > Arthropoda: Insects > Digestive system > Gut ...
GCGGCTGGGCTATCACCCGTTCCGGCAGGCTGCCGCAATCACCAGCCGTGAGTACAAGGGCCGCCCGGCATGCAGCTATTGCGGCTTCTGCACAACCGGCTACGGCTGCTGGAATGACTCGAAGTCGAGCACTCTGGTGACCACGATCGCCGCGGCTGAGAAGACAGGGAAGCTCGAGATCCGACCACGGTCGCGGGTCCTTGAGATCCTTACCGATAAGGACGGCAGGGCGAGCGGGGTCAAGTATCTGGACAGCAAGGGGCACGCGCACGTGCAACCGGCTGGACTCGTGATCCTTGCCACCTATGTGTACGAGAACAACCGCCTGCTGCTGCTCTCAACGTCGAAGGCGCACCCCAATGGCCTGCTCAACAACAACGGCATGGTCGGCAAGTACTACCGCACACAGGTCGGAACATCCGTCAACGGGCTGTTCCCCGGCAAGAACCTGAACCTGTGGGGCGGCACGGCGTCGCAGGCGACAGTCATGGACGATCTCAACGGCGACAACTTCGACCACGGCGGTCTCGGTTTCATCCGCGGTGCCTCGATCCAGGTCGGCACGAACAACATGCCGATCTCCCAAGCGGTAAACGTGCCCCCCACCGTGCCGGTGTGGGGGTCGGCCTACAAGCAGTGGCTGCAGCAAAACATCAACTCAGTGGGCGCTGCCTTCGCCCAGATGGAGACGCTGTCATACGAGTCGAACGTGATCGACCTCGACCCGGTGAAGAAGGATGACCTGGGCATTCCGGTTACCCGCCTCACCTACAGCATCCATGAGAACGAAAACAACATGGGCGAGTACCTCACGGGCAAGCTGACAAAGCTGCTCCTCGAAGCAGGGGCGTCCGAAACCTGGGGCGGTGGTCCGCCGACGTTGATCCCGGTGTATTCGCACGCCTACGGCGGCACTGTGATGGGCGGCAACCCGGACACGTCGGTGGTGAACAAGTACAGCCTTGCGCACGAAGTTCCCAACCTCGCCGTGATGGGAGGATCGACGTTCGTGAACGTGACGGGATACAACCCAACGGAGACGATTCAGGCGCTTGCCTGGTACGCCTCCGATCACATCGCGAAGCACTACCACTCGATAGCCGCGTGAAGCAGCATGTGCGGGCGCTACATGCGGCGCCCGCACAGCCTCCACGACCCGCACTGCCCGACCAGATCCGGCTAACGACCCCGCCGCCGCTACGGAACCCGCGTATCGCGCACGGACTCCGCGCCCGCCCGCTCCTCGGTGCTGAGCTCCGCGACCTTCACGGGCGTGACGATGGTCCAGTGCTGACCAACCGGGCAGCGCTGCAGACGCCAGGGCCCGAGTCGCGCCGCCTTCAGCGAGACGCCGGGAATCCAGATCGTCGTGAACAGGTGGCCCTGGTTGCAGCGCACGATCGCGTGCGCCGACAGCAGCGTGCCGCGTCGGTTGCGGAGGATCAGCGCCTCCGCGGCCGTGAGGGCGCTGGCGATCACAATCGCGCGCCGGCGCTTGTTGAGCTTCATCTCCGGGAGCCTACCGGGTGTCGCTCCGAGCGCCCCCGCAATGCTCCGAGCGCCCCCGCAATGCTCCGAGCGCCGTCCCAACTTGACGCACCCGAAAAGACGCGTACACTTATCAACCGTAAGCAGGTCACGAAAGTAAAGGACCTGTGAACGCCCCACCCCACCGCCGAACCTGGTGCAGAGATGAAGACGACGATGAGCAGATTCCAGATCCACGACGAACTGACAGCGCCAGAGCGCTCGGCGCCGGTGCTGCGCGGCGCCCTCTCGGGCGGCGGCCAACTCCCCAACTTCCTCGGCGTGCTCGCGGGTTCGCCGGCGGCGCTGCGCGCCTACGCACGCTTCCGCTCAGAACTGCGCCACGGCACGCTCGGGCTCGCCACGCTGGAGCGGATCTCACTCGCCGTGTCTGAGCACCACGGCTCGGAGCAGGGGATCCTGACCCACTCACGCGCGGCGCGCGCGGCCGGGCTCGGGCTCGACGAGATCGCCCACGCGCGTCAGTTCGACTCAGGCGACCCCCGTGAGGCGGCGCTCCTGCGCTACCTGCGCGCCCTGCTGATCGACGGACGCCCGCCCATCCACCTGCACGAGGAGGCGCGCGAGGCCGGCTGGGACGACGAGCAGTTACTCGAGGCGATCGCCGCCGTTTCGCTCGAGGGCTTCACCGCGATGGTGAATGTGGCCGGGGAGGTTCCGGTCGACGGCTCCTCCGAAGAGTCACGGACACTGAAGGCCGCGTAGAGTCGCGCGAGGCATGGAAGCTACCAGCGGCTCTGAAGGATTGAACGAAGCGGGCGCGGACGGCCCGGGTCACGAACCCCGCGGCGGCTGCTGCCCGTTCTACCACGAGGCGATCGAGCTGGTCGGGCGCCGCTGGACCGGCGCGATCCTGCGGGTCCTGATGGACGGGCCGATGCGCTTCTCCGAGATTGGACAGGCGGTTCCCGCCCTGTCCGATCGCCTCCTCTCCGAGCGCATGAAGGAGCTCGAGGCCCGCGGCATGGTGCAGCGCACCGTGCATCCCGGCCCGCCCGTGCGCGTCGAGTACGCGCTCTCGAAGATGGGGCGCGACCTCGGACCGGTGCTGATCCAGATGCAGGAGTGGGGTCAGCGCTGGCTCAACCGCCGCAGCGCGGTCTAGCGGCAACCCCGTCCGGGATTAGGAGCCGCCGGGCCCGCGTCACCACCGCTGCTCCATGCGGCCATTCTCCCGAGCGGCGATAACAAGTAACGTTCCGCCGCGATGAGCGCTGCACCGGAACTCACCGCAAAGGACGTCCTCGCCCGTGTGGAGCAGGAGGGCATCCGCTTCATCCGCCTCTGGTTCACCGACATCCTCGGCAACCTCAAGGCCTTCAGCATCAACAGCACCGAACTCGCCGACGCCTTCGGCGGCGGCATGGGCTTCGACGGCTCCTCGATCACCGGCTTCAACGCCATCGAGGAGTCGGACATGATCGCCGTACCGGACGCGCGCACGTTCGCGATCCTGCCGTGGCGCGGCAGCGAGTACGCGGTCGGGCGCATGTTCTGCGACATCCGCACGCCCGAGGGCATCCCCTACGAGGGCGACCCGCGCCACATTCTGCGCCGCGCCGTGCAGCGCGCCCAGGCGATGGGCTTTGACACGTTCAACGTGGGCCCCGAGCTGGAGTACTTCTATTTCCGCGACTCGCGCTCGACCGAGGTGCTCGACGAGGGCGGTTACTTCGACCTGACGGCGCTCGACGCCGGCTCCGACCTGCGCCGCGACACGGTCCTCGGGCTCGAGCAGCTCGGCATCCACACCGAGTACTCCCACCACGAGGTCGGTCCCAGCCAGCACGAGATCGACATGCGCTACGCCGACGCGCAGACGATGGCCGACCACTGCATGACCTACAGGATCACGGTCAAGGAGTACGCGCTCAAGTACGGGTACCACGCGACCTTCATGCCCAAACCGCTGTTCGGAAAGAACGGCTCCGGCATGCATACGCACCAGTCGCTGTTCCGCGACGGACGCAACGCGTTCTTCGATCCCGACGACCCCTACAACCTCTCCGACGTCGCCAAGGCGTTCATCGCCGGGCAGCTTCGCCATGCCCGCGAGATCAGCTCGATCTTCGCCCAGTGGGTGAACTCCTACAAGCGCCTCGTGCCCGGCTACGAGGCTCCGGTCTACGTCGCCTGGTCGCGCCGCAACCGCTCGGCACTGGTGCGCGTGCCGAACTACCACCCCGGCAAGGAGCAGGCGACGCGCATGGAGCTGCGCTGCCCAGATCCGGCCTGCAATCCGTACCTCACCTTCGCCGTGCTGCTGCAGGCGGGTCTCGAGGGCATCGAGCACGGTTACGAGCTGCCCGATCCGATGGAGAAGAACCTGTATCACCTCTCGCCGGAGGAGCGCCGCCGCCTCGGCATCGAGCAGCTGCCGGAGACCCTCGGAGAGGCGATTGAGCTGACCGCCCAGTCGGAGCTCGTGCTGCGCGCGCTGGGTGAACACACCTTCAACCGCTACATCGAGATCAAGCGCCAGGAGTGGGACGACTATCGCGTCCAGGTCACGCCCTGGGAGCTCGAGCGGTACCTGCCCGTTCTGTAGGTGTCGTCCCGGGGCGTTGGTCCCGCTGGACCACGCCCCGGCCGCGGCGCCCTCCGCGAACTTTCCAAGGTCGACCGGGATATCGGGTGTAGATCATGACCCTACTCGGCCCCCAAACCACACTTGCGACTCCGCCACGGCGGGTCGCCGGCGGCCCGCCGCGGCGGGCCGCGACGGAGACCTCGGACTCCGCTGCGATCGAGCGGTCGCTGCGCGACCCAAAGGAGTTCTCGAGCGTCTTCGATCGGCACTGGCCTGCCATTCACGCCTACTGCACGAGCCGGGCCGCCGCGGCCGGTGAGGACATCGCCGCCGAGGTGTTCCGGCTCGCCTTCGATCGCCGCAGCCGTTTTGACCGGCGGTTCGACGACGCGAGGCCGTGGCTCTACGGGATCGCCACGAACCTGCTGCGCCACCACTTCCGCTCGACGCAGCGCGGCGACAGGGCCGGGCGGCGCGTGCAAGCCCTCGCCGAGCTCGAGACGTCGGTGCAGCCGATCGAGCAGCTCGAGGCACAGATGCTCGGACCCCGCCTGGCGGCGGCCTTGCAGTCGCTGCCCGAGGCCGACCGCGAGGCGCTGCTGCTGTTCGCCTGGGCCGAGCTCGATTACAAGGAGATCGCCCGCGCGCTCGACATTCCCGTCGGCACCGTCCGCTCTCGCATCCATCGCGCTCGCGCCCGCGTGCGCGAGCAGATCGTTCTGAACTTCGAAGGAGATTCCAATGTCTGAACAGACCGAACTCGAGTGGCTGGTCGCGGAACGGCCGCAGCCGCTTCCGCTCGACGAAATCACCACTGCCCGTGTCCGTGCGGAGCTCATGCGCCGCGCGGACGCGGGGCACGCGCGGTCCTCCGCGCCGAATCGGAGGGCCCGGCCCCGGGTCCGGGCGCGCGGTCTGCGCGACCGCGCGCTGCGCATCGCGGTCGGCGGCGTGACGCTTGCCGGAGCGGCCAGCGTGGCGCTGCTCGCGACCGGCGGTGGCGGCGGTGCCGCCCACGGGCACGCCGGTGGGGGCGGCGGTCTGAGCCTCGGCCCGCTGGCGGTGCAGAACGCGTCCGCCAGGCAGCTCACGCACCTGTCCGCCAAGCTCGTGGCAGCGCCGCCGCCAGTCGGCGACGCGACGCTCGTGCTTCGCCGCCAGGTCTACCCGAACAGTCCGGAGATCGACGGTGCCGACCTCTACGCGGACAACGGCGACTACTACTACTCGCCGAGCCTCTCCGGCCTGCCGGCCGTGATCAGCTCTGGTCAGACCGTCGACGGCGCCTCACAGGACCAGGAGGTCCGCGACATCGCGGCGGCCAAGGCCGCGCTCACCGGTCCGATCGACTCCGCCCGCCACCAGATGTCGGTCGCGAACCTGGATCCGGCGGTGATGGCCCACAGCACCTGGAAGAGCGTGTACGGGCCCATCTCCGGACAGAGGCTCGCGAAGATGCCGGCGGCATTCCGCCAGAAGGTCGAGGAGGTTCAGGCAAAGGCCAAGGCGGACGCCATCCACTCCGTGATCGGCCAGGAGAACGGCATGATCTGGGACAACGGCATGGACGCGCTGCTGGCCGGCGCCGGCGATCCGAACGTGCGGGCCGGCGTGCTCGACCTGTTCGCCACGATTCCGCAGATCACGGTGACACCGGGAACCCTGAACGGTCAGCAGACGCTCGACCTCACCGCGTCGGTGCTGAGCTCGAACACGGGCCTCTATCAGGAGGAGCTGATCCTCGACGCGAGCACCGGCATTCCGCTCGAGATGATCGGCGGCAACAAGGGCCAGGCCCCGGGCGTGACCGTCCATTACACGATCACGCGCACGACGGTCGCCGCCGTCCAGAACGGCAGCGCCGGCTGATCCTCACCCGGCGCCCGGCATCAAAGCACCTGTTTGTCACGTATTGTGACCAACAGGTGCTTTGACGACGACCCGGGGCTCTGCCGGGGTCACACCAAAGACACATCCGGCCAGAGGCGAGAACGTAGGCTGCGCCTCCATCAGGGTGAAAACCAGAAAATCAGGAGATCCCTTATGGAGAAATTTGGCATAGCATGGCGGCGCGCTGCCGTCACGCTCGGCTCGGTGGCCGCGCTGGCTGTCGCGGTCGCGCCCGCCGCCGCGCAGGCGCACGCGACGCGCGAGCGCGCACACGATGCGCAACCAGTCGTGCGGGCGGCGCTCGCACCGGGCAGGATCAAGCACATCTTCGTGATCGACCTCGAGAACGAGAACGCGGCGACGACCTTCGGCCCCGGCTCGCCGGCGACGTACCTCAACAACACGCTGCTGCCGGAGGGCGAGTACCTGCCCAACTACTACGCGACCGGCCACGCGAGCCTCGACAACTACATCGCGCAGATCTCGGGCCAGGCGCCCACCGAGGAGACGGACGCGGACTGTGGCGTGCAGGCGAGCGGCAGCTCGATCATCGGCTCCTACGCCGACCTGCTTCCAGGCACGCTCGACCCCAACCAGACGCTGTATCCGGGACAGGTCGACGGCCACGGCTGCATCTATCCCGCGTTCGTGCAGACGATCGCAAACCAGCTCGATCGGCTGTACCCGCCCAACCCGCGCACGCACGTGGCCGCCTGGCGCGACTACGACGAGGACATGGGCAACCAGCCGACCGGGCGTGAGATCGGCGCGACCGATCCGACCGGTGGCCTCGATTGCGCACACCCGGCGCTGAACGGCGTCGACAACACGAACTCGGCCTCACCGGCGACGGCGACCGAGCCGGCCGACCAGTACGCCACCCGCCACAACGGGTTCATGTACTTCCACTCGATCATCGACAACACGGCGCTGTGTGACGCCAACGTCGTCCCGCTCGGGCAGATCCAGGTCGGCACGCCCAGCCGCCTCGACGGCGCCACGCTGCCGGACAGCTTCAGCGGCCATCTGGTCAGTGATCTCCGCAGCCCGCGGACGACGCCGAAGTTCGGCTGGATCACCCCGAACCTGTGCGACGACGGCCACGACAGCACCTGCGCCGGTCCCAACACGATCGGCCAGATCGGCGCCGGCGCCGGGGGCCTGCACGGCGCCGATGAGTTCCTCGCGCACTGGATCCCGCTGCTGCAGGCATCCCCGGCCTACCGCTCCGGGAGCATGCTGATCGTGATCACAGTCGACGAGGCCGGCACCGACGCGTCGGCGTGCTGCGGTGAGACGCCCGGCCCGGACAACCCGACGCCCGGCTTCTCGCCGCTGTTCACATCGCTTTACGAGCAGTACGGACTGCCGATCCCGACCTCCGCCCCGGGCGGCGGCCGCGTCGGCGCGGTGCTGCTCGACCCGCGTTACGTGAAGCCGGGCAGCGTCGATGACACCGGTTACTACAACCATTACTCGGCGCTGCGCAGCTATGAGGATCTGCTCGGCATCACCCATGGCGGCCAGGACGGTCTCGGCCACCTCGGCTTCGCCGCCGCGCCGGGCCTGCAGCCCTTCGGGCCCGACGTGTTCAACCAGCCGTGGGACCAGTCGGACTCCCACCGATGGGGCCACCACCACCGGTAGCCGCTCCTGATTGCCGGGCCGGGAGCACACGGTGTGCTCCCGGCCCGCTGGAGCAGGGGGCCGCCGGAACGCGGGGCCGGAGCAGGGGGTCGCCGGAGCGGGTGATCATTTGACGGCGAGCACGATCCGCAGGTGGCCGTGCGTGCCGCCGACGATCAGATAGTTCAGCTTCTTGGCGACCTGCCAGACGGACGCGTCGCCGGGGGACGTGTCGACCGCCGAGCCGAACTCGGCCAGGCGGCCGATGTTCAGATAGAACGGCACCTTGCTGCCGGCGGGAAGATGTGCGAGCGCCTGCTTATAGGTGGGATCGAAGGCGAGGCGCGAGCCGGGGGAGAGTAGTGCCTGAACGTAGGGGTAGCCCAGCGTCAGCACCAGCTGGTTACCGACCTTGCTGGTGAGCACCTGATCATGCTTCAGCAGGCCGTGCAACACGTTGAGCAGCCGGTCACCGGCGGCGGCGTCGTGCGGCGTCAGCACCAGGCCGGCCTGGAATCCTCCGATCGAGGAGCTGCCAAGCGACAGTGTCGCGGGGCCGAGCGCCGGGATCACGTCACGCTCAACCAGTCTCAGGAATTGGCTGGAGCCGTTGAGGAGGCCCTGGGCTTGGCCGGCGCCGCCGATCGCGCCCGCCTGGTTCTGCGCCTGCGTGAGCAGCCCGGGTAGCTCGGCCTGAAGCGAGCTGATCTCCTGGGGGGTGATGTCCAGTGCGAGCGCCAGCCAGGAGGAGCTGGGCAGCGAGCCGATGTCAGGCGCTTGGCTGCTCGTGCCGCTGCCGGCCGCGGCCTTGAACCCATGCGTGAGCGCATCGAACGTGAAGGTGTTGGTGCCGGCGCTGAAGCCAAGCGCGACCGTGGCGCCGGCGGGGACCTCGCTCAACAGTGTCGAAGCCTCCGACGAGGCCTGCGGCGACTGACCCGCGCTGGCCTCGATCTGCGGCAGCAGGCGCGCCAGCAGGGGGTGCGCCTGGATGAAGACCGTCGCCAGCCGGCCGCTGCCGAGCTGCGAGATCGCGGACCTGTAGGCGCTGCTGGCGGCGAGCGACGCGTGCGGCGAGACTGGGACCGCTGACATGGCTGTGGCGCCGCCCGAGATCAGGTAGTCGCCCTCGACACGTGCCGTCAGACCAGCCGTCGTGGGTGGATGCGCCGTGATGTACTTCCTGGCAGCGCTCGGGTCGGTGACGGGCAGCACCACGAGCAGGTCGTTCTCGGCCGCCTGGCTCGTCAGATTGCCGGCAGGCAGCGCGGTGAGGGCGATGCCGATGCGCGTGCCGGCGAACTTCTTGAATGCGTCGAACTCAGAGCTGTTGTGAAGGCTGTTGACGAGATCGTCGCCGAGCTTCTGTGCCGCGCCCGGGCCACCGAGCTTGTCGATCGTCTGCACCAGGTCGTTGCGCAGCGACGTGTCCGGTCGCACCGTGACCGACCCATACAGGAGCGCAGTGGACGGAACCTTGTTGGCCGGATCGGCGCTGCCTGGGTCGGGTCCCGAGCCGCCGCACGCGGCGATCACGCAGCTGGCCGCTGCCGCGGCCGTGAGCGTCCCGAGAGCCCGCCCGAGTCTCATGGCGGGAGAATATCCCGCCTGCCGCCCGCGTGCATCCCATTTTTCAGTCGCCGTGGCGGGCGATCGCCGCGCGTGCACGCGCGGCGATCGCCCGCGCCAGCTCGCGCACCTCGTCGGCCCGGCGCGCGGCGTCGGCGGCGCCCATGCCGCGGTTATGCATGCGCCAGATATCGAGCACGAGCGGGCGTGCGCAGATCGCGCCCTCGAGGCGGGCGAGCTCCTCGGGCTCGAGCGTCACCTGCCGGCAGTAACCGGAAAGCGCGAGCTCGACGCGGCGCAGATCCTTGCTGCCCTCTGCACACAGCAGGAACGCGAGCGACCAGAGTCTCGGCCCGACCCCGGCGCCGGCCCAGTCGACCAGCACCATTGCGGGCTCGGCCGTGGCGACCACGTTCGGGAGCGCGAAGTCCGGGTGGGTGAACGCCTCGGGCAGGCCACCGCAGGCGTCGGCGAAGTCGAGCGCCTCCGCCAGCGCGGAATAGTGCGCCAGGTCGCGAAAGGACGCGTCCGCCTCCGCGTCCTCGAGCCAGCTCTCGGCGACCGCCAGCTCGTCGGCGGGTAGGCCGTCGGCCATGTGGTGCCAGCCGCCGCCCGGCCGGCCCGCCCCGCCACTTGGCCAGCCCGCCCCGCCACCCGGTCGGCCCGCCCCGGCCTCGGGTCGCTCGAGCGTGTGCAGGCGCCCGAGCAGCGCTCCGAGTCCGCGGATCCCGCCGGCGTCCTTGATCGCTGACCGACGCTGTGCCCGGGGCACCGCGGCCACCGCCTCGGTCACGAGCACGGTCGCGTCCCCGAGGCGGCTCACGGGCTCGCCCGCCGCGCAGCGCTCGGCTGGGTACTCGACGGCCGCGAGCCAGTCGAGCACCGCCGCGTCCCCTCGCACCGCCGCCTCAGGGCGCCCCGGGCCGAACACCCGCGCGACCCAGCTCGGGCCGTCATCGCGCCGCAGCAGGACCACGCCCTCGTCAAGGTTGAACATCCTCTCGGCGCGGAAGCCATATACGTCGGCGAGGTGCGCGCGCAGCTCCTCAGGCTCGGCCATCCAGCGACGCCTCCAGCGCCTCGAGGTCGGTGATCGGCAGCTGACAGGCGAAGCGCTCGCAGACGTAGGCGGCCTGCTGGCCCGCGACGGTCGTGCGGCCCTCGAGCAGCGGCACCGCGGTGCCGTCGGTCGTGTCGCGGTCGGTCCCGGCGAGCACGATGTGGGGGCGGTAGCGGGTGCGTAGGGCGCCGGTCAGCGGACCGGCGCCAACGATCGCGACCTCGCGCGGGGTCGCAAGGTAGAGATCGAGCGCCTGCAGCAGGTGGCCGAAGGCGAGCGGGTGGCGAGCCGCGATCGGGGCGTGCAGGGCGAGCACGCCGGCCGCCTGGCGCTCGTACTCGGCCTCGCCCGAGATCCGCGCCAGGCGCAGGAGGCCCAGCGCGGCTGCCGAGTTGCCGGAGGGGATCGGCGTGTCGTCGAGGTCCTTGCGGCGGCCGACGAGGTGCGGCAGGCCGGCGGCGGTCGTGAAGAAGCCACCCTGCTCGGGGTCGCCGAAGCGCTCGATCATCGCGTCGGCGAGCGCCACCGACTCGACGTACCAGCGCTCGTCGAAGCTGGCCTCGTAGAGGACGAGCAGCGCCTGCAGCAGGAAGGCGTGGTCCTCCAGGTACGCGGGAATCGAAGCGCGCCCGTCCTTCCAGGTGCGCAGCAGGTTGCCGTCCGCGTCACGCAGCTCGTCGAGCACGAAACCCGCACAGTCGCACGCTGCCTGCACGTAGTCCTCACGCTCGAGCGCCGCGCCGGCGTCGGCGAGCGCGGCGATCATCAGCGCGTTCCAGGCGGTCAGGCGCTTGTCGTCGAGGCCGGGGCGCACCCGCTCCGAGCGCGCCGCGAACAAGCTCGCGCGGATCTCCGGGAGCAGCTCGGCGGGCGGCTCGCCGTGGGCCTCGAGCACCCACGCGTGGCCCTCGAAGTTCGGGGTTCCGGTGAGCCCGAAGTACGCGATCGCCGGCTCGGCGAGTTCGTCACCGAGCGTCTCCCGCAGCTCGTCAACCGACCACACGTAGAACTTGCCCTCGA
>Ga0123355_10017790_pt1 | contig 11242 bp, 10 predicted proteins | sample TergutEmb28metaG_3_FD_89872 | JGI IMG/M metagenome (GOLD analysis project Ga0123355, IMG submission 89872) | Embiratermes neotenicus P1 segment gut microbial communities from Petit-Saut dam, French Guiana - Emb289 P1 | ecosystem: Host-associated > Arthropoda: Insects > Digestive system > Gut ...
AATTCAACAGAATAGTCGCAAGCTCCTGATGATGGATATATTAATGTCCGAAACATGTTGAGCACATAAGACGTGAAATAAAATAGCAAGTGACATCAAGTTGGTCTTTTATTCTTCAACTATTACTGCCATGAATTTATCGATAAGGAATAAAACAATGTCTGATGAAAGAAAATGTAGATTAGTGGATGAGTACTATGCTAACCCATCATATGACAGGCCCATTTTTAGTGTTTAAAATAACACTAGTCACATTTTACCTCTGGACAATTCCAGCTTGATGCACACAAAAAGTGTCACAGCATGATGCAAAGATAAAGGTAATGATATCAGATACTGTGTCCATCCTGTCTAGAACAATGTACCTATTTCTCAGATGTCACATGTAGTTGGTACAGTGACTGTTACTGACTACACCATGGGCTGGAGTGTCTCGGGTTTGAATCATGGTAGGGGCAAGAAATTTTTCTCTTCTAAAAATGCCCAGACCAGATCTGGAGCCCACCCTGCCTTCTAATCAATGCATCTTGCTGGGGGTAAAGTGGCCAGGTTGTGAAGTTAACTGCCCCCCACCACCTAGTGCTGAGGTTACGAATGAGTGGAGTTATACCTCCACCCCTCTATATGTCTCCGTGGCACAGACAGGGAAAACTTTACCTTTACTTGAACCAGCAACAACCTACAAATGGTCATTTTTCATAGGAACTGATGTATTGACAGGCCTGACAGAATAGTGTGTTTAGGAGATTATATGGGTCTAAATGGGAGAAAGTGATTGGAAGCTGGAGAAAGCTACATAATAAGAATTTCACAATGTCGTTTACACGGAGCATCTACAGAGGGCGCCAAAAAAATATATACACAATTTAAGAAAGGAAAAAACTTCCGCCATTTTCTTTAACAGTCCTGCCTGTCGCACGGTGATGCTAGCATTCATTTGATTAATGCCATTCCACTACACACTGCTACCGTAATTAAATTCAACTTTGAAAAGTAATACAGAGATAACATCTCTTAAAATGTGTACACATTTTTTTGGCACCCCCTGTACATAAAGTTATTTATCTAAAAACTGTCCTTAACAACATACATTGTATAATTATTTTAAAAAGTGCTTATAAATAATACTATATTCCAACATGTTTCAGTGGCAACCAACATGGTGGTGGCCACCACCCAAACGTGTTGGAATATAGTTTGAGTGTATAAGAACTTTTTAAAATCATAATACAGTGCGTATTGTTGAAGCAATTTCTAGACAAATACATAATAAGAATTTCATAATGCTTTATCCATTTTATCAGAATTATCAAATCACGAGTGAGATGGGTGTGGATGAAGCATGCATGAGATAAAAAATGCAAAAAAAACTTTAGTAACTAAACACCCAAGAGAAAGGGGCAGTCATAAGTTCAAACAGAGATGAAAGGTCATTATTAGAATGGACCCTGGAAGGGTAAGGACTGGAATTAAGCGGTCCAGAATATGGTTAATGGTGGGGGTCCCTGCAAGTATAGTAATGAACCTATGAGTTCCATAGAAGGAAGGGAATTTGGGTAGCTTAGCAACCATTACCTTCTCAACAACAACCATGTGTCATGAAATTAGTTCATTTGTACAAGAAAAAATAAATTTTTCTGGATATATCTGTAGCAAATTTGATCAGTTAACCTTGGGCAGTAAACTGTTCTACAGGACATTTACTAAAATAGGCTGAATACCACACAAGATTTTGGATTCTACAACTGATGTTGAAACAGATTCAGCTCTTCTGTGTGAAGACACCATATTACAGATTAATACAGTAGAATTCCTTTAATCCAGCACTCATGTGACTGGACAGATGCTGGATTATCAGACAGTACCTCAACTTTACAGTCAGCCCTCACAGAACGTGTACTTGTCATGTTCTTTTCATTTCGCTGTAAAATAGTCAGTTTTTTCAACTATTACAGGCCCAGCTACAGGGTTTCCTTCCAAAGGCACCGCAGCAAAAGCACATATACATCTTGTCCAATCATCCCAATTTAAGCAGTTTCAATATCTGTCACCTGAACAGCCCATCCACACTTTAACTTCATGCCATAAATGTTTATAACTTGTCCGTTTATGTCTACAATTGAGAGATGATCATCCAATGTTGTATGACGCTGTAACCATTCTTTGGTTTTCCCTACTTTCACATCTCCTGATATTTCCCAGTTTCTAAGGAATTGTTGAACTTGTATATTTCCTCTTGCCAGCAGTACCTTGTTTACTCACCTTCGGGATTTCTGAAGCCACGATAATAGCTGGAAGGGCTCATAAAGTCGAGATAACACGAGACAGAATCAAGGAATCAGTTATTTATGGCAAAACTTCTAGTCACATATCATACATATCTAGTCTTGGGACTTGAGACTCTCAAGTGCCAGACTATCAGGATTTTGGGATTATCAGTAGCTGAATTACAGCTATTTTACTGTAGCTGCCAACAATTTTCAAGCAGCTTGCTACCTCCAATCTTTTACTGGATCCTAAACATGAAAGCAGTAAACTCCTCTGAAATGTCACTAACTCCTGACCACACTCCAAACAGTACCATACACCAGACGACAGTTTTCTTCATTACCACCATTTAAATGCCCCTTAAATATTACGTTCTTGAGTATGAAACGTGGGGCCACAAGCAGCTAATGATTAACAACGGAATGCAACACAGTTTCTTGTTACTTGTCAGTCTGAAAAATCTGTTGCAGATCTTAAACAAAAACTGTGAGTGAATTGAAGCACTTACAGAGGTGTACTACAACTTACTCAAAAGCCAAAATTTCCTAATTACTGATGGTAAAGGCCTCCCTGTGCATGCCATGCAGGTGTATCAACTGCAAACTACTTCTCTAAAAACATTTAAACTTTTTTTTTTTGACACAGCTGCACTATAAGTGTATCAATACATGTGCATTAAATCACTGTTTCTTTTAACCAAATAAACTTTAACCCTTTGACACCTAACGACAGCTATAGTGGTCGTACCGCACCGCTAACCTCTAAACGTTGCATTTTATATATTTATTCAACAAACAGAGGTACTGAATATTTTAAACACGGTATATACTCTCCGTTTCTTTGTCTTCAAAATGCAGTTTATTTCATAATTCTAATGTGTTTGGTTCCTGTTTTATTCACATTTTATATACAGGGTGTGCTAAAATAAAAAAAAACAATTCTGGTGCCAAAAGGTTAATCCATCATTTAAATAATTCCATACAACATAAAATTCTTGCATTTTAACACAAGAATGTCTTTCACTGGAAGTACCTAGCCTGCAACATATATCATTCTTGCACGAATATTTCTCGTAGATTTCAATACGCAGTAGCAAGCATAATAAACCACTTTAATAAGGAACAAAGTGTTAGTTGAATAAAGCAGGGCTACCACGTGTTCTCTTTTCCGAGCCAAAAATTTCCATGTGGGCTGGGTTTTTGAAATTGTAGAAATGTTTTGGGTTTTTAACTATTTGTTATTTCTAAAAGCTTTCGCACAGTTTAATGGTAATGAAAAGGGGAAATATATACATATATATTTTTCTACTATTTGTTTTAAGAAAGAAGAACTACTAGCACAGAAATGTTGCAAGTTGTTCTGTTCAATAAATTTTAACTACTTGTATGTCCTCATCTTCAACACCGTTTTTCTCAGATACATTATATATTTATGGCCAGTATAAGGGAAATGTTCTGTTTTCTTGTGCCGGATATAAAGGTAAAGTGATCCCGTTACAGGCCCGATGTGGCCCAGACAGTGGGTAGAGGTATAGCTCTACTCTTCCATGACCACAGCACTAGAAGGGGGTGAGTGGTCAGCAGCACGCCCCGGCAAAGACCCGGTACCCATTTTACAGGAGGCTGGGTGGGCCCCAGGGCCGGTCTGGGCGGACGGAAAATCTCGTCCCCACCGGGATTCGATCCCGGACCGTCCAGCCTGTAGTTCAGTCGCTATACCAACTGAGCTACCCGGCCCACATGCTGGATATAAGGTAACCCTAAATAAAGGACAAATGTAAGCAAATAAACACATTTGGTAAAATGTACATATATTAAAATTTCAGCTTGCAGTGGGAATACACACCTTGACAGCAGCCTCAAATTTCTTGATATCTGTTTCAAACTCAATAGATGTATTCACTTCAGGTTTAGGTGTATTATTGATCAAGTGGAGCAATTGGGCTCCAACCACTCTTTTCAGCGACAAGACCTCAACTGTGTTCCCATGCTCCAATAGCTGCGATGTAAATTTACATGCATCATCTATTTTTTCCATTGTTTTTTCAACACTGCAACAAAGAAAACAATTGTTTTACCTTGTGACTAATCACAACAAATAACACCAGTATATAAAACATCCAACTTATCTACAATGTTTTAATTTCTGAACCACACTTTACCTATTTAATGTGTCCATTATTTTCATTTCTTGTTTGGAGTGTAACTGTTTCAAATCCTCCAAAGCTTTATCCCTGTATTTTTCCAGGACCGCTTTGTAACTCTGAAACGTTTCCTGGATCAGATCTTTAGCACTATCATATTGAAGCTGCAACTCGCTGAGGGCATTTGCCAGATGGCTTGATGCATCTTCACAAAACTCCACCTTAGACTTGCTTTCAGTCATCAGACTCTGGAGCTCTTCGCGCTGACGATCTTCTGCTTCGGAGAGGCGCTCATACTGATGATCTGGAGCCTTGTGCTCTTTCAGCAAACAATCATTGCAGACTGGGACCTGTAAAAGGCAATGATATTATGTGATAAGTCGGACAATCAACTTATCATTAGATAGGCAGTTAGAAGGGCGTTCTGTCCACCCGATGCATGATGTACAAAGACGGGTATGTTAAATACAAAAATGTACATTATTCACAATCCTCCTCAAAGGTTATGCATAAGCATCAGTGCTGCCACCACCCCTTACTGGCTCCCAGAACTGAAGTTTAACATAATTACAGAATAATTTCTGCTCAAAAGAAAGAAGCACTACGTTTTACGGAACATACAACGTACATATTTTCCCAGAATATGACGTCCACATTCTTTGTCTGACAGTCTGATGGCACAGAAGGTCTTTAACCCTTTGACGCCTAACGTTGACTATAGTGGTCGTACCGCACCGCTAACCTCTAAATGTTGCATTTTATATATTTATTCAACAAATATAGGTACTGAATATTTTAAATATGGTATATACTCTTCGTTTTTTCCTCTTCAAAATGCAGTTTGTTTCATAATTCTAACGTATTTGGTTCCTGTATTATTCACATTTTATATATAGGGTGTGCTAAAATTTAAAAAAATAATTCCGGCGCCAAAAGGTTAATAACGCTTGTTCTATAATCTGGGTTCATCTTATATTCTGGTGCAACTTACAGCCCAGAATACATGGCACCCATAACAAAACCATTTGAATTCACACAATCCTAACAGATTGATATGGAGATTAAACTTTCATAAAGTTAATGCTGAGCAGAGAAAATACGTACTTCTCAGGTGAACATATTGTGCACACAACCACAATATAAATTTCTTGCTCCACAGTTCTCCAGTACATTAACCTGCAAGATACTCAAGCACCATTAACATTACATCAAATTACCTGGCAAGACAAACAGAAGAATTTCATGTTTTCTGCAGGATGAACATCACAAAAGATTGGTTTATGAATTGGGATTGCTTCGTGGGAGTTCCTTAACTCTTCAAAAGCTACAACATGGTGATTTTCAAAGCAACGCATAAACTGTAAGAGAAAAAATGGTCAGTTAGCAACAGCTGGTACATAACAACAGTCTGGGAACCTTCCACTGGCATCTTTTTGTGTTCAAGGCAATATAATTACCACAAGTCAACTGTTTTTCTGTGGGCACATGATAGAAACTGCAAAAAAAATTATGAAATTTACACTGTAATATTCCATAATAAGACACTGTGTGGTCCTCTATTATGTGGTTATCAGTATTACAACGTTGAGAAAGACGGCAGTTCTTCCAAGCACTGGTAACCACCAACAACACAAGAAAGTGTCATACCCCTAATGACCAGTCTAAACTTTGTCAGGAGAACCTTATATTTTAGATGATTAAATTCTTCTATTAACTCTTATCCTGCTAACGTGGAGAATAGGGTGAGCTCATAATAAGGCCAGTAAATGGCAGATGGGATTTAATTTGGCGTTTAAAGGGTTAAATACTGTACTTTTAAAGAACCACAGGCTGTTACGTTACCAGGCGTTCAGAGCACAGTGTGTTCGGATTGTGGTCTGCTGGGTTGTGATACCACATGGTGTTGCAGGCAGATACCAGCACTGCTGCCTCCTTTTCCTTTCACATAAAGCACAATATGGCTGTCCATCTACCAAGCTACATGTCTTCAAAACCCAAATGTAACCATTTTAATGCAAGAGAAGTCTATACAGGTGCAACCACAAGTCTCTGGACTCACCACTACAACAGAGAATGGCAAAGCAGTACAGTGTGCGCCATTAAGTACTGTAGTACTGCTGTCTTCCGAGTCAGTGTGGTGAGTTTTGCCACCAAAAGGCTCTGTGCTGTTTACTGTTGTGTGTGATAACTGTGATGCACAGTTTTGTAATGGCTGATTTGAATGAGCAATATAATGGCGCTACATTTTGTTTAAAGCTCAGGAAAACTACATCAGAAATGCAAGAAAGACTCAAAACTGGTTTTTCTAACAATGATGCCATGAAATGACACAGACCCCCTGGATCTGACACCCACTACTCTGTATTACTGCACACAACTCTTTACAAATGGGGTACGATCAGATATAAATTCATGTGTAATATCCCAGAACAGCGCAGATCTCATCTACTTTATGGTGGAAGCCTGAAATCACGCACGGTCAATTACATATTGTCTTTTAACCTCATCGGCCTAACGGGTCGCCCGTGTCCCATTAAAGGCGACTCTTCACAGACTGTCCCACGTGGGTGCAGACACGGACATTTAAAAATGAAAATAACTCTGGCTATCAGTGGCTACTCTGCGATTTAAAGGCTGGATGATAAAGGCTAATACATTCACCCCTCAGGAAAAACAATTTGTTCCTTGAATAAAACATTCCTAGAAACTGTACAAAAGTGAAAACTAATTCTCATTACATGCAAAGGCAGACACACACACACACACTTATACAATAGCTTGTGTGTGTGCGTGTGTACAGGGTAAAAGGTATACACAATGAAAACATTCATATTAATGAACAGGAATTAATCCATTATGAACAGATATACAGTAGGCCCTCAGTCATCCAGCCCAAATGGGACACAGGTGGTCTGGATTACTTGGGAATCTGGTTTACCAAGGAAAAACTCCATGGTACAAGTCAAATGAAAAAATCACCACTCAAAGCCGAAGTAGAACTCCTTAGAGCCAAAATACTGCACTTAAGAGTAAATAATAATAATAATAATAATAATAGTTATACTTGGAACATCACACATGATACGTTAAGTACTGCAGTGTGAAGCTTGAAGCCTTAGTGGTGGGGATCACCGCTGGTTCAAGAGAAGTACCGGGAAGAAAAGGCATGTGACAGGAGGCATCTGTATCAATGATGATGATAATAATAATAATAATAATAATAATAAATGACAATAACAACAGACAGACAGAGACAGATGCTGTGGAGTGTGATTAAGTCACTGTCATCAACAACAATTGGACTTCTGTTGCTACTGTTTCATTACAAGAACAAAACGAAGGCGCAAGAGCGCTACAACAAGCGACAGATCACATCCTTGCTGCTGTGGCATTAAAACAATGGCAAGTTCCTGCAGCTTCACCGCTGTCACCAGTCTCACAGTGTGCACTGTCGCGTATCTCCCCTCACAGATCCAGACAATGACTGGATCACTGAGGGAAAAGAGAGAATTGTAATTGGCCCAAAACTGTCTGAATTACTGATGGACATCTGTGTATTTCACAATGTCTGTCCATCCTTCTATCACACTTGGCACCTCAACAGCCGTTACAGATAAAACTGAAGTTACTCACTTTACAAAGGAAAACTCAGTAAAATTGTCAACTTCCCTGTTACATGCCTGGGTTTGGGTCTAATTTATTTCTCCATTATTTTTGCAACTCCAGGGAAAACACATTCAAAGGAAAGCCCAAATTAACACAACTGCTGGGATATGGGTGGAAAAGGCGCAAAGAAACTTGGGGAAAATCTGATGCTCATCACACCAATGTTGATAGGATACAGAAACAGAACAACCAGTTCAGATTTCTCTGCAAGGGCATACTGGTACTAATTAAAGTATGTGCATAGTACAAAGTGAATGGGGACGAGGAATAAATAAAAAATGAAAATAAAAGAGACAAAAATGCCAGACAGTGGGTCATTAGTTCACAGAAGTGGGATGCTGAGTTCGGGAATCAATAATGTCCAGCGATCTAACATGAAAACTCATTTGGCTCAACAGCAGATCAAAACAAAAATAATCTCCCATATTCTGCACATATGCTGTCTTTGGAGACTGGCACAAGAAGGGTCAAGGGTCAAAATTCATTTATAAGTAGTTGTAATTCAAGCATACATTTTGGGAATACGACAAAAGTCCATCAGCTTACCTGGTGAGCCGTGTTGCAGTTCGGACACAGGAAATTGGCACAGTCAGAGCATCGTGCCACGGCCTTCTCCTTTGCCTTACAACTAGTGCACAAAACAGCCATACTCTCAATGGCTGACATATCCAGAATATTGGTGAGGACGTAATCACAAGGTAGGGAGCCAGCTCCCTTAGTACCCACCTGCAGTACACAATATTTGCTCACTACATTCAAATACCATGAACTACAGGGTGACACAAAAAAACGGGAACTTTTGAAATGCGTAGTGGCAGCCATGTACAGTTGGCAGCACTGCGGAACAGGGACCTTGAGCTACAGACAACCTCGCCATAATTTTAGTAATCATGGATCAGTGGAACGGTCAACAGCGTGCTTTCGCCATAAAAATGTTTCACAAAAACAATGATAGTTTGGAAGATTTTTTCAAAAGTTCCTGTTTTTTTGTGTCACCTGTACTATCATACACTGTCACTAATATGCCATGTTTATTAGTGTCAAGAAGTGCAGAGTCTATAAACAAGCACTGCCTGCATATTAAAAATGATGTAATGTTCATCATCATCATCATCATAAACATACTTAACAAGTGCTAAATTAGACATAACAAAGATTTTGTTCTAATATTCCATATGACAAGATGCAGTCTGCTATATACCATTCAACTTTGGATATAGGTGTTTTGGGTTATATCGGTATACTTTAACATAAGGAACACTCTCCCGAAGTCTGGCACATTCCTCCTGGGACACTCTGTATATTGCCTCCAGCAGTAGGGTGCAGGTGTACCAAGATGCTTACACATCGATAAATGTGAGGATGGGTTATGCAGACAGAAGGAGAGGCCAAACTGTGAGAAGACAAGATGACCCAATGGGAACTGTAGGTACTGGAAACAGTAGAAACTCCAAGACAGGAAGACCAGTAGTGAATAAGATGTGGAAGAGGGATGGGAGGAAGAAAGTAAAGTAAAGACTTGTCCTAATAAAGACCATTCCTTCATTTCTTCCAGGCTGCATCCTAACGACATAAACAGGGGAGACGGTCTCTCCCTGAGAATATCATAGCAACATCTCATGTATACCCTGATACAATGCAAGAAAGTTCTTTCTAAAGGGCAAATCTTGAACTGTGATCCTAAGTAAATGTCCCTTATATGAGAGCACTACTGTTGCTCTTCTAAAACCTCAGTTCCCACTAATGGCTTCCACAACTCATTCCTTTCACTTCTCCTGTAAACTGCCCTTTCTCATCTCGGTTCACTTTTATCCTGAAGACAGACGCAGTATGTTCCTATGTCAGGGCAGTAAACACCTACCAAAGTACACAGTGCTGTAAACCACAAGGCCATAATATGAATCTTCACTGCCATGACAACCTCACATCTTCTAACATGAACCATCTTTCCACTTTCATTACGTTTTCTCAAGCCTCACATGTTAAGTCTTTTTCTTTCACTTTACTATCCTCTGTCAAATGCAGAAATGCACAATCCACTGGCAGGTTCGACACACACGTTCCATGTGATTTTATTTGCTCCACATATTCAGGCAAATGTGAACAGCAAGGGCAGTAGCGTGGGCCTACACTTAAATGTGAACAGCAAGGGCAGTAGCGCGGGCCTACACTTAAATGTGAACAGCAAGGGCAGTAGCACAGGTCTACACTTAAATGTACAATGCAAATCCATGCAGATGAATGGTGCAACTCATATCCTTGCGGTACTGAGGTAACATTAGCTGCCTGTATGTGGCCCCAAAATGTTCACAGTTCTATTTTTAACTTTTCAGATGATAAAACTTCATCAGATGCATGAACTCAAAAGAAGTCATATATTTTCCTAAATTCTTTGCATTCTTGTGATTCTAATCACTTATTTTTATGGAAAGCCCGGTCTGTTCAAAATTATATTAGTCAAACGCTGCTCTGTAAATAACATTTTCATAGATCTGAACTTTTTGAACCTGCCATGCTTCCGAAATTGTATAGCACGAGTTAGGTAAATCTTGAATGGGATTCAGAATATGTAAGTATCATCCCACCAGTGCTCCATACTCCATATTTATATTCCATTCATTTACTGTTAATTTTTTTTTTCAGCACAACTGCCCCCACTGGGCCAGGGGCTTCTCATTATCAAGACTTCATCATCACACTCAGACACACACACACTTGGCAAGTCTCCTCTGGACAAGTGATCAGCCTGATGCAGAGACCTCTACCTCACAAACACACACCACACATGAAACACATATCCATGACCCCCGTGGAATTCTAATCCTCTGTCCCATCAAGCGAGTCGCAACAGACCCGTGTGTTAAAATGCATGGTCACTGCATTCAGCCATCTACTATCAAAAATCCGTATTAAGAACATCTAACAGTGCTGTCAACTGAAGAAGCAAACGTGTCCGAACATATTCCAGTTAGAGCCAGTGGCCATCTCTAAATTTTATAAATAGTACAGTAGAACCTCGATCTATCGTTCCCGTATCGATCATTTTCCCGCTTCTACCATTCGCCATTTTTGGTCCCGAATAAAGTTCCATATAAATAACGTTATTTATTCCCGCATCCATCGTTCCCCGAACTATCGTTTTCCCGCATTCATCGTATGTAAATC
>Ga0123355_10017792_pt1 | contig 11241 bp, 1 predicted proteins | sample TergutEmb28metaG_3_FD_89872 | JGI IMG/M metagenome (GOLD analysis project Ga0123355, IMG submission 89872) | Embiratermes neotenicus P1 segment gut microbial communities from Petit-Saut dam, French Guiana - Emb289 P1 | ecosystem: Host-associated > Arthropoda: Insects > Digestive system > Gut ...
AATCAAGATCTATTCAAAAGTAAACTGTTGACTAAGAATTCCAAGCTACGGATGTATAAAACATTAGTGAGACCAGTAGTAACATATGCCTGTGAAACGTGGGTACTAAAAGAAAACATAAAACCTAAACTACAGGTATTTGAAAGAAAGGTACTCAGAAGAATTTACGGACCCACTAAACAAAAGGATGGCACATGGTGGATTAAAACAAATAAAGAACTGAATAGATTGACTGATAATAAAAACATCACAAACTACATCAAAGCACAAAGATTAGCTTGGTTCGGACTTGTACGTCGTATGCCAGACACCAGCATGGTAAAAAAAGTATATGAGTGGTCACCCGCACAAACAAGATTGCTAGGAAGACCTAAAATAGATGGGAGGACGATGTAAAGAGCGACATAACAAGGATTAAAATAACGAACTGGAAGGAATGCATCAGAAACCGGACCAAATGGAAGAAACTCGTTGAGAAGGCCAAAACTTCTCTGAAGTTGTAGTGCCTCAAGAAGAAGAATAAGAAGTGGAGAAAGTACCACTACTGAACTTGAGAAAACAAGTCATGGCGATGTAAACATTTAATCTAGTGTTTAGGAAATACAAATAAATAAATACATAAAAAAATAAAATGAAACCATATATTTTGCCAGAAGTGCAAATTTTATGGCCCTTACTGCATATACTTTGACGTTCAGGTGAGCGTGCATCGTGATTAATTCTTATAATAATACCAATTAGATGCACTAATTTCTCAAACTTATTTTGGAATAAAACTCTACGTGTTTCGGACAGTTCCTCTGTCCATCATCAAGAGTTTTTCACTGTACACACAGCAATGGTATATGTCATACAGGGTTGCTGACAGCTTGCAAGAGCAGTGAGCGAACCTGTATACCACTGTTGTGTGTACAGTGAAAAAACTCCCGATGATGGACAGAGGAACTGTCCGAAACATGTAGAGTTTTATTCCAAAATAAGTTTGAGAACTTAGCGCATCTAGTTGGTCATATTACTAGAATGTATATATTTTTTATTTTCATTCAGTAGGCCCTACCTGGCAACGAGAGAGAAATTCGTGTAGACCACACTCCAGCCTCGATGTGATGTCTGTCTTAAGACGAAAACAAATGAATATAGATTTAAGGTTGACGAATTAATTACTAACAACGTTGTTAGCGCTTATGTCATGTCCTTATGTCCGTCCTTTCGCCTGCCTGCCTGTCTGTCCTTCCGTATGTAACAGCACGGCTCTCCCTGAACTCTTTTCGATGAAGTGTGACACTGGGGCTCCTAGGACAATGTGTCGAGGAAGTCCAAATTTATTTACAATCGGAAAAAATATCGGATATTTTACGTGAAGACCTAACTATGTTTTAACGTTGTTGCCGACATGAATTCATCATGACAGCATCTGTGCGGCGCTCATCACTGTTATGTTTGTGGTTAGGTGAACGATCACAATGTTACGTTGTACGCACATTGCCTGTCTTGTTTGTGTATGTCGGTACCTGTAAATTACGTTCAGACAAAGCAATTACGTTTGTTTTGACCACACAGTTTGTATCGTGATGCTGTCAGCCGTATTCCATTCAAGAGAGAAAGTGATTAATTTAATGAAGCTCTAAATTACTAAGTTTATACAGTGTCGGTCTGCCCTTTCTAGTGGCCACACGGTCTAAAGCGTGAGCCGGCGGCCCCTCGCTTACTGGGATTGCGGTTTCGAATACCGCCGCAGGTATGGGTGTTTGATTTTTGTGAGTGTCGTGTGTTGTATGGTTAAAATACCTGCGTCGGGCTGATCACTGGTCCAGAGGAGTTCTACTGAATGTGATGTGTCTGAGTGAGATCGTGCAGCCTTGATAATGAAAAGGTTGTGGCCCACTAGGGACTGTTGGGCCATGGGGGTGATTGTATATAGCGTCGGTGGTACAGGTATGAAGTAGGTGTATTTACCTTTTAAATACTAAACGTAGTCTGCTTTATATAAGGAATCAATCCGTACCGCGCAATAAACAATTTCCACCAAGGTTATAAAAACAAACTAGTTAATGACGTATAAAGCCAAAGTCACTGTCAATTCTGAGATACGTACAAAAAACTCAAAGCAAAGCGAGCACCATATACAATTTTTGAATATTTAACGTGGTGGTGCGTAAAGAAACCGCTAGGCTTTAAAAGGATGATGGACTCATACTGAAAGGGATAACCAAAATGTATGCCCCAGTGTCAATTTTTCGCCACAAATCTCACATAGACAGGCCTAGCATACAAACCTGTCCTCCTTCCATTCGAAAGAGTTCCGTCCAGTCTCCATCCATTCTTACACTTCCTTTGAGATAAGACTGCCTTTTCCTTAGCACATTCTCACTGTAAAATACTTTCCTACTGTTGAGCTTTATTTTAAGCCAACAAAACACTCCCTCTCGTTTAAATCACACAACGATCTAGCACCACGCTTCCCCGTCTAATCTTATTCTTGATATGTCCAGAGGAGTTCTAGCTTATTGTATATACACCAATAACTTGCAATACGTGGCTCGTGTATCCCTAGAGTCTGCAACTCAAATTAGACCGATCTGCATTATCGTGTTTCACATACACCATATCACAGCTAGACTATGACTGCTTTACCGATTAACCACGAGACTAAATAATTTGGAGGGCATTAATTTCACGTGCCTCAATCGGGAAATCAATCACTGTCGTCCTCCAAGTTCAACTCCATACACTTCATTTTGACTGAAAGAAGAAATAATGTAACACCTATAGACTAAAGCTCAGCGTGTTACGTGTCCTACCGAAAGAATTCTATATTTATTACCTAGGTTAATACTTGGAAAATAGTAGAACAAATAAAGCTTCTCATCACGCAATATTATCACTACAGTTTTATTTTTCTCACACCTCTTAAAATTGGTGGCTTTTTATGCGAAATATTTATTAGCATAATGTAGGCATGTTTAACACAACTATATGGTGGTAGAGATGTGTATAATTAATTTAATAAATTACACATATCCCTACCACCATATAGTTGTGTTAGACAAGTATACACACTCCAATCTAGTTTAGTATAAACACAACGGGGATGACGAACCTTATGAGTAGACATGTTTATTTGAGAAAATGTTAGAAATGACTATTTATGGCATCTTATTGAGTTTGAAGGATCCAGGAATGCGTCTTTGTGAACGACAATCCATTACGAAAATCGTGTAGCTATAACTTACTAACGGTAGTACTTTTCCATGTACAGCACGAGCTTGTACATATTCAAGGTGCATTCCTACGTTTCATTCCATTTAAGTGGCTTGCGTTCAAGGCTGGCGTGGCTTGCAAATTTAACAATTTTATACTTCATCAGTATACTTGATGGGAAATTTTAAAAGTTTTGTAGCCTTGGGGCTGCTCTTCAGTTTGTGAATCGGTCAGAATTGGTCTGGCCGCCCACGTTAAGGACTGTTAACCTCGGATTGGAATTTGTAGATATCCTGGGGTAATGGAAGCCCAAACTCTTGATAGAGAGTAGGTGGGTTTCCACCCTTTTATAGGCCATGAAGACCCTTAAGGTAAGTAGTGGTATAGCTCTACTCTTTCTAGGACCTCGGCACTAGATAGGGATGGGGGGGGGTCAGCCCCACGCCCCAGCCGCTCTTTACCCCCAGAAAAGTCCCGGTACCTATTGTAGAGGAGGCTGGGTGGACCCCAGAGCCGGTCTGGACAGGTGCGGAAAAATTTCGTTCCCACCGGGATTCGATCCCGGACCGCCCAGCCCGTAGTCAGTCGCTATACCGATTGAGCTACCCGGTCCACGCTTATAGAGAGTTATAGAGCTAAAAGTCAGTCAGTAAAGTGGCTGGCTCTGGGTTGGTTTATGGAATTCGAATCTTTCTAGGGACGCATTTTTTCTGTTTGCTGTACGATCCGGAAAGTCTCTGAGTTACATCCACCCTCCAGGCAATGGCACAGATTTATATCCGATGTAGAAGCGAATGTAGTGTCAAGTCGATCACTTCCTACGTCTGGTTTCGACGTCTCCGATTTTCGAAATCCATTTTATAATTTGTTAGTTCTTTGGCTAATACGAGGATACCATAAACTGTACGCCACATTATTATCTAAAAATTGATCCAAAAATATGTACACAAAACGAGTCAAAAGATTTCTTATACAGTAAAGCTACATTCCAGCATATTTCTGTGGCGGCCACCACTATCATCAGGGAAGTCCACTTCTACGAACAAAAACACTGCTTTTTAAGCTGTCAACCTTACCATGCACACTGCCCGATTCACTTCGTGTCCCCATCAACACAGAGCCTGCTGAACACAGAGGCGCGGCACTCTTGAATCACCTGTCGAGCAACTTGCAAATCCAGCGAGTAGGAGATGGCACTTGCACAGTAGTTGGCATATGTCGGTGAGTGTGTGTTCGTGCTTGTTTATGTTGCGCCTAACACGTAGAAGAAATCTTTTGAATCATTTTATGTGTATGTTGTTGAATTAATTTTTGGATAATGGTTTGATAGGTATGCACGTCACAAGTAACACTGTGAAATTTGTATGCCACCTATCCGACCCTGGATTAAGACCTACGGTAATCTCGAAAGCGAGAGAAACGTGACGTATTAATGTAGTTGAGGGAATTATTACATTAATTTTTATCACTTCCAAAACACTAAATCAATTTCAGAACACGCGCAGGCACGTTACAGAAAGAAAATATAAAAAAGTAATTATTTCAACGAAAGAAGTTAGACAAACACATAGGGACAATCCCCGATAGAGCGCCAGTGTATGTGCAACGCACTTTGCGGCGATGTAACGGAGGCGGTTTGTCGCAAAATTGTGCAATCAAGATTTTTTGTTCAGAGAATTTCATGGGCGCTAAGTGAGGGTGGCGCTGTACCGGGGTGCGCTGTAAAGGGGATTGACTACTCGTTCAAATTCATTGACAGGACCGATTGTGTCTCCCAGTTAACAGCTGCTGCTGGCTGCTTCTTCACAAATTAGAGGCTTACTAATATGTACTGACATCACGGTGGGAGTGGTAGTCTACAGTACAAGTTGCGGGTTGCGTGTGATTCATGCAGGCGTGCTGCGAGTAATCTCATGACGGATTCCGCGAGCGACATCGTGTAGCTGCTTCGTGACAAGTTACTGGAAATATGCAATTCAATCTTTTTTGTTTGAATAATTCTTTGTTCTGAAAAACAGAACTACTAAATGAATAAATATACTCGTCATATATTACATATTTTGATGTAAAACCAACATTTATCTACATACATTTAGGATTTTTAGCAGGCCATAATCGGGCTGTAGAAGAATATAGAAAGGCGTATATTTACAAAAGAATATGCAGAATTACTGACGCGTGAGTTCTCAAACATGCTAAATCCTTATTCTTAAGCATTTTCAACAGCCCTTTACCATGAAAGCCTTCAGAAATAATATGCATATGAAAAAGAAGCCTGACACGGTAGCTGCCCATAGTATATTCAGTGAATCTAGAATCATTAAAATTACTGTGATGTGCACCTAGTGCACATCATATACTGCGTGACCTAGGACCTTGAAAATCACAAAACACCTAGGCAGTGGTCTTATATATTAAAGTCCGCAGTCGTAAAACTCAAGAATATGTTATGACGTATGTAATCTTGGAATCCGTGGGTTGCATACGTCATAGAATTATAATGAATATGTGAAAGTTCACCTGTGTAGCACATCGGAGTGGGATATTGTAGCTACAAATGTTACATGTCAACTTTAATTAACTTTGCGGGTGAAATGTATGTTTAGAATATTACAATGCTGAAATGTGGCCTGTACGGCTGTGAAATGTGACGGAGTTCCACTGACGATCGCATCACAACAACTACGAGATGAGTGACGTGAAGGGAAGAGAACTGCTGTTAACCAGTGGTACATTTGACAAGCTCTATCAGTTTTCCTTTGCATGTGAGCTCGTAGGCTCCATCCGTGCTTCTTCCAGTACATTTCTATTTGTTTTGTCTACACTTATTTCATTCTTTAGTTTCTTTCTTCCATTTCACTTTCGTGTCCCTCGCCCTTCCTTTCTTCCATTCTGTCGGGCAAGTTCTTTCTTCTTTCTCTTTCTAGTATCCTTGTTCTTCGAAAGTGGCATTGGAAGGAAGCTAACAAAGGCTTTAGTGTTCACCCCTGAATACAATTTTCTTATTTACGAGTCAACCATCTGAGGTTACGCAAGTGATAAATGTTGATGGACAGCACCACTTAATTGTAGTGCTCTCATTTTGTATTTCATAAAATAAGCAACAAAGTTCACAAATTGGAAAGCTATTGTATCGTACAAATATTTAGACATTCACAAAATCACTAACTGCCGTTACAGTATTATAATTTGATCTACAGTATTTTCGTTCTATGAAATATGGAAAATTTGATCACAAAGTGTCCATATAGATGACATAAATTTGTATATCTTTTATCCTTTTGACCACCAACAGAAGATAAAATAGTTGAGATTTTATGACACAAGCAAAATTTTGGAGAGCCCTGCCGAGTTGCTCTAATTTTGACAGAAGTGCGTTGCTGGAACTTTCCCATTAAATTAAAAACTGTCTCACTTATGTAAAAGAAGTGACAATTGAATAAGTGTAAGAACTGAAGCAGAGAATTAATTTGCTGCTAATAAATTTTCCATGTTCCCTTACGTGCTGACAAGATAACCTCGTGTAATTTATTTTAGACTATCTGATTTATGTCCATGTACTTTTCCTCAAAGACAAACAATAATCTTTAATTTCAAAGTGATAGATCATCATAGATTGTAAATTTCGAAATAAAAATGGCCTGGTACCCTGCAGTTATTATATTGTTTATAAAGGGGGCATTTGTTATTTAATCTACAATGACATAGACTTGTATTACAGATTAACACAACATTCTGGGAGCCATAAATGTTTGATAAAATAATTCCCTGCAAACTTTAGGGTAAGAATACTAAAAAAGTAACAACAAACATTCCGTTTTATACTTCGATCCCAGTTAAAGTCTTCTAAATAAGCGGAAGGTAGTTGCAGTGCTACATTCTGTGTTTCAAAATTCCTCTTATCCTGTTATTCTGTTATTCCACTCGAAAATTTGCATCATATTTTGGAAACTTTCTAGTCAGAATTAGAAGGTAGGCAACTGCAACTGCCGTAAATATAAGCAGACATTTTAAAATTCGGTGCAGGAAAGTTCCTTCGCATTCTCATTCTCTTTTTGACAGTGAAATCTTCCTTAATTCTTACTCGATTAATTTGTAAATCTTAATCATACAATGAGAAGAATAATTTGATTTGGCATAAATCCACCTTACAGGTCTACTTCTATTGCACCCAGAGTTCACAAACAAAATGTGTGTTAAATCCTGTGAGAGATCAGTGTCGCTCACATAGGGTGTCGTGGGTTAGAACATCGACGCAGAAAGAGCTTCTCCCAAATGAAGTTCCTCGTCTTTGTCCTGCCGTGCTTCAGACAAGCACGTGGTAATAATTTAAAAATACGACAATCTCTTCTTTCCACGTCTTTTCGAAATCATCATTCACTTTCATACAACAGTTCGACGTTCTAAGTAATATTAGTAATAAATTACCCAGGAAACCAATAAAAAAGTATGTCACTTGCTGTGGTTATGAAGTGCTTCGGTGAGTGGTTAGGAAATTCTAAAGTGGCAGTCACGGTTTATTCTCAACATTTACCGGAGAACCTGATAACATCAAAATAAGCCTCAGTTAGGATTGTCGTTTACCCGAAGCAGAATGTCCGGTAACTTCCAAGAATAATTGCAGATCTTTACCACTACATCAACCCGGTCTGTTCCAAGCAACAACACATCTCGCTTTGAGGAGGAGTCCGTCGTACATGTAGAAGATAAAACTGTGCTAACACTCCTAGAGAAGGAACCTCGTATTCTGAGAACAAGTTGCTGACCTTCACGTAGGTCTCAGGTTTTAGACTTAACAGATCTACTGGTGACTTTTAATTGCCTAACTTAAAAAAAAAACTTTAACTTACTAGGCAGACCAAGCCTCCATTGTGGTTGCAGCTCATGTCTAACAGCAGGCACCCCTGCAGATAATCTACAGAAAAGCTGGTACCGACACACCAAATTACGCACGACGACAATGTAGACTAATTGCTCTTAGTAACAATCACATACTATTGAAATCACTGGAAGCTCGGAACACGATAACGCACCGGCTGGTGCTCTCGGGTCGCCTCTCAGCGTTATGTGATATTCATTTCACGGCGAGCGAAGGTGTGTCATGCCATGACAGATCCAGGCATTATTGTCCGCAGAAGTGTTACTACTGTTTCTTAACGATGACTTATATAGCCATTAACTTAATCAGATCTCATGATAGTTCTTAAAAGTTATTTATCTTCTCTTCAGACACGTCTTAATCAGTGGCGACTTGAGAATTTAGATTGATGTCACTGAACCACAATTTTTCATATAAAAAACGTACATACTCGTGTCTTAACGAGGTAATACGATGTGAAAATGCTTAATATGTGAGGAATCGGAAGGAGGCGACCGTAACCGACTTAAGAGTGCAATCAGCAGCATTCACCTGCAGAGATTTGGGGGAAAAAATAAAAAAACCACAATGAGGGTAACTTGTAGCCCATTGTAACAGAGGGTCGATAACATCGTCCTAAGAAGGCTAAAGTTTCAGTGATATTATTTTTCATGAAAGGCAAATGGATGTTGCCACGGTTCAGACGGTTAGACGCCAGGTTCTCTGCTCTGAGGCGCGGGGTCCGTACCAGATCATAAATGAAATGATAAGGCAACAATAAAAGTTACAGTGTTACAGATTTATTCATCCCTTTCAGAATAAAGGAATAACATTAGCAGTTCATGTGTCACATATGGGATAGAAGAATTTGAACGCGCATTTACATAATATTGTTAAATAACGTTACAGAAGGTGTGGAAGCTAAATGATTTCAACACCAGAGTAAGTAACAAGAGTAGTTACTCCGTATTCTGTTGTCCGCATATATTCTTCATGTAAATTAGGTAGTTCATTCAACGACGTTATTTTTCGTATAGTCGAAGTGGCAATTTGGCACACATTTGTAACTGCCAGTACAAAAGTCTTCCCTTAACGGAGAGAATATTGTCAAACACGATGCACTGCCACGTAACGAAAATATTTCTGTAAGGGCAGGAAATACGATATGTTTATTTAAAGATACAGTTCCTAATTACACAAATATTATCTTAAATTGACCAGTGTAGTCAGAATTAAACATACGTTTAATTTAATGGATGTCTCAAATAGAGAGTTAGTAGTGTGTTTAAATAAAAAGTCTATTATAAATATGATCCAAATCATACTTTGTATTTTTTTTTAGTTTTGAAAGCGTTTTAAGAAAATTAACAAAGAAAAACGCATACTTTTAATTTGTATACAATTAATTAGCTTGAAAAATATATGCAATTCATGTCAGAGAAACAAAAAAACCATAACCACGGCATTTACGAAAATGTGCGAAAAAATAGAATACAAAAGTCCGAATAATTCGAAAAAATAGACTCATATGACCACTGCAGTAAAGTGGCACAAATATTCACTTACGAAAATTATCCAGTGCCCTAATTGAAAATATTTTTAATGAAAATAGTATTTGTGCGGAATATTTGCAAACTTAAATTAATACATATATAGACATTTAAATTAACCAGAACCTGAATTAAGTATTTATTCACTTAAATTAACTGGTGACTGGATAAAATTTGTAAATTAAAAAAAAAACAAGTAATTTAAACACTTCTTTATACAAATTGTACATACAGTCTGCGCGCTAACCAACACCGGCACACAACCATCAAGCTCCACCGCATAATAACTGTGAGTCTTTCTAGCCACCAAATTACGAAACAAGAGTCCCACCACGACGTGAAAACAGAGCACATACCAGTTAAAAGTGAAAACCAATAACACAGTTTGCTAACTACAGCGAACTGAAATACAAAAAAACTGTATATAAAAAAAAACAAAACGCTCAACTTCACACAAAATCCAAGAATAAGTGCAACAATACGAGGGTACAAAGCCCACAAGCACGAACATAACATAGCATATAAAATAGGAGTGCAGTAATCTTGAACCATAAAATGTTAAGAAACTAACCAAGATCCATTAATCTAGCGTGAATGTTCGCCCTCAGTACGCTCTATAAATTCTACGCAACTAAGTGATACCACGGTTACTTACGTCCACCCCTAAAGGAAAGTTAAAAAAATATGTATAGTTTTATACCTGTTTTTTATCCAAAAGTATTTTAACCACTAACATAAGATTTTAAATGCACTTAAATGTCCAGTGTAAACAATGGGACCCCATTGGTAGAGTTAACGAATGTACCTTAATTGACAATATTATTCTGTAGGCCTGACTATGGCCGGAAAAACGGCCGAAACATGTAGCCTGATTAACCAGTTGTGAAACTACAACTGATATTCAATTGTTGTGTATGGCGGTACTTTGCAATAAAATTTATTACACACGCACAACGGGATGACGTCATTCAAATTCAAAATTGTACATATACTCACTTCAATTAGAATATGAATTCGGTATATATTCACTTAAATTCAACGGAATTTGAATTTAAATACTTATTCACTTAAATTCACCAGTAACTGGATTCAATATTTATTAACATCAATTGACAATTACTGGAACAAAATATTATTTTACACAAATTAACTACGTTGGAATTATATATTTAATTACTTCTTTTAGTATCTATATTAAGTATACATTCACTTAAATTAAGCAGCATGTAAATTAAATATTTATTTACATTAAATAACTGGCGTCTATATGAATACTGACTCATTTCAATTAAAAACATTTGAACGAAACATTTCTTTACACGGAACCGGTATGTACATTCAGTCACCTACTGAGCCAACAAAGTAAGGAAAACTTCGAAAATACTTAGCAAAGAGAGTAACAAAGACATGAACAATTTGCACACAGTTTGTTAATATTGAATCCAGTGGTGAAAAACTCATGTAACTCCAAAAAATGCCCTATTCAACAATTTATGGGCATTATCTTTTACATACTATGTAGTGGGTCCCTGTCACCACGGCATGGCGCGTCCTCAGGTTGCGGATAGAGGAACGGCCTCCGATAAGGAGGGCAGCTGCGAATAAATTGAATAAGCAGTCGCGGACAGCCGA
>Ga0123355_10017793_pt1 | contig 11241 bp, 4 predicted proteins | sample TergutEmb28metaG_3_FD_89872 | JGI IMG/M metagenome (GOLD analysis project Ga0123355, IMG submission 89872) | Embiratermes neotenicus P1 segment gut microbial communities from Petit-Saut dam, French Guiana - Emb289 P1 | ecosystem: Host-associated > Arthropoda: Insects > Digestive system > Gut ...
AAATCCAGGTCTATCCATCCGAAACCATGACGCCACAGACCCTGCTGGTTGAATTGCACAGTAATTTTACCGCGCAGGGCAGCACGACGACTCAGTTCGGAATGCTGCCAACACAGCACCAGCAACACGAAACGATCGAACTGACCAAGGGGGTCAACGACTGGTCCGAAGTTGGGTTTTATATCTTCACTGCCGCAAGGAGTGGTAACGGCATCCAGTGGGTTGGCGATCACATACGTCCTCGCGTACGCGTCCCCCCGCACTGGCATTGGCCTGTCGGAGTCAGCCTGTCGAGCGAGTTCGGATACGCGAGGTCGGCTTTCTCGAATCCCACCTGGTCTTGGCAGATCATGCCGATTGTGGATAAAACAGTCGGGAGGTGGTACTGGTCGGTGAATGGAACCATGGTCTGGGACATCCATGTCGTTCCCCCACCGGCAAGTTTCACGCCCGAGGAAAAAGAGTCTTACTACCGCAACGTGGCTCCGCGCGGCGTGACCTTCGGCCCCGCAGCAACTCTAACCTACGCTCCCTCGAAATATTACAATGTTGGTGTTGAGTATTATTCCTATTACGGAGAGTGGAGGCATTTTGTCTCGCTCCACAATCAGCAGCAGCAATTTTTCCCGGTGGTCAATCTGTTCGTTTCGCCGAAGTGGGAGATCAATTTCGGAGCCGGCTGGGGCGCCACGGCGGGTACGGACCACTTGATCGTGAAGTGCATCATCGGACGCTCGTTTGACTTGTCGCGTCATCGGGCGGGCAGCTCCAAAAGCACGCAGTAGGTCACCTCATTGTGATGAATCGCCGCAAATTCCTGGCTCGAGCCGGAGGAGCCCTGGCCGGCGCAACTCTCGGGCCCTCGTTGGGCTGGCCACAAAGCCAGGCAGACATAAAACTGGAAATCGCACCGTTCGATTTAGAAATCTCGCCGGGCAAGGTGGTCCACACCGTCGCTTACAACGGAAGCGTCCCCGGCCCGCTGATTCGCTGGCCGGAAGGCAAGCCCATCGTCATCGATGTGATCAACCGATCCCCTGTCCCGGAAATCGTTCACTGGCATGGGCAGTTCCTTTCATCAGAAATGGATGGCGCTCAAGAACAGGGTAGCCCGATGATCCCGCCGGGTACGCATTTTCGTTACAGCTTCACGCCGCGTCCAGCGGGATTCCGCTGGTATCACACTCACGCCGTTGCCGGGCACGACCTTAAGCGTGGCAGCTATACAGGACAGTTTGGTTGTTTCTACATCGAACCCAAAAGTGACCCGGGCGCCTACGATCAGGAAATATTCCTGACTCTCCACAATTGGAACGCATACCTGGCATCGGGCGGCGACTCCTCGATGGACGCTGCGTACGACTACTCGACGATCGACGGCCGCATGCTCGGCTACGCGGATCCCGTGAAAGTTCGCGAAGGACAGCGAGTGCTGCTGCGTGTTCTGAATGCCAGCGCAAGCATGATTCATTGGCTCGCGCTCGCCGGACATGAGATGACGGTAGTAGCCACGGACGGCAATCCAGTGCCCGCGCCAACATCGGTTTCCGCGATTCGTTTAGGTCCCGCCGAGCGGGTCGAGGTCCTCGTTACCATGAATCATCCGGGGATCTGGATTCTGGGAGAGACTCGCGACGAGATGCGCAAAGCGGGGATGGGAACGGTGATCGAATATCGAAACCAGCAGGGCAAGCCACGCTGGATCGATCCGCCCGAAACGATTTGGGACTATCGCCGCTTTGCCAACAGACAAGCAACGCTTCAGGGGCCCGATCAAGTGATACCCTTGCGTTTCGAATCAAAATTTCACGGTCAAGGGGCGGTTGCCACCTGGACTATTAACGGGAAGTCCTTCCCGCACACTGACACCATCATGCTGAAGGCGGCACAGAGATATCGGCTGCAAATGGTCAATCGCAGTGGCGACGACCACCCACTTCATCTGCATCGGCACACTTTCGAAGTCACAAGCATCAACTCGCAGCCGCTCGCAGGATTGTACAAAGATGTTGTCGTGGTACCGGCAAACGCGACGGTGGAGGCGGATTTCATCGCCAACAATCCGGGTGCAACTCTGTTCCACTGCCACAATCAGACTCATATGGACTTCGGATTCATGACCCTGTTCGGATACGTCTGAATCCATCAAGGCCAAAATTCAGTGGGTAAAAGATCGCTCGAGGATTTCCGAACCTGCAGAATTTCATCAACGCCATCTGTTTCCACTGTGGAGCTCTGGATCTGGCTCCGGGGCAGCCACCGAAAAAATCGGATGGCCCTTTTTTTATGACCAGGAACGATTTTGTTGCGTGAATCTGAGAATGCGCGCTATGATTCCCCTTCCGTGAAGTTGCGCTCAGCTCCGTCCGGGATCCTCAAATCGTCTCCCCAATAATCAATTGAATCCGATGGGTGGTGTGCTGTGCAGTGCGGTAGTCGCGAAGATCTCTTCTTGCGTGAACGAGAAGAACTCCGGCGGGTCCTGTCTTCTCCGTTGTTCGAGAAAGCTCCGAAACTTTCCCGGATTCTTTCCTATATTTGCGGGAAATACTTTGAGGGCAACGCAGAAAACCTGAAACAGTACAACATCGCCGTGGAGGCGCTGGAACGCGCTCCGGGTTTTGATCCGCAAGCGGATGCCATCGTCCGCGTGGATCTTCATTTGCTCAGAAAGCGCCTGAGACAGTATTACGCCGGAGCGGGCAAGGGACACGAAGTTCAGATCGTACTGCCCGCAGGACAATATGCTCCTCAGTTCATCCACCGCCGGCCGGAAAGCGCCGAGACTCAAGCGGCGGAGACAACCAGCGGCAGTGCATCGGGCAATGACTCCGCGCCGCCAGCGACCGCCAGTCTCACCGAGAGCCTGCTCGAGGCGGAGGAGGAGACAGACACTCCGGGCGCTGCGGGCCTGCGAGAATCAGTGCAGCGCCTCACGGATGTGCTTCTGGCCAACCTTCCGCTGACGGCAGTTATTTGCTGGACGGTAGGGCTGGTCATGGGTCTGAGCTCTGTACTGCTGCTGTCGCGCGACGCCAAATCCGCGATTCGAATCGTGACCCGCGCCCCGCGCGCGTTCGAATCGGCGACCGCAGCTTTCTTGACAGGGTTTTCGTTCGGCGGCGCTCCGGATGCCGAAATCAAAGGAATTCGCATCCTCTGCGGCGGGCAGCACGATTTTATCGACAGCTCGGGCTTTCGCTGGCAAGCAGACCGTTATTTCACCGGAGGAACCGCTTTCCACCGCTCCAACCAGCCCATTCGCGGATTTCCCGATTCCTCGATTTTCGCCAATGGGCGCCAGGGAGTCTTCTGGTATGAGATTCCTGTTCCGCCCGGTGTGTACGAAGTGCATCTTCTTTTTGCTGAGACCACGCCGGGGACACGCGAAGGAATGCGCTCCACCATTTTCGCGATTGGGGCGGGCGGAAACGAGACGCTCGATGTTGTCTCCGATGCCGGAGGGACCGAAACGGCGACCATGAAAGTCTATCCCGATGTCCGGCCCGCCGCCGACCGCAAGATACACATCAGATTCTCGTCAGAGAATGGCTTTCTTAATGCGCTCGAAATCCTCCCCGACCCTGACCAACGTCCCAATCCAATCCGAATTTCCTCCCTTCCCAACCTTTACACCGATCCGGCTGGCAGACATTGGCTTTCCGATCGCTATTTCACCGGAGGTCGTGATATCAGTCACAGCTTTCCGCCGAATCGATCCGATCCTCCCCTGCTCACTCGCGAGCGCTATGGAAACTTCTCCTACACCATCCCCGTCGCCAAAGGGTATTCCTACGCCCTCACTCTTTACATGGCCGAACGCTACTGGGGAAGCCGGAATTCGGGCTTGGGCGGGACGGGCAGCCGCATCTTCGATGTCCGCTGCAACGGTATGGAGCTCCTCCACAACTTTGACTTGATCGGCGAACAAAAGACTTCGCGTGCACTCGCCGTACGTTTCCGGCAGCTGCGCCCGGACGTGAGGGGGAAACTCAAGATCGATTTCCTGCCCGTGATTGATTACGCAGTGCTTAATGCACTCGAAGTGGAGCCCGAGTAAGGCGATGCCCGTTCCTGTCGGCAGGAACGCTGCCCATCGTTTAACTTCGTTTAACCTTGGTTGAATGTGAAATTGCTGTGTTGAATAATCCGGAGCTCTCTGGTTATCCGGCTCGCTATGGCTTGCCGTTAATTTAGCCCACTTTAACTTCCAACCCTGGCGGCCAAGGAAATATACATTTTCCTGGGAATTCCTTTTGCCCGTTGAAAACAACCCTTGTCTTACTTTATGGAGAGCTTATGAGTTCAAAAAGCCTGCGTCTTGTGAAGGGTCTCGTTCCCTGCCTTGTGCTCATTGCAGCTGTTGCCGCCAGCGCGCAAAGCACGGCAACCATAGATTTTGGAACAACCTTTCAAACCATTCGGTGTTTTGGCGGAGCCAATGCCTGGATGCCTGCGTTCACCAGTGCGCAGGCCAATGCTCTGTTTGGCACAGGAGCCAACCAGCTGGGCCTCACCTGTTTGCGCGAACGCATTGATGACAGTACGACTACACCGGGTACGTCGAACTGGGGGGACGCTTTGAGCAGCGCTCAGTCAGCGTCGGCTCTGGGCGCTCTTGTCATTGCCAGTCCCTGGGGTGCTCCGGCGGCCTGGAAGGACAACAATAGTACCGTTCAGGGTTCACTTCTGCCCGCGCACTATGCAGACTACGCCAACTATCTGGAAAGTTTCGTCCAGTTTCTCGAGAGCGGAGGTGTCAACCTTTATGCCATTTCCATGCAAAACGAGCCGGACGCTACCGTAACTTATGACTCGATGGTCTGGAACGCGCAACAAATGGACACCTGGGTCGCCAACAACTCGTCCGTTCTCACGACGAAACTGATTATGCCCGAGTCAGAAAATTTCAACTCCAGCCTGGCGGCAACCACTCTGAGTGATCCCAATGCGGTCGGTCACGTTGCAATTGTTGGCGGCCATATCTACGGTGTTTCCCCATCGTTTCAATCGCAGGCGGAAAGTGCGGGCAAGGAGGTGTGGATGACCGAACATTACCTCACGCCCTCCGGCGCCGAGCCCGCCATCAGCGACGCTGTGGCCTTTGCGGAAGAGATTCACAACTCAATGGTTACGGGTCAATACAATGCTTACGTCTGGTGGTGGATGATCGACTGGAATCCGGGCACTGGCTGCTGCACCAACTACGGCCTGATCGACACCAACAGCAACCCGACATTTTACGGCTTGGCAGAGGAGATGTGGGCCAAATGGGTACTGCCGGGATACGTACGCGTCTCGGCCACACCGAACCCAGGTTCCAACATATTAATCGACGCCTATAAGGGACCTTCGAGTTCCACAATCATGGCCACCAATACCGGTGGATCGGCCGTGAGCCAGACCTTCAGCATCTCGGGGCAGACTGTCTCCTCCGTTACCCCCTTTCAGTTGACCTCAAGCGGCCAGGTGACCAAGCTGACGAGCGTGTCCGTTGCGAACAATACCTTTACATTTACCCTGCCCGCCCAGAGCATCACCAGCTTCGTGACGTCGGCCGGCAGCGGCGGTTCCTGCACCGCTGTTCCTTCCGCACCGAGCAGTCTAAGCGCCTCGGCCGCTTCCTCGAGCAGTATTTTGCTCGACTGGAGTTCGGTGAGTGCGCCTTCAGGCTGCACCGTTGGCTATGACGTGTTTCGCAGCACCACCAGCGGTTTCACGCCATCTTCGAGCAACCAGGTGGCAACTGGCCTGACCGGCACCAGTTTCACGGACAGCGGTCTTGCGGCTTCTACGACCTACTTCTACAAGGTTGTGGCAGTCGATGGCGCGGGCTCCTCGGCAGCCTCGCCCCAAGCGAGCGCGACCACACAGTCCGGCGGCGGCAGCGGCTTGGCATGCCGTGTCGCTTATAGCATCTTGAACCAGTGGCCGGGGGGCTTTACCGCAGGCGTAAACATCGAGAATACCGGGACCACTAATATTTCAAGCTGGACATTGACTTGGACCTTCGCCGATGGCCAGACTGTAAGTCAGCTCTGGAACGGTGCTGTCGGCCAAAGCGGTGCAAATGTAACCGTCAACAACCTTAGCTATAACGGCAGTATTCCGGCGGGAACCACCTACACCGGAATGGGCTTTAACGGTACCTGGAACAACAGCACAAACGCCGTTCCTGCGTCGTTTGCAATCAACGGCACCACCTGTAACTGATCTGTGAGAGCAATTCGGAGGACCAGAATATGCGCTTTTGAAGGGCACGGCTTAAGCCGTGTGCGGACAAGGCGAACCAAGAAACTGGGCAGGAGCCGCCTGACATGATCGGCGGCTCCTGCTCACTTTCCCGGCAGGTCCGAGAACCCGCTCTCCGCCCTCGAAAATCCCCGACGCAACCAACGTCTGCATCGAATCCCGAATTTTGTTTCCCAATCTCTTAGATCGATTGGGCTGGGCCACGCTGGCAGACAAGGGCCTTCCCATCGTAATTTTCGCTGAATCGGTCTCTGACCGTCCACTCGACTGTTAAGCGCCATGGGATTTTTTCTGCTGTCGCCAACGAAGGTTTCCCCGGGGCCAGACTCGATGGTTGAACGTTACTGCGGAATTCGAAATGCAAGCAGGGAGGGACCGGCAACCGCATCTTCGCTGCTCGAGCGGGACGAAGCTGCTCACGAGTTTCGATCGAACAAAACGACAAAAAACGCTCCGACCGCACTCGCATTGCGATTTCTACTTTCGCGTTTTGGATTACGCAGTGCTGTGCCGCAGGACTCGGGTATAGGCATTAGGCCTTCGTGGCGGGCATGAACGTTTTCATTCGGTTGCGAGGGGCGGAAGAGTTTCGTACAAGATGGGCGCCATTGTTTAACGTTAATTGAGCGTGCATTTCCTTGTTTTCCGGGGGATACAGGTTACGGTTAATTTAGCCCTCTTTAACTTCTGAATTAGCCCTCTTTAACTTCCAACCGACCGCCCGGTCCATATACCTTGCGGGGAATCCAGCACCGTCCTTCGCCTATTTTAGAAAATCGATTTTGTAACTATGAACGGAGAACTTATGAAGCGTTCACAGGTATACCCGGGAGCGGCACGGCGACGCCCATGGCACCTCGCAGCCCTCATTGTTGCAACCCTCATTCTCACCTTCTTATACAGTCCGGGAGCGGTCGCCCAAGGCGTCGGCTACTGGCACACCAGCGGAAACCAGATACTGGATTCCAACGGCGCGCCCGTCCGCATTGCCGGGGTCAACTGGTACGGATTCGAGACTACGGACGAAATCATACACGGATTGTGGGCGCAGGATTACCACACCATTCTTGGTGAGATCAAGAGCAACGGCTACAACACGATCCGGATGCCGTTTTCGAATCAAATGGTAGAGACGCCGGCGATCCCCACGAACTTCACCCAGAACGTCAACGGGCAGGCGGTAAACACGGACCTTGTGGGTTTGAATGCACTCGAGGTCATGGACAAGATTATCACGGCTGCAGGGCAGGCCGGCCTTAAGGTCATTCTTGATAATCATCGTTCCGAGGCCGGCAACAGCAATGAAGCCAACGGGCTGTGGTACACCAGCGCATATCCCTCGTCGAACTGGATGGCTGATTGGGTGACCCTAGCCAACCGCTACAAGAGTTTTACGGACGCAAACGGCAATCCCATCGTGATTGGGATGGATCTCCGCAACGAGCCCCACGTGCTCGCCAATGGCGCGCGTACCGGCGCTTGCTGGACCGGCGACACGCAAACGGGCGGATGCCCGACCAGCAACACCGCACAGAACTGGCCGGTCGCAGCCACGGCCGCAGGCAACGCGATCCTGGCGGTCAATCCGAAGCTCCTTATCTTTGTCGAAGGCAACGACTGCTATGGCACCGTATGCGGTTGGCAGGGCGGCGACCTGATCGGTGTTGCAACTAATCCAATCGTCCTGAGCGTGCCCAACCAGCTGGTCTATTCGGCTCATGACTACGGTCCGAACCTCTTCGCCCAGCCCTGGTTTACCAGTACCACCACATTCGCGAGCCTGGAGTCGATCTGGAACATGTACTGGGGCTATATCAGCGAGAACAACACCGCTCCCGTGTGGGTCGGCGAGTTCGGTACTGACAACACGGCAACCGATATACAAAATACCACCGCAGGCTCGCAGGGACAGTGGTTTCAAAGCCTGGTGACCTTCCTCGGGGATAACCCGAACTTCAGCTGGACTTATTGGGCGCTTAACGGCGAAGACAGCTATGCGCTCCTGAATAGTCAGTACGACGGCATCGACAACAGCACGAAACAGAGCATGTTGGCGACGATCCAGTTCCCGCTCTCGCTCGGCGGCGGAACACCCGGCTTTACCCTCTCGGCGAGTCCCGCCAGCTTGACCATCCCGGTGAACTCAAACGGCTCGAGCACGATCACGGTGACTCCGACCGGCGGTTTTACCGGTAATGTAACTTTGTCGATGTCGACCCTGCCCACGGGCGTCAGTGCGACATTTGGCGCGAATCCGGTTACCACCGGCACCGTACTGACGTTTGTGACCCAGGGCAATGCGACGACTGGTACCTTTCCCATCACTATCACCGGCACCAGTGGTTCGGTGACCGAAACGACGACGATCACCCTCACTATCGGCACGGGTACGCCCAGCTTCACTCTCTCGGCGAGTCCCGCCAGCTTGAGCATCGCGCAAGGCGCAAGCGGCTCCAGCACGATCACAGTTACGCCTTCCGGCGGATTCACCGGCAGCGTATCTCTCACGACTTCTACTCTACCGAGCGGCGTTACCGCGACGTTTGGGACCAATCCGACCACCTCAACCAGCGTTCTAACGCTCGCGGCCTCAAGCAGCGCCACCGCGGGTACTTCGACCGTCACCGTCACCGGTACCAGTGGCTCGTTGACGAAAACGGCGGCCATCACCCTCACTATCGGCACGGGCGGTACCCCCAACTTCACTCTGTCGGCGAGTCCCGCCAGCTTGAGCATCGCGCAAGGGGCAAGCGGATCGAGCACGATCACGGTTACGCCTTCGGGCGGATTTACCGGCAGCGTATCTCTCGCGGCCTCTACTCTACCGAGCGGCGTGACGGCGACGTTTGGGACCAATCCAACCACATCGACGAGCGTACTCACGTTTGCGGCTTCAAGCAGCGCGGCCACGGGTACTTCTATGGTCACCATCACCGGTACCAGCGGTTCCTTGAACCATACGGCGACCATTGCCCTCACCGTCAGCTCACAGGGCGGCACAGTGACCGTCACGCCGGTGGTGAGCAGCGACAGTCCGTATTACATCGAAGAGGATCTGAAGTTGGCCAATACCGCGCCGGTTACGGCCCTCTCGATCACGATCAACGTCGCGGTAACGCCGGGGCTGGGCATCAACGGCGAGTACAACACTGTCGGCGGAATTATTACGCAAGCCGACAGCAGCACGGCTTCGACGCTTACGTACACGTTCACGCTCAATCCGGGACAAACCCTGAGCGCGGGAAGCTACATATTTGCCGCGCAGATGAGCGGAACCGGTACAGCACATCCCGTCAGCGGTGACACTTACTCGGTCACGTCTACCGCCGGCGGAACCACCACAACTCAAACCGGGGTTTTCTAACCGGCCTCGCGAGCGCAGGCGAGAAAGACTCGCCTGCGCCGCGCAGCGCATCGTCCGGTTCGGCGTCACTCGACCTGGCAACACGAATATTCCCATTGGAGACGGGTCCATGAACACTTTACGCAAGGAGATCAGCATGTTCTATCCCCACAGTTCGATACCCTCGAAGCGGACGCCATTCGGACTCGCGCTTTTCCTGAGCACAGCCATCGTCCTTCTGTTGCTCTTGACGGCCCAGCGCGGATTCGCTCAGTCCCACCCAGCCAATCCCTTTGTCGGCGCGACCCAGTATGTAAATCCGGACTATACCAACGAGGTGAACACAGCAATTGCGCAACAAACGCCCGGTTCTACACTTGCGAATCAGATGACGGTGGTCGGGAATTATCCGACGTTCGTGTGGCTCGATCACATCGCGGCCATTACCGGCGGCGCGGCGAACAGCGGCCGTCTGGGACTGGCGGACCATATTACGGCCGCCCTGAAGCAGCAGGCGGCAGCCGGCAAGCCAATCGTAGTTGGGCTCGTGATTTACGATCTGCCGGATCGCGACTGCGCTGCTCTAGCCTCGAACGGTGAATTGAGTATCGCCGGAGGCGACACGGTCACCGGCCCTACTGGAAGCCCGGAAACGTTGACCGGGACCGGCATCGAAGAGTACGAGAACGATTACATCACCCCGATCGCCAACATTTTGCAGGCGCAAGCGAGCAACCCGAATATTCGTTTCGTTCTCGTTGTGGAAGATGACTCGCTTCCCAATCTGATCACCAACACCGGCGAGGCACCGAACCCCGCCATCGCCAACTGCGTCGCCGCCAACGGCGGGGTAACGGGCTCCCCATCCCTGACCGGCGTCTACGTACAGGCCATCACATTCGCCCTGAACACCTTTCACGCCATTCCGAACGTCTGGAACTATCTCGACGTGGGCCACCATGGATGGCTCGGCTGGACGCACAACTTCGACCTCGCCGTTCCGTTCTTGACCTCGGTTGCGGCCCAGACTTCAGCCGGTGTGGCCAGTGTTGACGGCTTTATCACCAACACGGCAAATTACGGCCCGACCAACGAGCCGTTCATGACTGCGACGGAATCGATCGGGGGGAATCCGGTCAATTCCGCCACCTTCTATCAATTTGACACCTATATTGACGAAGAGACCTATGCCTCCGCACTGGACGCAGCCTTCATCGCGCAAGGGTTCCCCTCTACGCTGGGATTCCTGCTTGACACCTCCCGAAACGGCTGGGGCGGTACGAATCGGCCCACGGGTCCAAGCACGAGCACGGATCTCAATACGTTTGTGAATGCGACCAAAATCGATGAACGCGATGACATGGGCCAGTGGTGCAACCAGACAAACGCAGGTTTAGGCGTGCCGCCGACCGTAAACCCTGGCGGTTTCGCCAACCTCTCCGCCTATGTGTGGGTCAAGCCGCCGGGCGAATCCGATGGTAACTATCCGGGCAGCACTTTCGGCGGAACCACTTCCACCACTGGCGATCCAAACTGCGACCCGTCGCATGACAATGCCCTGGCCAATAACATGCCGACCGACGCGATGCCCAACTCCCCGAAGGCTGGAACCTTCTGGATTGAGCAATTCACAGACCTGGTTCAGA